>Ga0213824_1000862_pt1 | contig 20370 bp, 32 predicted proteins | sample MC6MC0906MG_FD_179892 | JGI IMG/M metagenome (GOLD analysis project Ga0213824, IMG submission 179892) | Enriched soil aggregate microbial communities from Iowa State University, Ames, United States - MC6-MC0906-MG | ecosystem: Environmental > Terrestrial > Soil > Unclassified | place: USA: Iowa...
GAACCGGTCGTAATTTACAAAGAAGGACAATACTCCATCTCTTGATACTCCGCTTCGTCTTGTTCCCCGCATCAGAGAGCCATCAGCCAGAGAAAGATATTCCATGGATTCCATTAATATTTCAAGGACTCGGTTCAACTCCCTGGCAGGCTGCTCCATCTCTTCCGGCATATATTGGATATACATTCCTGTACTACGGAAATACCGTTGACCAAGAAGAGGTTTTTCTGATGGTTCCAAAAATCCTACAAAAAAACAGGGCTCTATTAGTCCCTGGTCTACTTTACTGGTATAGACGGTGGTTTCCGGAAAGAGAGTGTCAAGCTTTCTGGTTACCGCGTCCATGATGTCGTTATACATGAAATGCCCCCTTTAAATAATCGGATATTTTTTTCTCGATCATCTTGGGAGCTTGTTCTTCCAGCTCCCGCTCTGATATAGTCAACATGAACTGGCCAGGCACCCAGCCTTTATGATTAGCGGTTCTATGTCCATATTCCACGTAGGAGGCATATTCCGTGGGGTTGACAATTTCAATGGAATAGCCCTCATCGGTTTTCACCACCTCACCAGCTGTCCATCCGGCACGAAGTACACCACCTTGCTTACCAGTTTTCGGCGTGAATGTAATGGTTTTAGGGTTTTTCGTAACAAAATCAACCTCTTTACCACTTTTCGTTGTGAAATGAACCTTTTTCCCTGCAGGCGTAGTAAATGTAACAGGCTTATCATATTGGCCCACAGGAGTTCTCTTCTTAACCTTCGCCAGTAAACGTGCCGCCAGATACTTAGCGCAGTCCTCGCATAATTTATCCCTGTCTTTATCAAGTTGCTCAATCTGATTTTGAAACTGTCTGATCTCTTTAAAATCAAACTTTCCTCCAGACATTATGCTTTCTCCTTCCACAGTTCCAGGACAATTTCCTGATGGCTGCCATATACTGCCGGCTGGCCGCTTCTGGAATAGAACTCGGTACGGCCAGCCTGAGTGACTTCTATTTTGCTTCCGGGCAACACCACGATTTCCGGAGCAAGAAATAGCTTGATCACTTGTCGGAGCTTGGAAACTGTGCCTACATCGTCAGTAGATGAGATACTTGAAAAAGAAAGATGGCAGGACCGATCTTCCACCACCTTCTTCATCTTCTGGCTGGTCACTTTTGTATCCGGATCCTTATACGGCTGCTTTTCATAGATATTACAGGTCCCGTCATAAGTAGATTCAATAACCTTCCGGTGTATCTTTCTGGCCTGTTTCATTGCATCAGAAATCATTTTTATCACCCGGTCTTTCGATATCGATTCAGCTGCACCTTGTAGTTTTTTAAGATACTTTCCTGTAAGGCACTGGCCGCACTGGTAAAGCTGGTTTTGGTATCCCCTTCCGATATAGAAGTGACTGTAACCGGAACTTCTCCTTCTCCCAGCCCTTCATGCCTGTATAAATCTATCGCCATGCGGTAGCAGGTATTTACAAGCCCTTCTGGTACGTTTTTGATATGGCAGTAGTTCCTTACCGTTTCTTCCACGTCCTCCATGATAAATGTAAGCTGGGGATCCTGGGAGACATCTTCCTTGGATATCCCCAGTAATTCTTTTAATCTTCCCAGTTCCATAGAATCCTCCTTATGAAATGGTAGCAACAAATACCTGATCGGCATAAGGGAAGGAAGGCAGCGCCGTAGCCACGGCCTTGATCCACTTGGCCACTGGATCAATGGTATTGTACTGGCAGACAATTATCTTCCCAACCTCGGAAATTTCAACATCAGAGTTCCTTCTAAGTTCTAATTCCTCTGCAGTTACTCCGTAGAAGGTATCTCCCATCTTACCCTCGGGCATCATGACAAAAGCATTTTCAGGAAGGAAACGTTTTGCACTGTATTTTCCTTTTGTATCCTGAATACGGTACTTTTTATCGTAAATAGCAATCTGAGGAAGCTTCTGCTGGGCAAGGAATGCATTAAGCTCTGCCACAGTCAAAAGCTTGGAACTGTTTACACCAAACACAGCCGCCCGGATCCTTTCATCACGCAAGATGGCGCTTAAGTTCTTCTTGGAAGTCAATGCTCTAACGGGAGTAAATCCGGTATCATCCACAATGGTTTCCACCATCTCTTCCATGTCTTCCAGGATTGTAGGACTTCCGGAAAGCCAGGTCTTGCTTGTTTTATGTTCTGCCGGCATTCCGTAATCAATGGAGGCTTTGACCCCATTTTCATTAATCACAATCTTACCAGTGGAAAGGGCCTCCATTCTCATGCACTCTACACGAGTACGGACAGAAGCAACCAGATTATCTACATCACGGAAAATATTCTTAATCATATCCTCCTCTTCCCTGTCATTTCTAGGACTTTCCAGGGCGATGATTGTTTTCTCCGGAATCTTGATTTTCTTCTTAATCAGAGCCAGATCCTGAGTGAATACTTCAGCACCTTCTCTGGACCCGATCTCGGCCTCAGTATCAAAGGCATGGACCTTTGCGGATACAGGTAAGTTGCTGGCACCCTTTACCATGTCAATTTCCAGCGCTTCCTTTTTGTCTTCCGGGAATAAATATTCCCCCATATAGGGTTCCTGAGCGCGCTCCTTTGTGTAATCAATTAAATCTCTTGGTGTTAATAATTCTTCTACTCTGGCCATATTAGTCCTCCTTAATCTGTAACTGTCCATCAATAAAAAATTTGATAAACGGCATTTTTACAATGAGCTGCTGTACGGCTTCCTCGATATAATCCCCCTGAAGGCGTTCGGCATTAACGGATCCATCAATCATCAATGCCCCCGGCTGCTGACCATGTGTTACCTCCACGGTGTCAAAAAGGATCCCGGCAGGTGCTGCTGACAAAGCATAAGTATAAGAACCGGAAGAGCCGCTCCTTGTCACCTTTACCGCTTTTCCGTCTTTGTCCAGAAGTGTACCAGCTGATACAAACTTCTTTCCATACTCATCAGCTGTTATGCCGGTATCGTTTACCGTGCAGCTGATGTTTTGGTACTTTTCACTTTTCAAAAATTCTGGGGTGTTCCCAAAAGACTTCTTTGATAAAAACATTTTATTACCTCACTTTCATTTTTTATTAGCCCCATGCCTTGGCATAAGGATTTTCTGCTGCTTCAGCAGTCTTATTTAAGGTCTCTGCAATTCCCTTCCCGAAACCATTTTCGTTGGTACTACCAGCTCTGGGTTTGTAGCCTCCTGCACCTGATTCTTTTCCAGTACCTCCTTTGCCTGGATCGGATTCTTTAAACAGAAATGCTTTGGATTCCTTTATGGTCTTGATCTGCTCCTCCAGGCCAGATATCTTGCCATCATCGGCCAGTATCAGCTTTGTTTTATCCACAAGTCCGGTTACAATATCAACATCATGGGCAGAACCGGCGAGAGCTACCTTAATAGCTGTGGAAAGCTTCAGTTCTTTCATGTCTGCCTCATTTTTCTCCTTAGCGGCTTTATTTTCTGCCTGCAGGGTTTCAATCGTCTTTTGCAGTTCTGCATTGTTTCCACTGTTCTTTTTCAAGGTTTCCAGCTGTTTATCACGGTCCTTGATATCATTTTCCAGTTGTCCTTTCTGCTGATTAGCGGCATCATAATCTGCCTTCGGAACATAGGACTCCAACTCCTTTTTAGAAGCTTCTGCCGCCTTTGTTGCCTGCTCCTCACTGATCCCAAGTGCAATGAATTCTTCTTTTTTCATGATCTCTTCCTTTCTTTGCAATAAAATAACGCCCAGGAAGCCCTGCGCGCTTATAGCTGTATCATTCAATAGGTGGCTTCACCCCGCCACCCAGAGGGAGATATTTGGATCACCTCCTACCTCTGATTAGTTCCTAAAACTTCTCTCTCGATTCGATCCTCAATCCTACGATTTAGCCACATAAGGGCTTCTTCAATGTGGGTTAATGCACAGGCGTTTTCTCTGGAAGAGAACGGCCCAGCCTGAAAACTCTTTAACCTGTCACGCACAACCTCAAGCAAATCGCTGTCAATCACTCCGTGCTGAGAATCTTCCTCTTTGCGTGGTCCTCTCTGAAACTTGATTTTCTGCTCCTTGGGTTCCATAAGACCGGAATCCGAAACAACGAGATATTCGTGATGCGCTCCGCCTGGACCTTCTCCATCTACTGCAAACACTCTGTTCAATTTCTCTCTTTTCTGGATAGTTGATAATTCTTTCATCTTTTAATTTCCTTTCCGTTGCGATATCGCAACTTTTGAATATAAAAATATCACCGTCCATTTTACTGACTGGTGGTATTATGACCCTGCTATTCTCAAGGCCTCCTCTTCACTGACTACTTCGTAGCAATCAAACTCTGGCGCATCTGGATAAAAATATCCCAAAGACAGGCCTCGTCTTCTCCATTCCCCGTTTTTATAGTCAAAAAACTTGCGGCCCTCCTGTTTGATTATCGTTCCCCGATTATCATAATCGGTCAATTTCAGATATCTTACATTATCCATAATTCTTCACCTTTTCAATGTCATTCGGCACTGCCATGGAATCCGATAGTTCAAACATCTCATCATCTAACTCCATATACTCTTTGCTGCTCATGTCCTTAATCAGGCGCTGCTTTTCATACAACTCATGCATTTTCCCGTTTTTCACTTTAAAACTTTCGGAAGTATGATATTGAAGCTCAAAGGCCTGCCCGCTTGGGGCCCTTAAAGTCGTATTGATACCATTGTATGGGTTTAGCTTATCTGGCCAATAATTTTTAATCTCAACTGTATTATATCCTAACTGTTTATGCTTATCAATAGCAGCTATCGTTTTATCTGCAAGTGATTCCGGTGTACCTGTGTATGTATACCGCAAAATGTCCTTAACTTCGTATTCATTGCCCAATGGGTCGTATTTTCTTCGTATTTTTGTAAGATAAGAGTCCTTTGACTTAACTCGATATTGAAGACCTGCCGCACTCATCTTCAATTGCTCTGCAACCTGCTTGACATGTGCGGTTATTTCCGGCTCATTTTCTAGGGCCTGATTATAATATGTCATCCCTCTGCTCTGAGCTTTTAAAATACCGTATTCTAACTTATCCGTGTATTTTATGTTCTGGAACTCATTAAAGGTCGCAGGTACTTCTTTCCCAAGAGTTTCTTTGTACTTTTCATACTGGGTTCTGTCAGACGCTTTATTCTTATGCATCTTCTCCAGTAGGACCGCCTGAGGGTCATTATCCACAAACTCCTCATGCCATTGCTTATAAGTCATGCTGGCCGGCACTTCCATAGCTTTGCCTGTAACTGGATCTCTGGCTGATCGCATTTCTACAGCAGAAAACTCATCGTCAAAATAAGGAACTGTTGTTGTCCTACAACGCGGATGGAATGGGGGCGCGGTAACTCCGACTTCATATTCTGACATATAATAAAATGGTTCTTTTTCGCTTCTCCCCTTACCGTCCATATTCCGGCATATCTCCGAAGTATGGGAATCCAACGTAACCAGGTTTTCATATCGATCCACACCGAGCTCCTTATAACAATCCTTCTGAGCTGTGGAGGCTATGGCCGCTGATTCCGTCATGATTAAGTTTCCCGCCTGACTTCGGCTTACGTCCATCACCTGCGCAAGGTTCCGAATCGCCTTCTTCGGATCAGATCCACGGATTATGCTCTGAGAAAGCTCTGTATGCAACTTAGTAACCAACTTCTCTTTGTTAGTCCATATACGTTCTGAGAAGCTGGATCCGTCCTGTGCCCATGGCTTACGAATGACCGTGTCTATTATCTTAGGGTCCAAGCGTGTCAGATTACTCCCCACTCCTGTTCCCCTGGCTATTTCAAAGGCGGTATGGTAATAATTTTCTGTATATGCATTATGGAGAAACCCAATCGTGCCACCCTCATAAGTTGAATATAGAAGTTCAGCGTGCTGCCTGATCTGCAGCTTCATAGCCTCAAGCCTGGAAATATGGTATCTAGCAGAAGCATTTTCTAATTCTTTTAACCAGCGCTGATCAACAGCATTCTCTTTTCCGGCTTTTATGTGCTGCTGAACGGTCCATTTAAATTCATCCAGTTCACTGGCCTTAAGCATTTTCTTGGCCTTGGCATAGCTTACTCCGTTATTATCCGCCAGTCGATTATACCAGCGTTCAATATCCATCTGCAGAAGCTTAGATGCTTCATCAAACTGTTTTTCCAGATCCCGGTAGTATGCCACACTTCGGCTGTACTGCTCATCTTCAAGTGCTGCCATTCGTTCTTTCCAGTAAGAACTATTCTTCTTCGCCATCTATTTCACCGCCTTGGTCTCCCTCTGTCTGCTTTTGAAACGCCCTTCGGTATTCGTCTGCTTCCTCTGCGGCCTTTATTTTCTCTTTTTCCAGCTGTTTTTCTTCTTCATCAGCATTTTCCACAAACGGATGGTTTTTAAGGATCGTCTTATTGGAAACCAGACCTACACTCTTCTCACATATATCAGCAAGTTCAGAATCACTCCTTATTGCGGACCGGGTCCAGGTCTGAATGATCTGACCGCATTGAGCACCGAGGTACTTACAAATAGCACGAACCAATCGTCCAAATCCCAATTTGAACTCTGTTTCCATAAGACCGGCTTTTAACTCTAAAAGGGAATATAAATATTTCAGTGCTTCCCCCGATGCATTACCGAACTTCTGCGGATCCGGATCCACGCCCTGACCTTGCTCAAATATCGCCTTCCTGGTCATTTCCAGGAATTTCTCCCTAGCCTCAATCGGGATACTGATTGTCAGGGTCTCCACACCTGTTTTATTGCTATCGTCCCCATCATCATCAAGCTTGATCATCTTATACTTTTTAAGATCGTCAATGAACTCCTTTTTATCTTCGCCGCCATAATTGGTAAGAATAAAAATCACTTCCTGGATATCCTCCAGATCATTCAAAAAGCCGGTGAATACCTTGTCATAGGCATCTACCAGCGGTTTAATGTTCACCAGGTCATTGGTGGATATGTTGTTGTTGTTAAAAGAGATAAAGGGAACCTCTCCCCAGCCATGATTAAAGACATTTCCTTTTTCAGCAGCTCCATCTTCTGGAAGCCCCGGAAAAACATTGTATTCCGAAAGGCCAGCAGTGGAAATGGCGCTGCTTGTACGGTAATAACTGTAGCATCTTTCATTATCCCAGTATTCCCAGATGGTGATTTCCTTGCCTGATGCAAAGTCAATATCCTTGTAAGTCCTTAACACAGCTATCAACGCTCGATCCAAATCGCTGCAGTAAATGGGAATGATCTGCTCCGAATCCACAACACCATAGCAGAAGTTTCCACTTTCATCTTTCCAATAGTGGATCCAGGCACATTCGTGATTAGAGGCGTTAACACATAAATCCTTACATATCTTTGGGTAAGAATCTCCCAATACGTCTGCAATACGCTTATTCACTTCCTCTTTACCAATATCAAACAGCGGTGGCGCTGCAAACATATAGGCCGCCTTTTGATTCACCAGAAGGCCGTGAAAGTTACGAGGAATTCGATTGTCAGCACTTCGAAGCGGCCCGGAATCCTGTCCCCTTACTCCGCGTTTCAATATATCGTTTTCGTTCCTGTAATATCGATCGGCCTCCTGGCAGCGCTTCACATGCTGCCTGTGCCAGCTGGCCCGGTTCTTAATTAGTTCTTTTACCACTTCAATGTTGGGCTTTTCGTCATTCATTCTTCTCACCTGCCTTATTTAAAGATAGATATTCCTGATTTTTTACCACAGTTTTCCGCAATACCCGTTGTGGCATCAGGGGCATCATCATGCTTATTCTGGCCTTCTCTCTGGTACCGGTTCATAGCATTATAATATTCTGGCCATCGGTTTTTCCAATCCTTTGGGTAATAAATGTGCTGCATGACCCATGAGGAATTGGAGTAGATCCTGGCCTGCTTATTCTTACTTTGATGGAACCATTTGATCGTAGTATGGTTGCTGTCAAACTCCTCCTGAAGGATCCGTTCTACATTACGGGCAAAACTGCGACCGCCGTTATTTGACTCTATCTTGGAAACATCCACGCCATCTTCATAAAGCATTTTTGCTGTCGCCGGCTCCGTTACCTCCATAGGCTCTTTGGTGTAAAGAACATCAAGGACGTAAGCCTCATTGGCAAAGGTGACTCCATAATCAATACTGCAAAGATAATCTTCGCCGGTATCAGCCGTATCAGTGTAATTCCGGATCTCTTTAAACTCTGGTAACTCTCCACTATAGGTTTTAAAGCTGGTATACAGTTTTCCTTTAAGGTCAATCGGATCCTGTTGATAGTTTGCAGATGCAATGTCTGCACCCATCTCTGAAACCACATCTTGGTACTCTTCCTTTGACATGATTTCATCACACAACATAGAGCCATCATCTTGAACCGCTTTGTATGTAATCAAATGGCATTTATCTGACTTCCGATCCAGCATCTTTCCTACCAGATCATCAGAGGCCCACCGGGTCATAATGAGTATCTGCTTTCTTGGACGCTCCATACGCTGCACCAGAGTATTGTTATACCATTCCCAGTGTTTATCTTTTACCAACTCATTTGCGGCTTCTTCATTATTTTTGATAATATCGTCAACAATAATAAAATTAGCACCGATACCTGTAGATGTCCCTCCTGGTGAAGTCGCCAGATAGTTCTTTTCTTCTGAACCATCCAAGCTCCAGAATCCTTTTGCGGCATCCCCTTGTTTGATAAACGTGTCAGGGAATATATCATGAAAGTATTCCTGCTTCACGTTTTCATTTTCCACCAGAATGCCATCCCTTGTCTGCTGTGCAAACAGTCCAGACAAAATTTGATTGTAAGAACCAGTGATAATCTTTGTTCTTGGATTCTGACCGAATACCCACAATACAAAAAGCCTCGCCGTAAAAGTCTTCCCGTGACGGGGAGGCATGTTGATAATTAAAATCTGTTTATTTATCCTGTCTTCATAGAACGCCTGCAGCGTCTGACATAAATCCTTTAGGTAAGGACGATTCTCTTTATAAAATTCTGGGTAGAGTAGGCAACAAAAAGACCAGAAATCCTTTCTGGCCTTCTTAACCGCAAGTGCACGCTGAATGACTAAATACTCAATCAGTGCTTCCTTTTTAGGAGCTGTTGATTTTTTCATATTTTTTTGCAAGCTCCATCAGCTCCTCCTCGCTCATCTCGTCATAAACCTTGCGTACATCTATGGCTCCACAGTGCTCAACATCCTGTTTATCTCTCCATATATCTGGCTTACGGTTCTTTAACCAGAATATCTGAGCTGTTGTGTCTGGCGGAATATATACTTCTTCGTCAGCATATTCTATATGCTCTTTTTCACTTTTCCGTTTCCCGTTCTCATATATAACCTCTTTGACCTTAATGGCTTTCTTCACCGTCTTATTAAATCCGGTGGCTTTTTTGAATAAAGCATTTTCCACCTCAACATCAATTACTTCTTTTCCCCTTTTTAAGGCGTCGGAAATGTCGGGATACTTTTTCTTCCAAGTGTATAACGTATCCCTGTTAATCCCGATATTTTTTGCTACTTGCTCATCAGTCAATCCGTCTCTCGCCCAGGCTTCTAGCAACAGCAAGCCATCAGGCGTTAACCAATATTCATATTTTCCTTTTGCCATCAGTCTCACCTCACCTTCCAATCTGGCTGTTTTTTACATTAAAAAGAGACGGGGTTGGCCGTCTCTTAGCATTATATCATTCTTTCATTGTAAAGCATTAAACAATTGTCTCAAAGTCATCAGCTTTAAATTATGCTTGCTTATAATAACTAGATATAAAATAATTATCTTGAATAAATTTCTCAATATTGCCTTTGAGTTTATCAAAATTCTCATATTCAAATAAATCATCACAAAGACTTTTTACAAAGGCAGGTTCATCTATTCCTACTTTATCAAGATTTATTAACAAAAAATCAAATAACTTTTTACCAGTACAATCATCTTTTTCATTTGCACAAAATTCTTTTAAAATAGACTCCAGAGATTGTAAAACAAAATATTTGTTACCAATTATTTTGATAAAGTTCCTATCTTTCTCTACTATCAATTTTTGATATAGATATTTTTCTACGCTTTTTATTGGCAAAAACAACTTTTTTAAATACTGGTAACGCTCATTTTTCTTAACTTGCTCTTTCACATCTCCATCAATAACTGAAAAAAGAAACTTATCTCTGCCAAAAGCGTTTTGCTTCATAGCTCTTTCTTGAAATGCCAAAGTGTTATTCCAGGCACCAATTGGCAATACATTTATAAGCAAATTATTATCTATACGGAATTTCTCAACCAATCTTCTCACAATTATTTCTGTCATTTTATCTTCTACCAAAATGGTACTATCATAACCATCGTGATCGTACAAGCTTCTTATCGCATAGCTTGGGTAACAAGGTGTAATTAACTTCAAATGACCCTCATTATTTTCTATGTAAAATATATTATCCGGTTTGATTTTTCTTATTAATTCACCAGAATGTGTGGAAAATAATACCGTTAGATTTTTTGTTTTAATCATGCTTTCAAGATAATCAACCAATCTCATTATAGAACTTGGGTGGAGAGCCAATTCCACTTCATCGATGAAAACAAATAACTTATCATCTATAGTATTCTTTTTTTTCTTCATTTTTTTAGGCTGTAATGCATATGAGTTTATAAAATTAAGCAAAGAAATCAGCATACATTCTCCCGAACTCATCTTGAATTTACTAATGTATTGTCCGTCTCCTAACTTTAAAAAATAGGGCATATTATTAAGATCGTACATTTTTGCCACATCCATTGTCTTCAACTTATACAATTCAGTATAATGGCCTTCTTCATCATGTAAAATCATACTGAGAGCTTGTTTGAGGTCCTCTGATGCGTTAACAAATTCGTTTGTAAAACCGGGTTCTTCCTGAATTAATTTGTCAACTTTTCTCATATCATCAAACCTTGTACCGGAGAAAATACTTCCTTCATAAATTCCATTAAATATAATGCGAGTCCGCCGTTCAGGTTTCATAGATTTAGCTAAGTCATCATAAGTCCATATATCTTTGACCCCTTTACATGTTAATTCTATTGCAGAAGACTTATCAACCTCTGTATTACCAAGTTTAAATACTGTTTGCGAATAAACCGTGGACGCAATAGCTGACATTACCGTGCTTTTGCCTACTGCATTTTCCCCTACCAATGCATAAATTCCTCTCTCAAAGCAAAAATCATGTTCAAATTCTTTAATATTTTTTACATCTTTAATACGAAGGTCTATATTTAATTTCTCCATATCTTTTCCCCCTTTGTTTTGCTTTATTATATACCATAATCTACCAAAAGAAAACACCCATCGACCAAATTTCGACAGGCGTTTTCAAAAAGGAGAAAATCAGGAATCAATCAGCTGCCAAGCTGTTACACCTGGCAGCTGCAGGGGGATTATCAAATTTATACAATTTTGGATATTACAATTATATATCGGCCATGTGGACTTTACAAGGACACGATTTTGACACGGTTTGTCAAGTCCTCTAATCCAGCATAATTGCATCTGCCCCAAATAAATACACACTTAGAATATCAGTCAGTTCAGAAATCCACCTCCTTATGGTTCTATCCGTAGTATCATATCTAACCGCTATATCTTCCTGGGTTTCTCTGTCCAAGTAGAAGCTTTTGAAAGCCTCATACTTCTCTGACCATTCCTTCCTGATCATCTCTTCCTCCAGGAGCTTTAGACATTTATCAATATGCGAGATCATGACAATGCTCCGAAGCTTACTTTTTATGATGCTGTTTATGTAAATGTCCTCTGCTGATAACTCTTCCAGCTCTTCTCCATCGTCCACATCCGATAACTCCGACACGCCCTCCTGGACGCTCTGGCATATCCGGTTATAATTCTCCATCAGCTTCTTGGCGTTCTGGAATACCTTTACTTTCCTATTCTTTTTCTGGGACTTCTCAAACTCCCTCACAGCTTCAAGTGCCGCCGTTCTAACTAATAACTCCGCTGCTTCTTTTTCCAAGCAATCACCTCCCTGCTGTCAATATCTTCTTTTTTGCTCTGGCCTTTCTCTGTTTCATAAGCTCTGTATATGTCATGGTCACTGACCGCTTTGGATCTTTAAGACTGGCCAGCTCCACGATATGAGGATACTTCCTCACTACAATAACCTTTTCAGATGCAATCCGTGTTCCCCTGACAAAGTCCTTGCGGAAACTCTCATAGACAAATTTGGCCCCGACCTTCAAAGACCGCTTAAATTCTGCCAGGTCCTGTGCTGTAATTTCCGCATTCACCTGCCGCTTATCCCCTACATCGTCCTCCTGTACGGCCTTGAACGTATACCGGCCTTTGTAGGCTCGTCCTTCACGGGCATAATCCCTTACAAGGTGTACAGATACATGTAGCATTTCTGCCCATTCCTTAGAGGTGCGCTCACCTTGAATCTCCCCGTTATCATACATTGCATAAAGATATTTCAACTTCATGATCTGCCTCCTTTCTCAGACTTGGCGGCTCCCTCCGCCCCGGATCCGGGCATAAGCTTGTATATGTATAAGCCGGATGTGTTGTGGAGAAGGTCATGGCAGGCTGCGCCTTTACTGCTATAGCTGCCTCTGCCGTGGTGATCCTCTGCGCTTGCGCATACTGATTCCGGCGCTCTTTTGGTGATTTTCTCAATCTATCTCTCCTATCTTTTTCCTTTTACTACCTCTTGATATCAGAACGTATGTTTGCTATAATTCTTATTATACACAGAACACCTGTTTGATGCAATTTTTCTCGAGGTAATATATATGCCATTTCATACAGCCAACCCGCAACCAAAAGAAACCATTAATTTAACCTATCGTCATACTGTACCGGTGATCGCCAGCTTTAGCGCCAGTGGCGATTGTGTACCGGTTTATTTTAGGTACACGTTTTCTGATGGTACTTACACTGATATTGCCATTGATCGAGTTGAAAATGTTGATAAACGCTTCCGCCAGACCTCTTATATTTGTGATGTTACCGTAAACGATGCTCGCCAAAGGGTAACACTTACCCATTTTCGTGAAGACGGGCTATGGACTCTCAAGACCAATTAAATTTCAGTTTCCTTGACTATTGCATCTAACGTTAAAAATGACAACTTTCCCTTTATCATCGTAAATATTTCCACAAACATTCATTTTAAAATATTTTTTACCGTTTTTAATTCCACTTACAGCAAATGTATATCCTTTTTCAATGGCCTCTTTTAAAGATAATTCATCAAATGAAACACTCTCATCCCAGCCATTTCTCACAAAATTGTCTCTAATTTGTTTTGCATTATTAAACATAATTCCTCCATAAAATCCTAATTTACTAGGGTAAGACCATCTACGGCATAACCGCCCCGATACCCTTCCAGTAAGACGCACTCTGTACCGCATAGGTCCCACGACTCACTCCGGACGATAAAAATCTTACCCTTGTTCGCTTCTGCCACTCTATATTTATCATTCATAATAACTCTATCTCCAATGTTCATAACTACACCTTTCCTCCGAATCACCGGAAAACTCTGATTTACCTGATTTACCGCAATAAAAAACCAACTACCGAATATTGATAGTTGGTTAAATAATTAGCTTCTTGGCATTTTATGTATTGTAGCCTCTTTTCCACTTTCTATTTCATTTTTCTGCCGTTTTATCTCTTTACATGCGCCATAATAGAAACGGGATCCCATGATTTCATTTGAGAGTTCCAATGCGTTTTCCTTATCATAAAATTCTATTAGCGTATCAACCTTTTCCTTGAAACACTTTCCTGAGTCTTCATTTAATTTATTGATAAACTCTAAACTTTTCTCTGCGGGCTTTATTGAGCTGATTGTACTAGAATGTGCTCGATGTGCACTCGGAGTAATCCAATGTTTTGCCCGCCTTTTATGATATAAAAACACTTTTCTATACTCTTTTTCCTGGTTTATCATATCTACCCCCATATGTATTAATAACATGAGTATAGCTAAATTATTTCCAACTATCAATATTTAGTTTTCAATGTGCGTTTAAATTTCAGTTTAAATCATATAATCAATAGGCTTTGTAATGTGATGCAACGAATAAAGTTCCATACCATCATCAAATGTGACCCTTAGATAGCGACCAGTTAGACATTCAATAAACGCACTATTTTCCCAATCTACATCTGGGAATAACCTTGTAAATTCTCCTACTCTATTCAGCGGAATATCAAAGCTCCATGTTGTTCCAACTACTTGTATTTTTGACGTATCATAATGACCACAATACTTTAATCCAATCTTTTTTATTTCATCATTCATGGTTCTGGCCATGTAATCTCCTTCTTCAAACACTAATTTACCAGCCGAAAATACAATAACCATCTTGCAAACCAAACTCTTTGCAATTTTTTAATACATAAGATATAACCCCTGTGTACCATCTGCCAGTGTAGGCTCCATTTTCATACTCTCTAAGCAAGAAAGTGTCTCCTACTTGGAAATCTCTATCATTAATCCTTAACTCAAAACTCTTTTTTTCGCTCAAAACATCTTCAAAATACGGTGGTAATGTTTTTAAATCATGCTTTGCTTCTCTTGATATTTGAACCTGCATTGCTGCACTGATTTTCGATTTTCTCATGTTCCCTCTCTTTCTCCCTCCGGCCCCGGCACCGCCAGACACGCCGGACGCATTACCCTCTACAGATTTTAAACGCATCTTCCAGTGTCCTTACTGGTTGAGGGAAGCCCATAAGAAAGAATCCGCCTATTTCCGTTACCTCTTTACCTGTAAAGTATGCTATAAACTGGTCAGGCCAATCCGCATCATAAATTTTCCGCACTCCTTCGGCATCTGCATATAAAAACCTGATAAACGGTATTTTTTCTATTTGCTGATCCATGGTATTTACCTCCTGGTCTACTCCGTTAAATACGGGTTTCTGGAATCCAATTCTGTCCACGGGTACACTCTCGGCACTCATCCGCCTGCTGATGACACTCTACGCCATCATAAAACTTGCATTCGTCGCACAAGGAATTACATCTATTACCGCATGTTTTGCACGTTCTTTCCTCCGTGTTCTTATCTCCATCTAGCTCCACCGGCTCAACTCCAACAATCCGGTCCGCCAGCTCCCTTGCCATGTGGTCCCAGGAAGCGGTACACCCCGCCTCAATCAGATAACATTGGATAGATTCCACCAATGCCCAATACCAGTCGCCTTTCTCCATAAGCTCATTCCTGACTACCTCCGCAGCTGCCTGAAGCCGCCGAGCGGCATTGTGTGCATTCAAAATATTGCACATATACTGATCCATCTTGCAGCCGGCGCAAATATTATCCAATCTCTTTTCGCTGGTCACTTCATGCGACCACCGGCACAACTTATCACACACATACTCCATCATGGGATAGAGGACTTTATCCATTTCATTCTGTTCTGCCATCTTAAGCCCCATGTCTTTCTTCCAGCTCTTCAATCTTCTGCGCCAGATCCATTTCCTTATAATCTTTTTTAGGATACTGCTGATATGTATTTTCACAGCGTTTTCCTGCAACATACAGTTTGTGATAATGGCGAGCCAGCTCCAGCGGTATATCCCAATGTTTTCCAGTTATCGTGGTCTTGCTTTTATCGCTGTATATAATCTTAATTTTCCACATGGTTTTCTCCCTTTCCTGGCATACACTCAAAATGTATGCGTAACTCACTCCGCCTCTTGGTTTTTATGTATACGTGCTCCCCATGGATCTCCTTGCCACAGACAGAGCAGAGATAAATCTTTTCCTGCTGAGGAGCACTGGATTTATTTTTAGTTGCCATTTTCTCCCCCACACATTTCTTCCGCATATTTCGCCATTTCATTCCAGAATGCTTCCGACCTCTCTTTAATCTTTGCTTCCACTCGCATATCCAAGGCTTTAAAATTTCCCGCAATCAAATCCAAATCAAGGGTAAGATCCGGATCATTCAAAGACTTCACCTTCATTTCATAGTACAGATGAAAGAGCTCTACCATATCAACCATCGGGATATCAGTTCCCATGTATCCATCTTCTCCCACAAAACTATAGCCACAGTCCTCATAATCTCCCGTTCCTTCTCCGTTTTGCAGGTTATGGTAGTGGATTCCTTCTTTGTCTGCGTACAAGTAATTGTGAGGATCTCTGTCTGTGATAACAAATTCTTTCTTCATACAATTATCTCTTACTTTTATAATTGGCAATTTCATAATAATTTCTATTTCCCCTTTCTATCGTTCCTTTGCCGCAATCCGGTGAACGATATCCCGTAGCTGACCAGCATATTCAAACACCTGATCCGCATCTTGTTGGCGGAACACTGCAAGGCTTACCTTTTCCAAGATTCCGGATTCCCTGATCGCTGTATTGATTTCTATGTATTTCTCATTTGCTTGGATCCGCTCAATCTGCAGACCACTAAGCACTATGCCCTGAAGGATCTCCTTTGTCATTGACCTAAGCTCTTCCTTCAGCTGATCATACGATTTCCGGTACTTCGTTGTAAGAAGCTCCAGAGGAACGTTCTCCTTGTTTCTCTTTAAACGATCTAGTAAATACCGGTATTCATTCAAACTCACTTCTGTCATAACATCACCTCAGTAACTAGATTTTAGGTTACAGTAACCAACTTTTTTATTTTGATGGTCACCGCTCAAACCCGCATAAAATAATGGTTTTCTAGCTACAGTAACCCAGTAACCTGCTTTTTAATGTTCCATACGCGAGAGACATTTTTATAAAACTTTGTTAAATAAAATACAAAGATTGTAATTTTATTTTTCTATATATAGGAGCGTGTTTTTCACGGTTACCGGGTTACCCACCCATAAAAACACCTGCAAACCCACATAAACCCTAGCTTTTTGCAGTAACTCCAAAAAAGTTACTTTCTTATTTGAATGGAAGTTCCTCCTGGCCGTCTTCTGCCTTATCCATCTTCACAAAACCGTCTTTATCTGCATCATCGTTCAATTTGAGAAATACACAGCGAACCTTGTTTCCCTTGAAGCTTTTAAGCTTGTCCATCTTTTTCCCACTATTTTCGGCCTGAATCAACCCTTTGCGATCCGCCCATGAAAGAAATGAGGTCTTTGAGAATCCGCCATCTTTGCACAATGAAGTAAAAGCAGTGGTATAGATAATGGCATAACCGTTTTCAATCACGCCCCACTTCTCAACATTCTCATTTTGAATGTCAAACCTAGCCGGATTCATGGCAACCTTGTCCAGGATGAATTGATAGCAGCGTTCATTATCTGACAGCTCGTTACGGTCTACCAGGACCTCTTTGGCTTCTTCCAGACTGATATACTCTCCGTCTTTGAAAAGATATTCCGTGGCAATTTTATCAGCTGTAAGGACAATGGAGAGGGATAGGCTCTGCTTCTGCATCTTCTCATCATCGGCCAACTGCTTAGCAAATTCCTGCTGTATCTCCCGCATCTTCTCGATGCCCAGTTCTTTTATGACCTCAACAAACTCTTTGCCTGCATGTCCATAGTTACGCTTAACCAGCTCCGCAGTATTGCCAGGGCTTTCAAATACACGTTCGCCGCACTCTATTTCAAGAATACGGTTAATGGCTCCGCCCTGAGTCACATAGGAGCTTAAAGGCCGCTCTCCGTTCGTCAAAATGCAGTTCTTCCAGTGGTTCTCCCGATTCAGTCCCAGGTCTTTGTTAGAACGGGTTTTACCTTTTCCAGAACACAGATCATATACCAGCCCCTCAAAGTTATCTTCAATTTTACGGTTCTTTTTGCTGGAATCGTCCAATATCAAAGGAAGGTTATTTAACAGGTCACAGATGGCTTCTAGGCCGACCTCCGTACCTTTATAGTCCTTTATGTAGGCGCTCTCGTCCGGATCAGCCCAGACCGACGCTGCCACCATCAGAGATACGGTCTTACCACCTTCCGTTTCTCCCCAAAGATCAACAAAATATGGAAGCCCTCCAAGTGGCTGAACCAGTACACTGGAAAACGCTGCGGCCAGCATGAACTTGATTTCAATTCTCCCGGCCTTACGCAGAGTCGACACATGGTCAAACCATTTCGTCCGGCTACCGGCCTGTCCAATGCTTTCATAAATCTGCCGGAAACGCGCGTCTCCATCAAAGACAATTTCTGTATCGTAAGGCAGGAACCCTCCCCGGATCCAGCCCAGCTTTGACGTTGAATACTGAACTGCTATATGTTCCTCATTGGCATTTTCCACATCAGCGAGATATCTCACCAGATACTTTGCATTCTCACTGGTAACGGAGATCCCACGACCTGATAGTGAAACAATCTTATTAGCCGATGTAACCATAGTCTTGGGAACTATAATCTCCTCCCACCGGCCATTTCGTTTATAGGCCAGCTTGATCTGCTCTTCCCCTGTCTCCAGGTTCTTTAAACGCTCGATCGGAAGAATCGGATGATAGCAGGCCAGTATATCCGTATATCCTGTTGACGGGTTTCTTAGGCAAATCCCGTTTTCTGTTGCAAGCCATTCCTTGCACTGCATATTGTCATAAGGGCCTGAAAAATTCGTCCAATTATCAAGGTAACTGGGGGTCTTACTCTCTTCCCGTTTCTGGCGCTTCATTTCTTTTTCAACCCTTTTATAAGCTGCCACCATCTCCCTGAATTCTGTTTTTACTTTTAGTTCCGTAGCTTTTACGCCGAGGGAAGCAAGAAGTTCCGCCCGATACAGCTCATCTTCCTGGTCAAAAACTTCTGTCAAAACTTCATTGGATAATAATGTTTCTGCCGTGAGCTCGTTCAACGGCACCATGCTACCACCTCGCTTCTATCTCATTTAATTCTGCCTGTACATAAAGCTGATATTGCAAGGCATTGTAACTATCACACCAAACGTCACTTAAAGGCTCCGAACGATTCATGTATGCCCGGTAGATGCCTATGAGCATACAGTTGAGCCATTTCTTTCTGTCATGTCTCTCACGCTCTTTTCTCAGCATGTCCCGGCGTTTCTGGGATTTATAAACAATCAACCTGGAGGCAAAAGTCGGCTTTTCATAGGTTCCACCAAGGATCTGAAACGCCTCCTTAAAGGCAATATTCTCCATCTGCTCTACAAAAGAAAAAACATCCCCTTTGGCACCGCAGGCGTGGCAGTAAAAATCTCGTTCGTATACCTTCAGGGAAGCCTGCCTATCCCCTTTATGGAAGGGGCATGGAATGAACCCCCTCCTGTTGGGTTGGAAGCCGTAACGCTCTACAATATCTCTCATGCTGAATGTATCTTTGATTTCCTCAACGGTCACCAGAGACACCTCCCAGCAGTTCGATTATCCTATCGCCAGTATGTAACTTGTCACAGAATAAGAATTGTGTATCATACTTGCGCTCCATAGTTTTTAAAATCTTTTCCAACTTCTCTCCGGTAACGGCCTTAGGGGAAGTCTTCAGTCGAGGATTGTTCCAATTATGAACATCATCGATACTCTTGATCTGGTTGCTATGCTCCACCAGAATAATGATCTTTACACCTATTTCCTGCGCACGTTTCAGCTCATCGGTAAATCGCTTATGTCCCTGGCATACATTGGAGGCAACCTCAGTCAGATTCTGTTTGCGGTCTATGATTAATCGTGGGTTATCAAAATTCATATAGTCACCGACATGGAGTTTACTAACAAAGTGCTGCACTCCCTGTTTGTCAAAAGCATCAACTATCTTGCGGATCGCCCTGGCTTTTTCTCTGGAATCAATTTGTATCACCATCTAAAAACCTCCTTAGTTAAATGGAAGCCCTTCGTCTTCGACTCCGTCCGGAATCTTCATAAATCCATCACCAATCGCACTGCTGGGGGAGGGCCTTACTTCATTGGCAGAACTGTCGGGATTCTTAGATTCACCAAATTCTACCTGTTCTACAACCACATCCGTTGTATACACTTTCTGGCTCTCTTGATCAGTATAGGAACCCGTCTGAATACGGCCTTCAATTACAATTTTGCTTCCTCTATAGAAGTATTTCTCGATAAATTCTGCTGTCTTTCCAAACGCTACTGTATTTATAAAATCCGCTGTTTGTTCATTTTCTTTTTTAAACCGTCGATCAACTGCGATTGCGAAACGTGCAACTGTATGGCCGTTGTCAGAATATCTTACTTCTGGATCCCTGGTTAACCTGCCTGTTAAAATCACCTTATTGATATGTCATTCCTCCTCTATAGTTCATATTCAAGTCCCCTATTGGCCACATAAACCGGGCATTCTATCAGATCCTGGATTTCCTCCTGAAATATCTTTTCATCACTGGTCCTGTCTGATAGGTGCAAAAGGCAGACCGATTTTAATTCCTGGCTCTTATTTGCCTGGATAAAATCCTTGCATGTCCCAAATTCCATGT
>Ga0213824_1000863_pt1 | contig 20343 bp, 17 predicted proteins | sample MC6MC0906MG_FD_179892 | JGI IMG/M metagenome (GOLD analysis project Ga0213824, IMG submission 179892) | Enriched soil aggregate microbial communities from Iowa State University, Ames, United States - MC6-MC0906-MG | ecosystem: Environmental > Terrestrial > Soil > Unclassified | place: USA: Iowa...
CCGAGCAGCACCAACCTTGCGACATGTATTTTCATGAGCGAAGCCAACCTCTGATAACAATTGAGCCATCTGGCCAGCAGGTGTGGGGCGAACCTTGTCTCGCGTGCCGCTACCTTTCTGTGCCTCACACATAGACCGGCAAACGGGAAAAAGTTCGCTGCAGCAATAACTTGTAGAACTTTTGACGCCTGATCACCCCTTTACACAAACGCCCGCCCGCCACGGCGGCGGTCTTCCTTCAGTAACCCCTCCACCTTGCGCAACGCCTGCCCCAGCATGGCCTGGTCCGGTGCCCCGCCCAGCGAGATGCGCACGGCATCCGGCCCCTGCGTTGCCACGCTGAACGAGTCCGCACCAGCCACGCTCACCCCCACATCCTCCAGGGCCTGGGTAAACCGTTCCTGGTGCCAGTGCGCTGGCAGCTGCAACCACAGGTGCAGCCCGGTGGGGTGGGCCTGGAACTCATGGCTCAACAGCGTGCGTGCCAGATGCTGGCGGGCGCGGGCTTCGCGCTGGATTTCCTGGACCAGCTCCCTGGCGGTGCCACTGCGGATCCACTGTTCGACCAGCGCCAGCAGCAAGGCCGAACAGCCCATGCTCGATGCGCGCAAGCCATTGAGCAGGCTTTGCCCGTCGTCGCCACGCGGTGGCAGCACAAAGGCTGTGCGCAGGCTTGGCCACAGGCACTTGGACAGCGACGCCAGGTAGTACGTATTGGCGCCCCCGGTCAGGCAGGCGATGGGCGCCGGCGCGTCGTCGAGCAGATAACGGTAAGGATCATCCTCGATCAGCGTGATACCGCGCTTGATCAACACCTCGGCAATTGCCTGGCGCCGGGCCGCGGGCATGGTGTGCGCGGTGGGGTTGTGGAACGTGGGGTTGAGGTACAGCAGGTGCGCGTCGCTTTCCTGGCAGGCCTGCTCCAGGTCGTCGGGGCGCATGCCGTCGGCATCACTGGCCACCGCCACAATGCGCAGCCCCAGTTGCCGGGCGGCCAGCAGCAGGCCGGGGTAGGTGAGTGGGTCGCAGAGAATGGCATCGCCCGCGCGGGTGTGAGTGCTGAGGATGGCAAAGATGGCCGCTTGCGAACCCGAGCAGAGGGCAAGGCCGCGGCTGTCCAGGTCACCCAATGCCGGTTTCAGCCAAGCCTGTGCCGCCTGCAGCAGCGAGTGGGTGGTCGGTTCGTCCTGGTAGGGCGACAGTGCTTCGATGCGGTTGCGTTGCAGCACCTGCTCAATCCCGGCGCTCACAAGTTGTGCCATCGAGCCATTGGCCGGCTGCGGCGGGATGTTCATGGTCAGGTCGATGGCTGCCGGCGTCATCGTTTCGCGGGCGCCCAGAATGAACGAGCCGCGGCCACTGTAGGAGGCAATCAGGCCACGGTCGCGAGCTTCGGCATACGCCCGGGTCACTGTGGTCAGGTCGACACCAAGGTGCGCAGCCAGTGCACGTTGCGGCGGGACTTGTTCGCCGTCCTGCAAAATTCCAGACTGTATGGATTCTGCGAGCATGTCTGCTATCTGTATGTATCTCGGGCCTGACTTTGGCCTTAAAGGCTTTGTCCAGCGCATTTGAGCAGCTTCTCTTGGCGTTTTGGCAAGAGGCATAGGTCTTCCTCCCGGTTGTCAGTCCATACACATAGGAATATCATGACATACGGTTGTTAACAAATCCATACAATATGGAAAGTGTATGGTTTATTTGATGTGCACCGGAACGGCGCGGCAGGGTTGCAACGATAAGCGCTTCCGGGCTGCCAGTCATGGAGATGTTTGATGGATGACTGTCATCTGATCTGCGCCAATCGCCTCGACGATGGGGCTGTGGTCTGGCTTGATGCCAGGCACGAATGGGTAGAGACACTGCAACAGGCCGGCGCCTTCGATACGCAGACGCTGGTACCGGCAACCCTCGCCGCCGAGGCTGCCGTGAGGGCCAACCAGGTGGTTGCGCCGACGCCTTGTGCAGCCTGGCTGGTCGATGGCCTGCCAGAGCCGAAAAGCCTGCGTGAACGGTTGCGCTCGCGTGGCCCGTCAGTACGCAGCGACCTCGGCAAGCAGGCCGCAGGCACGTCGCCGCTAGGTGGCAAGGGCGAGCACCCGCTGCTGCCGGTGGCGGCGGGGCAGGCGGGGGTGTACCGATACGACCCGTTCGAGCGTGAGTTTCTCAAGGACCGCGCCCGCCAGTTCGAGCAGCAGGTTGCCCGCCGCTTGAGCGGCGAGCTGGACGAAGAGGCGTTCAAGGTGTACCGGCTGATGAACGGCCTGTACTTGCAATTGCACGGCTACATGCTGCGCGTGGCCATCCCCTATGGCACCTTGAGCGCAGTGCAGCTGCGCCAGCTGGCCTATGTGGCCCGCACCTATGACAAGGGCTACGGCCACCTCACCACCCGGCAGAACATCCAGTTCAACTGGCCGCGCCTGGCCGATACACCAGAAATCCTGTCGGTACTGGCCGATGCCGACCTGCATTGCATCCAGACCAGCGGCAACTGCATCCGCAACGTTACCACCGACCACTTTGCCGGGGCTGCCGAGGATGAAGTGTTGGACCCTCGGGTGCATGCCGAGATCCTGCGCCAGTGGTCCACCGACCACCCGGAGTTCACCTACCTGCCACGCAAGTTCAAGATCGCCATTACCGGCAGCCCCAAAGACCGTGCCGCTGTGCGCTTCCACGACATCGGCATCCTGGCGCAGCGCAATGGGCAGGGTGAAGTGGGCTTCCAGGTGTATGCCGGGGGCGGCCTGGGGCGTACGCCGATTGTTGGCACCCGAGTGCGGGAGTGGTTACCCGAGCGCGAACTGCTGCGTTATGTCGAAGCCATCCTGCGGGTTTACAACGCCCTGGGCCGGCGCGACAACCTGTACAAGGCGCGCATCAAGATACTGGTGCGCGAGCTTAAGCCCGGCCGTTTCATTGAAATGATCGAGCACGAGTTCGCCAGCCTGCCGGCGGATCACCAATACCTGGAGCCGGCCATCGTCCAAGGTATCCGTGCCCGCTTCGTGCAGCCGGCCTTCGAGGCGCTGCCCGGGTTGTGTGACAGCTTCCTGCGTGCGCGGGCCGACGACAACGCGTTCGCCAGCTGGGTACGCACCAATACTCACCCGCACAAACAGCGTGGCTACATCAGCGCGGTCATCTCGCTGAAGCCACCTGGTGGCATCCCCGGCGATATCAGCGCCGAGGAAATGCTCAGCCTGGCCGACCTCGCCGAGGCCTACTCGCTGAACGAGATTCGCGTGTCGCACGAGCAGAACCTGGTGCTGCCGCACATCCGCCAGGGCGACCTGTACAGCGTATGGCAGGCCTTGCGCCAGGCCGGGCTGGCGACCAGCAATATCGGTTTGTTGTCCGACGCCATCGCCTGCCCGGGCATGGATTACTGCAGCCTGGCCACTGCCCGTTCAGTACCGGTTGCCCAACACATCGCCTTGCGTTTCGACGCGGCCCGGCAACAGGACATCGGCGAACTGAAACTCAATGTCTCCGGCTGCATCAATGCCTGCGCCCACCACCATGTGGCGCATATCGGCATCCTCGGCCTGGACAAGGCCGGCCACGAAAACTACCAGATCACCTTGGGCGGCAGCGCCGAAGAGGACGCTGCGGTCGGGACCATCCTGGGCCGTTCGGTGCCCTTCGAGGAGGTGCCCGACATCGTCGAGGCGATCGTTGGCATCTACCTGCAATTGCGCGAGGACGGCGAGCGCTTCCTTGATACCTATCGCCGCGTCGGTATCGAGCCGTTCAAGGAGGTGTTGCGTGATGCTCGTTGATCGTGATGGCCGGGTTCAGCCTGACAGCTGGCGCTACCTGGAGGGTGAGACGCTGCCGACCTACGCCCCGCAAACCGTGCTGCAGCCGCAGCACTGGGATGACTACCACATGCGTTTTGGCCAACCGGCTGAAGGCCTGTGGCTGGCCGCCCACCAGGACCCGGCCCATGTGCTGCCGTTGCTCGGCCACCTGGCATTGATCGTGGTCGAGTTCGCCAAGTCACGCGATGGCCGCGGCTTCACCCTTGCCAAGTTGCTGCGCGAACGCCACGGCTTCAGGGGTGACCTGCGTGCCGCCGGGCCTTTGCTGCCCGACCAGTTCGCCATGTTGTTGCAGTGTGGGTTCACCAGCGTACGGGTGTCGGCCAGCGTGCCGGCGCAGCGCTGGCAGGACGCCGCGGCCGCCCATCAACAGGCCCGTCCACGCACCCTGCTGCAACGTCTTTCCCAACGGAGCGAGGCATAGCCATGTTCAGCCTTACAGCCCTGGAGCTGGCGCGTATACAGTTCGGTTTCACCATTACCTTTCACATCATCTTCCCGGCCATCACCATTGGCCTTGCGGCATTCCTGGCGGTTCTGGAAGGTTTGTGGCTGTGGAAGAAAGACAACGCCTACCTCGACCTGTACCACTTCTGGTCGAAGATCTTCGCCGTCAACTTCGCCATGGGCGTGGTCTCGGGGCTGGTCATGGCGTACCAGTTCGGCACCAACTGGAGTTTCTACTCGCAGTTCGCTGGCAGCATCACCGGCCCGTTGCTGACCTACGAGGTGCTGACGGCCTTCTTCCTTGAAGCGGGCTTCCTCGGGGTGATGCTGTTCGGCTGGCACAAGGTCGGGCGGGGCTTGCACTTTTTCGCCACCGTCATGGTGGCCGTGGGCACGATGATCTCCGCCACCTGGATCCTGGCATCGAACAGCTGGATGCAGACACCGCAAGGGCATGAAGTGATCAATGGCGTGGTGGTGCCGGTGGATTGGTTCGCCATCATCTTCAATCCATCGTTCCCGTACCGCCTGGCCCATATGGTCACGGCTGCAATGCTGTCGACCGCGTTGTTCGTCGGTGCTTCGGCAGCGTGGCACCTGTTGCGCGGCAACAACACCCCGGCGGTGCGGCGGATGTTCTCGATGGCCCTGTGGATGCTGCTGTTCACCGCGCCGTTGCAGGTGGTGATCGGTGACGTGCATGGCCTGAATACGCTCAAGCACCAGCCCGCGAAGATTGCCGCAGTGGAAGGCCACTGGAGCAACACCCCGGGGCAGGGCGTGCCGCTGATCCTGTTTGGCATCCCGGACATGGAGGCCGAAACCACCCGCTACAAGGTCGAGATCCCTAACCTGGCCAGCCTGATCCTGACCCACAGCCTGCACGGGCAGATCCCTGCGCTGAAGGACTTCCCGAAAGAGGACCGCCCCAACGCGACCATCCTGTTCTGGTGCTTCCGGGTCATGGTCGGCCTGGGGCTGCTGATGGTCGTGCTTGGCCTGTATGGCACCTGGCAGCGCTGGCGTGGACGCTTGTACGCGTCACGGGGGCTGGCCCGGTTTGCCCTGTGGATGGGGCCCTCGGGCCTGGTGGCCTTGCTGGCCGGCTGGTACGTCACCGAGATTGGCCGCCAGCCCTGGGTGGTGTACGGCCTGATGCGTACCAAGGACGCAGTTTCAGACCATTCGGCGCTGACCTTGTCGGTGGACCTGGTGGTTCTGGTGGTGATGTACATCGGGGTGTTCGGCACTGGCGTCGCCTACATGCTGCGCCTGGTGGGCAAGGGGCCACAGGCGCACGACGACCACGAGCAGCCGGTGACGGCCAACCAGCGGCCCGCCCGCCCGTTGTCGGCAGTGGACGACCCGCTGTATCCAAATTCGCCCAATCACACTGACTGACCGGAGACGTTGTCATGGGTATTGATCTTCCGCTGATCTGGTTTCTGATCATCGGCTTTGGCGTGATGATGTACGTCATCATGGACGGTTTCGACCTGGGTATCGGCATCCTGTTCCCGTTCATCACCGACCGCGACCACCGCGACACCATGGTCAACACCGTGGCGCCGGTTTGGGACGGCAACGAAACCTGGCTGGTGCTGGGTGGGGCAGGGTTGATGGCGGTGTTCCCCAAGGTCTACGCCATCTTGCTCAGTGCGCTGTACATCCCCGCGCTCGGCCTGCTGGCCGGGTTGATCTGGCGTGGTGTGTCGTTCGAGTTCCGCTTCAAGGCCGATGAGGCGCACAAGCCGTTCTGGGACAAGGCGTTCACGGGCGGGTCCTACGCGGCGGCGTTTTTCCAGGGGGTGATGCTGGGGGCGTTCATCGAAGGGCATGCGATTGTCGATGGCGTGGCCACCAACGGTGTGATGAGCTGGCTGACACCGTTCAACGTGTTCTGCGGGGTCGGGGTGGTGGTGGCGTATGCGCTGCTGGGCGCCACCTGGCTGGTGTTGAAGACTGAAGGCCGGTTGCAGGCCAGCATCATTCGCGCGTGCTCACCGATTACCCTGGCGACGGTGGCGGCGATGCTGATCGTCAGCATCTGGACGCCACTGACCCACCCGGCCATTTTCGAGCGCTGGTTCAGCCTGCCGAACTTCTGGTTCTTCCTGCCGGTACCGGTGCTGGTGCTGGTGGCCACCTGGGCGATCCTCAGGTCGTTGCGCGGCGCACCGCATGCCGGGCCTTTCGTCTGGTCGCTGCTGCTGGTGTTCCTCGGCTTCACCGGTCTGGTGATCAGCATCTGGCCGTATGTGCTGCCGCCCAGCCTCACCCTCTGGGAAGCCGCAGCGCCGCCCCAGAGCCTGGGCTTCGCCCTGGTCGGTGCGCTGCTGATCATCCCGTTCATCCTCGGCTATTCGGCCTGGTCGTATTACGTGTTCCGCGGCAAGGTCAAGGACGGCGAGGGGTACCATTGAGGCTTGCCATGAAATTGGCCACGGGTATCAACGCATCAACCAGCCACCAGCCACATCCAGCACCTGGCCGGTGATGAACGCACTCTCGGGCGCACTCAGGTAGCATGCTGCGTCAGCCACCTCCCAAGGCTGCCCCAGCCTGAGCAAGGGCGTGTCGGCAATCACCGCCTCGTTGGCCGCCAGGGCCACGGTTTTCAACAATGGCGTTTCGATGCGCCCCGGTGCCAGGGCGTTTGCGGTGATGCCGTATTCGCCCAGCTCGCCGGCCAGGTGTCGGGTAAAGCCGATGATCGCCGCTTTGGTGGCGCTGTAATGGGCGGCGACCAGGGGCAGGTAGGCGCTACCGGCCACCGATGACATGCTGATGATGCGCCCGAAGCGTTGCTCGACCATCTGTGGCGACAGCAGGCGTGAAAGGTTGAATGCGCCGTTGAGGTTGACGGCCACCACCCGTTGCCATTCTTCGGCCGTCATCTGCCAGATCGGTGCAGGCTTGCCATCATGCTTGGGGGAGATGCCGGCATTGTTGACCAGCGTGTCGATGGCGCCCACTGCTTCGGCCAGTCGCGTACAGGCTTGCTGGCACTGGTCGAAGTCGCCGACATCCGCCGCTTGCCATGCCACCTTGAAGCCCTGCGCGCGCAGGGCTTCCCCTTGTTCGTGCAGCGTCTGTGGGTTGAGGTCGAGCAGTGCGACCGTCGCCCCTTCCTGGCAGTAACGCAGGGCAATCGCCGCACCAATACCACTGGCAGCGCCCGAAACCAGAACCTTCCTGCCGTTGTGACGACCTTCAATCATGGCTTGATCTCCAACATTATCTTGCCGATATGGCGGCTGCTTTCCATCAGTGCGTGGGCTTGGGCGGCTTGCGCCAAGGGGAAGGTGGCATGTATCACCGGCAGGCAGGCTCCGGCGCTCAGTAGCGGCCATACATGCTCTTGCAGGGCGATGGCGATGGCCGCCTTCTCCGCCCCGGGTCGGGCGCGCAGGGTCGAGCCGGTGAAGGTCAGGCGCTTGAGCATGATGGGCATCACGTTCAGTTCGGCCTGGCTGCCTTCGAGGAAGGCGATTTGCACCAGCCGGCCTTCGATGGCGAGTGCGTCGATGTTGCGCTGCATGTAGCTGCCACCGACCATGTCGAGGATCAGGTTCACGCCACGGCCGCTGGTATAGGCCTTCACAGCTTCGACGAAGTCCTCATTGCGGTAGTTGATTGCCAGGCTGGCGCCGGCCTGGCGGCAGGCGTCAAGCTTTTCCTCGCTGCCGGCCGTGGCCAGCACCTTGGCGCCGAACTGGCTGGCCAGCTGGATCGTGGTCAGGCCGATGCCGCTGGAGCCGCCGTGTACCAGCAAGGTTTCACCGCGGCCCAGGCGGCCGCGGTCGAACAGGTTGGTCCACACCGTGAAGTAGTTTTCCGGCAGGGCAGCCGCCTGCAGCAACGACACGCCGTGGGGTAGCGGCAGGCAGTGCGTGGCGGGTGCACAGCAGTATTCGGCGTAACCGCCGCCAGGGGTGAGGGCGCAGACCAGGCTGCCGACTTTCAGCGCCTGCACGGCGCTGCCTAGGGCCACGACCTCGCCAGAAACCTCCAGCCCGAGAAATGGCGATGCATCCGCAGGCGGCGGATAGTTGCCCGAACGCTGCAGCACGTCCGGGCGGTTGACGCCGGCGTAGGCCACCTTTATCAGTACTTCATCGGCGGCGGGTGTGGGGATGGCGGCCTGAGTCAGTCGCAGGCAATCGGCACTGCCACCCGGGCGGTGGTCAATCAGGTGCATTGTGTTACCCATGGTATTCGGTTTCCTTCAAAGGCCAAGGTAAGCCCGCTTCACATGCGGGTTGTCCAAGAGTTCCTGGCCGCTGCCGGTCAGGGTGATAGCCCCGTTTTCCAGCACATAACCGCGGTGCGCGACGCGCAGGGTGTGCACGATGTTCTGCTCGACGATCAGCACGGTGGTACCAAGTGCAAGGATCTTGTCGATAATCCCGAATACCTGCGATACCAGCAGTGGCGACAGCCCCAGTGAGGGCTCGTCGAAGATCAGCAGCTTGGGGTCGGCCATCAGCCCGCGGGCGATGGCCACCATCTGCTGTTCCCCTCCCGACAACGAGCCAGCGTGTTGTTCCAGCCGCTCGCGCACCCGCGGGAACAGCTCCAGCACCTGCTCCAGGCGTTGCTTCACCGCTGGCCGGGCGGCTTTCTTGTAGGCGCCCATCAGCAGGTTGTCGCGCACGCTGATGAACGGAAACAGCTGACGGCCCTCCGGAACCAGGGTAATGCCGGCGTCGACGATCTGGTCAGGCCTGCTGCCGTCCAGGCACCGTCCGTCAAAGTGGATGGTGCCCTGGCTGGGTTTGATCAGGCCGCACAGGCTGCGCAGGGTGGTGGTCTTGCCGGCCCCATTGGCGCCCACCAGTGTCACCACTTCACCGGCCTTGACCTCGAGTGATACGCCCCGCAGCACTTCGGTGTTGCCGTAGCCTGCATGAATGTTGTCAAGCTGCAGCATGGTTGTACTCCTTGCCCAAGTAAGCCTCGATGACCTGCGGGTTGTTGACTACAGCCTGCGGGTCGCCGTCCATGAGCACGGCGCCGGTGCTGATCACCACGATGCGGTCGGACAGGGTCATGGTCGCCTGCATGATGTGTTCGATCATCAGCACGCTGACCCCGGTATCACGCACGCGGCGGATAATTTCGATGGCCTTGGCCACGTCGGTGGGGTTGAGCCCTGCCATCACTTCGTCCAGCAGCAGCACGCGCGGCCGGGAGGCCAGGGCGCGGGCCATTTCCAGGCGCTTCATGCCGCCGACGGTGAGGTTCCTGGCGCGGGTGTCGAGTAGTGCGCCCAGGTCGGTGAGCGCGGCGACTTGCGTGGCGATCTGGCGGGCTTCGGCTGGGTCGCGGGTATGCATGAAGGCACCGAGCATGATGTTTTCACACACGCTCAGGTCGGCGAACGGCTGCACGATCTGGAAGGTACGGCCAATGCCGGCCACGGCGAACTGCGCCGGTGTGGCCGGGGTTATCCACTGGCCATCGGCGCTGCGTACCTTGACGCTGCCGGAGGACGGCTGGATAAACCCGGACAACTGGTTGAACACGGTGGTCTTGCCGGCACCGTTGGGGCCGATCACACCGACGATCTCACCTTCGTTCAAGGTCAGCGACACATCGTTGGTGGCGTGCAGGCCGCCGAAGTACTTGTGCAGGTGCTCGGCGACCAGAATCGGCTGGCCGATGGTGGGCGAGGGCTTGCCCGGCGCCGCTGGCGTTGCAGGCGTAGCCGTATCGGGCCCGGTGGTAGAGGGTTGGCCACCGGGCAAGCGGTCGACCCAGGCAGCGATGCGCAGACCGAATCGCCCGACCAAGCCCTGCGGAATCGTCAGCACGAAGGCCACCAGCACCAGGCCATAGACCAGGCCGTGCACGCCACTGCCGGCATCGCCCAGCCAACCCCGTGCCAGTTCCGCCAGCGGCAGCACGATGACGGTGCCGATCAGCGGGCCGGACAAGGTGCCAAGCCCCCCGATCAGGGCGAACATGGCGATCTGGATCGACAGCTCCAGCGAGAACATTGCCCCCGGCTCGATGAAGGTCAGGTACATGGCGTGGAAGCTGCCGATCAGGCTGGTCAGGGCGGCCGACAACACCACCGCGATCAGCTTCACCTTGACCGCGTTGACCCCAACTGCCTGGGCGGCGTCCTCGCGCTCGCGCACGGCGATCAGGTAATAGCCCAGCCGCGAGTGTTTGAGTTTCCAGGACACCAGCAAGGTGATTGCCAGAAAGCCAAAAGCGATCAGCAGGTACGGCCAGCGGGCGCGGAACAGCATCCACTCGGCACCGAGCTTGAGCGGCACGGCCAGGCCGGTGGCACCGCCAGTCAGGTCATGCTGGTTGATCACCAGCAGGCGCACCACTTCGAGCACGGCGATGGTCGCCAAGGCAAAGAATGGCCCGCGCAGGCGGAAGCACGGCCAGCTTATGAGCACCGCCAGTGCCGTGCTGGCCGCCGCGCCGATGAACATACCTAGCCAGGGGCTGAGGTTGAAGTGCAGCAACAGCAGGGTACTGACGTAGGCTCCGGTGCCATAGAACACGGCATGGCCTAGCGACAGCTGGCCGGCAAAACCACCGACGATGTTCCAGGCGCTGGCCAGCGCCGCATAGCTGCAGATCAGGATGAACAGGTGAAAGACAAAGTTGGAGCCTGCCGAGAACGGAATGATCAACAACAGCGACAACGCCGCCAGGCTCAGGTAGACGCGGGGGTGAAGAAGGTTCATCGCAAAGCTCCTACTCTGAGCCACGCCCGGCACCGAACAGACCGGTGGGGCGGAAAATGAGGATCGCCAGGAAGATCAGGAAATACACCACTTCCTTGAGATCGGGTGCGATGTAGTAACCCGCCATGCTGTCCACCACGCCGATCAGGATCGAACCCACCAACGCCCCCGACAGGCTGCCAAGGCCGCCCAGCACCACGATGACGAAGGCGGTCAGCACAAAGAACGTACCGAAGGTGGGGAACACCGGGTACTGCGGGGCGATCATGCCTGCCGCCAGCCCTAGGCAAGCGCAGCCCAGGCCGAAAGCGAAGATGTAGATGCGGTTGACGTTTACGCCCATCAGCAGGGCAGCGTTGCGGTGCTGCGCTGTAGCGCGAACCGCGCGCCCAAGAAAGGTATTGTGCAGAAACCAGTGCAGGCCACCGACCAGCGCCAGCGACACCAGGAAGGTCAGTACCTGGCCGCTGCTGGCGCGCAGCGGGCCGATCGCCAGGCTGCTGGTGCCCAGGCCGCTGGGGTTGCTGACGGTCAGCACGTCGGCGCCGAACGCCATCAGTGCGGCGTTCATCAGTGCAATGGATACGCCTACCGTGGCAAAAATCTGGATATGCCCTTCGGCGGCCAGCAGCGGCTGGATGATGAAGCGTTGCATGCCTGCGCCCAGCACGAACAGCAGGGCGACTGCCGGGATGATGGCGGCATAGGGGTGCAGGCCGAAATGCTGGTTCATCAGGTACACGGCGTACATGCCGATCATCAGGAATTCGCCATGGGCGAAATTGACCACCCTGACGATGCCGAAGATCAGCGTCAGGCCGATGCTGATGATGGCCAACGTGCCACCGAGCAACACGCCGTTAAGCAGAAGTTGCAGGAAGATGTCCATGAAAGGTCCTCGTGCACAGGCAGCGCGCCCAGTCGGGGGCGCGTTGCCTGGGTGTTGACGGTAAGGTCAGGGTTGGCTGGCCAAAGTGGCCTGGGACACGGCAGCCTCTTGCGGGTAGACGGTTTTCAGCACACCTTGCTGCCACTGCATGATGGTGGTCTGCGCGCGTTGGTTCTGGCCGTTCTCGCCGAACCTGGCACCGATGTTGGCCGCAGTCTGGCCAACCGGGATGTCGATGGCGTGCACCGCCTCGCGGATGTCGTCGGCCTCGAACGACTTGGCATTGGCCATGGCATCGAGGAACACTTTGGCCCCCACATAGTTGATCAGGCTGTGCCCGGAGCGCGGTTCGCTGCCATAGCGCGCGCGGTAGGCATCGGCGAATGCGGCAATGCCCGGGGCGCCGGCCTCGTTGGTCTGGAACTGCGGGAAGTCCACGTCCAGCACGCCCTCGATGTTCTGCGCGCCCACCACTTTCATGGTGTCCTGCATCGAGTAACCGCCACCGGCGCCAATGATGGCCTTGGGTGTATAGCCCGCCTCGCGGATTTGCCGGAAGAACAGGGTGGTGTCGTTCTGGTAGGAGGTTTGCAGCACTACGTCGGCACCGGCACCTTTAAGGCGCAGGATCAGAGACGACAGGTCGACGGCTTTGGCCGAATAGGGCAGGACCTCGACCACGTTGAGCCCTTGGCTGGCAGCAATGGCCTTCTGGAAGTTGGCAATGGTGGTGCCGTACAGGGCGTCTTCGTGGATGATCGCGATCTTCAGGCTTTTGGCGTCCACTTTCAGTTGCGGTGCGACCAGCTCGGTGACCGCGGTGATGGTGCCTTCGGCGAAGTTTTTTGCGGTCGGGTTGCTGCGGTAGACGTTCTGCAGGCCGCGGTCAGTAATGTTGTCGGCCACGGCGCCCAGCTCGAAGTAGGGTATGCCGGCCAGTTCGGTGACCTGGGTAGCGGCAAAGGAGAGGGCGGAGGAGTAGCTGCCGAACACCGCCGACACATTATCACTGGAGGTTAACCGGCGCGCAGCGCTGACTGCCTGGGCGGCGTCCACCGCATCGGCCTTGACCAGCTTGATCGGCTCGCCTTTCAGGCCCCCGGCGGCGTTGCGCTCGGCCACGGCCAGTTCCACGCCGCGGTAACTTTCGTCCCCGAGCAGGGCGAGGGCACCACTGAGTGGGTAGAGCGCGCCGATCTGTACATCGGCATAGGCAGTCAGCGAGGCTGACAAGGTCAGTGCTGCGATGCCACTGAGGGCCCAAGGCATTGTTTTCATTGTGTTGCCTCCTGGTATGTCGTGCGTCGCCGGGCAAACTTGAACCGGTTCAAGTTTATGTTCCAAAAAAACACCTCGATGGGTGCATTGGGCCTGACGGACGCTTTCTTGTTGGTTTAGGCATGACCGGGTTCAGAATATGAACCGGTTCATTTTTAAGCGTGGTGGTATACTGCTGTCAAGCAGGAGCGACAACACCTATGACAAAAAACCAAAAACCGACGCTGCGCGATGTTGCCCGCCTGGCAGGGGTTTCACTGGGCAGCGCATCTCGCGCGTTGTCCAATCCCGACCAGGTGAAACCGGCCACGCTGGCCAAGGTCGATGCCGCGGTGCGGCAGTTGCAGTACGTGATGGACGGCGCTGCCAGGGCCTTGGCCCTGCGCCGCACCTTCAGCGTTGCGGCGATTTTCCCCACGCTCAACAACCCGATCTATGCCGACTCGATCCAGGCCTTGCAGCAACGCCTGAACGCCTTCGGCTACCAGCTGATCATTGCCTCCCACGAGTATGACCGCGAACGCGAGATCTCCAGTGTGCGCAACTTCATCGAACGGGGCGTGGAGGGTATCTTCCTGGTCGGCACTGACCATGACCCTGCGGTGTTCGAGTTGCTGCAGGTGGCCCAGCGGCCCTATGTGCTGATGTGGTCGGTGGACGACTGTCACACGCATTGCGCGGTGGGCTTCTGCAACGTCAGGGGTGGCGAGCTGGTAGCCGACCACCTGCTTGGCCTCGGCCACCGGGATGTTGCCATCCTCACCGGGCACCGCCAGTACAACGAGCGCGCCCGCTATCGAATCCAGGGGGTGCGCAAGCGCTTTGCCGAGCACGGCCTGGACGTTGCGGAAAACCGTATCATCGAGCAGCCGTTCAGCATCGACGGAGGCCGGGCGGGGTTCGAGCAGCTATTGCAGATGTCACCCCGGCCCACCGCGCTCATCTGCACCACCGACCTCCTGGCGCTGGGCGCCAGCGCGCAGGCCAAGCACTGCGGTATCGAAGTGCCGGCAGACATCTCCATCACCGGTTTCGACGACATCAGCTTCAGTGCCATCGCCTCGCCCAGCTTGACCTCGGTAAGCATTCCGATTTTCGAGATTGGCCGAATCAGCGCCGACACCCTGATCGCCCAGATCGAGGGTGTGGAAGTCCCGCGCATCACCGAGCTGGACATCGCCCTGATCGCCCGGCAAAGCAGCGCCAGGCTCGTGCCAGGCAAGCGCCTGGATGACGTGCCGTGAACAAGGAAAACTACGCCCAGATGCTGGCGTTTCTGTGGGCCACGGAGCATGGCAGTTTCTCTGCCGCCGCCCGTGCCAACGACCTCACGCCCTCGGCCGTGAGCAAGCTGGTGACGCGGCTGGAGGATCGCCTGGCGGTACGGCTGTTCCAGCGTGGCGCCCGTAACCTCACCCTGACCGAAGAGGGCACGGTCTACCTGCGCAGTGCACGTGCGGTGATGGATGCCATGGCTGAAGCCGACTCTCTGGCCGAGGTTTTCCCGGCGCAGCTCAGCGGCACCTTGCGCATCCACACCATGGCCACTTTCGCCAAGCACCAGATCATCCCCTGGTTGCCAGCGTTTCTGGCGGCCAACCCCGGCCTGTCGGTGCGAATCGAAGTGGGCGCGCAGTACGTCGACCAGTTCGACCAGGGCCTGGACATCGCTATTCACAGTGGCGTGCTGCCAGACTCGTCGCGGGTGGCGCGGCGAATCGGCGAAGCGCACTGGATCACCTGCGCTGCGCCAGCCTACCTGGCACAGCGTGGGTGCCCGCAACAGCCGGCAGACCTGCTGCTGCACGACTGCTACCACTTCGCCTTCGAAAGCCCCTGGAATACCTGGGGTTACCAGCATCTGGGCGAGACCAGCCGCGTGCCGGTGCAGCCCCGTTCCACCTTCACCCAGGGCGACCTGCTGCGCTCCATTGCGCTCAATGGCGGTGGCATCGTGCGGCTGGCGGACTTTCACATTGGCGATGACCTCAAGGCCGGCAGGCTGGTGCCGCTGCTGGAGGACTATCGGCCAGGCATTGCCCAGCCCATCTACCTGGTATACCCCAACCGCAAGAACCTCAGCCCGCGCATCAAGGCATTCATCCACGCCATCGAGCAGCGCATTGCCGAGCACCCCTGGGGGCTCTGAAACCTCGCGTTGACACCCAGGCAAACCTGCTTTGCCTGGGTGTCATACCCGGGCAGGGCCTTGCCCGATTATGGTGTCCGCACGGTGGATCGCGGCTCACGGCAAAGCGTGGGGCCCGGTCGGATCAGTCTTGACACTCTGAATTCGGAATAGGCCATGAATAAAACGGTACAACCACAGATAATCAGCGGGAACACGCGGCTGTTCGCCATCATCGCCGAGCCGATTCACCACGTTAAGACCCCGGAAGAAATCAACGCCCTGATGGCCGCGCGCGGTTACGACCGGGTGATGGTGCCGCTGCATGTCGGCCCCGAACAGCTTGCCGATGCGGTGCAGGGCTTGCGGGCGATGCGCAACCTGGATGGCTTTGTGGTAACGGTGCCGCACAAGGGCGCCATAGTGCACCTGTGTGACAGCGTGTCCCTGGCCGCAGAGCAGGTGGGCGCGGTCAATGTGGTGCGTCGTCAGGCAAACGGCCGCTTGCATGGGGACATCCTCGATGGCGTGGGGTTTGTCGCCGGCTTGCGACGGGCTGGTATCGAGCCCTCCGGCATGACGGTGTACCTGGCGGGTGCAGGTGGGGCAGCGCAAGCCATCGCCTATGCCCTGGCCGAGGCCGGCGTTGCCAGCCTCACCATTGCCAACCGTACCCAGGCCAAGGCCGAACACCTGGCCAGTCGACTCGCCGGGCTGTTCCCAGGCGCCACGTTCAACGTTGGCACAGCGGACCCCTCCGGCCATGACCTGGTGGTCAATGCCACGTCCATGGGGTTGCGCGAAACCGATGACTACCCCTGCGATGTTCACCGGCTGACCCGCGAGCAGGTCGTAGCAGAAATCATCATGCAGCCTGAGTACACACCGTTGCTGCTGGCGGCTGCAGAGCGGGGCTGCCGTGTGCATCTGGGCCGGCCCATGCTGCAGTGCCAGATCGAACTGATGGCCGCTGCCATGAGCGGCGAAACTGAAAGCGAGGAGGCCGACCATGCACGACCATGACTATGTCATCGTTGGCGGTGGCACGGCTGGTTGCATCCTCGCCAACCGCCTGAGCGCCTCGGGCAAGCACCGCGTGCTGGTACTGGAGGCGGGCGGTGAACCCAACGGCCGGTGGATCCCGATCCCCGCCGGGTTCAGCAAACTGATGGTCGACAAGCGCTTCAACTGGAACTTCAAGACCAAGCCGGAAGCCGGCACCTACAATCGCGAGATTGCCGTGCCGCGTGGACGTGGCCTGGGCGGCTCAACGCTGATCAACGGCATGATCTACGTACGCGGGCAGCCCGGTGATTACGATGCCTGGGCTGCGACAGGCGCCAAAGGCTGGAACTTCGAAACCCTCAAGCCGTACTTCGACCGCTTCGAAAACTACGCGCAGGGGGACGCCAACCGAGGGCATGAGGGCCCCATGCATATCCACCAGGTAAGCGAGCGCTTCACGCTGTCGAGCGCTTTCCTGGAGGCAGCCGCGCAGGACGGCCAGGTTTATAACGAGGATTACAATGGGCAGGATCAGACAGGTTTCGGCTACTACCAGGTGGCGCAGAAGGCCGGGCGACGCTGGAGTGTGGTGGATGGCTACCTCAAGCCTGCCCGCACGCGGGCGAACCTGACCATCGTGACCCATGCGCAGGTGCTGCGCATCGACTTGCAGGGCAAGCGCTGTGTCGGGGTGACCTATCAGCAAGGCAGCCGTGAAGTCACGGTCAAGGCCAATGTCGAGGTCATCCTGTGCGCAGGGGCCATCCAGTCACCCCAGCTGCTGGAATTGTCCGGCATCGGCCGCGCCGAGGTATTACTGGCTGCCGGGGTATCAGTCAGGCACGAGCTGCGCGGGGTAGGCGAGAACTACATTGACCATTTCGCCACCCGCATGAACTGGCGCATGAAGGACGTGGTAACCCTCAATCAGCTTGCCCGTGGCTGGCGCCTGGGGTTGGCGGTGGCTGAGTATTATACCCGGCGTACCGGCATCCTCACGCTGGGGACTGGCCTGGTGCACGGTTTCGTCAAGACCGACCCGCGCCTGGCGACGCCGGACGTGCAGTATTTCTTCGTGCATGCCAGCTATGCCAATGCCGCCAACCGGGTGCTCGACCGACACCCAGGCATGACTCTGGGCGTCAGCCAGCTGCGGCCCAAGTCGATGGGCTCGGTGCATATAGAAAGCAGCGACCGCCATGCGATGCCGGCCATCCGCCCCAATATGCTGGCCGAACGCGAGGACCAGCAGTGCCTTGTCGAGGGCATGAAGATTGCCCGACGGATCGTGCAACAACCGGCAATGGCGCGCTATGTCGAAGCGGAAACCAGCCCGGGACTGGATGCGCAGAGCGATGCGCAATGGCTGGAATTCGCACGACGCACCGGGCAAACCATCTACCACCCGATCGGCACCTGCCGAATGGGTGAAGACCCCGCCGCCGTGGTCGACTCCCGGCTCAAGGTGCATGGTGTACAGGGCCTGAGGGTGGTGGATGCCTCGGTCATGCCGTCGATGGTCTCGGGCAACATCCAAGGGGCGGTGATGGCAGTGGCCGAGCGGGCGGCCGACCTGATCATCGAGGACAGCCCGAGATAGGCCAATGGAGCCGCAAAGCGGAGTACAGGTTCTTTACAAACCACTGTTCATTGGCTTGCGAACACTTCTCGCAGGTGTGCCCGATAACTGTCGAACGCGGCAATCGCCCCAACAATCACCTCGGCCTCTTCCTCGTCGTTCAGCACCAGGCCATCAAGCCTGGCCACGAACTCGCGCCAGTGCAGTGCCCGACCATCGGGGTGCGGCGCCAGGTGGCGGGCACCCTCATCGCCATTCAGGCCCAGGCGCTGGGTCTGCTTGAACAGGAACGCTGCACCCAGGTTGGAGCCTTCACTGCAATACAGCCAGCCCAAGGCCTGGGCTGCACTGGCGCAAACCTGCCGGGGCAACTCAGGCAGCGGCAGCCTGAGGTCACGCAGGTCGTCCTCGACCGCCGCAAAACGCGACAGCCGCACCAGCCCCGGCAGGCGCAGGTTCAGCGCCTCGTCGCGGTAAAGCGACAACAGGCTGCCGTGGAAACGGTGCTGCACCTGCAGGAAGCAGGCATAACGTTCGCGGTCTGCGAAGGGCTGCACCGCCATCACCAGTTTGTCGACGTGGTCATGGTCGCTGCTGCTGGCCGCTTTCAGGCGTTTGCAGCGTCCTGGCTCTGTGAGAGGGAGTGGGGCAGCGGTCATAGGCGTGTCCGTGAGCGAGTAGGCAATGCGCCCATGATGCGTGCCATCCCAGGTAGGCGGCAAGCACAACGCTACTGGTTTACCATGCCTGATGCTTTCACGTTTCCAAGGACTCAGTCATGAATACCACGCAGTTCCGCACCCCCACTGTTGCAGACGCCGAGCGCTGCTACGCCATTGAAATCGGCGCCTATGAAGGGGATGAAGCGGCCACGCTGGAGAAAATCCGCACCCGCATCGTGCAGTATCCGCAAGGCTTCCTCATCCTGGAGAACATGGGTGAAATCGTCGGCTTCATCAATAGCGGTTGCGCCCAAGAAGTGGTCATGTCTGATGAAGACTTCAAGGAACTGATCGGCCATGACCCGGCAGCACCGAACGTGGTGATCATGTCGGTGGTGGTGGACCCGGCGCACCAAGGCGAAGGTTACGCCAAGCGCTTGATGGACGAATTCATCGCCCGCATGAAGGCTTCGGGCAAGCAGACCATTCACCTGATGTGCAAGCAGCAGCATGTGGCGCTGTATCAGAAGATGGGGTATCAGTACGTGAAACCGTCGCCGTCGGATCATGGCGGCATGGCCTGGCATGAGATGATCATGGTCCTCTGAAACCTTGGCTTGCTTGAGCCGCACTCACCCATCAGAAGGACCTGAAGCTTTGGCCAACCCGGCAGCCGTCTACACCTCCCGCCAAACCACCTGCATCGCCCTGCTGGTGGCTATCACCTTCTTCATGGAAAACCTCGACGCCACCGTGATTGCCACGGCCCTGCCGCAAATGGCCAGTGACTTCGGTGAAAGCGCTGTCAGCCTGAACATCGGCATCAGTGCCTATCTGCTGGCAGTTGCGGTATTCATTCCGCTCAGTGGCTGGGTGGCCGACCGTTTCGGCCCGCGACAGGTGTTTGCCGGGGCCATTGGCCTGTTTACCGTGGCTTCATTGCTGTGCGGCATGGCCCCGACCCTGGAAACCTTCGTCGCCGCCCGGGTGCTTCAGGGCATTGGCGGTGCCCTGATGGTACCGGTGGGCCGGCTGGTGGTGCTGCGCACGACCGAGAAAAAAGACCTGGTGAAAATGCTCGCGGTGATCACCTGGCCTGGCCTGGTGGCGCCGGTATTGGGGCCGCCGCTCGGTGGCCTGATCGTCACGCATTGGTCGTGGCCCTGGATCTTCTACCTGAACATCCCCCTCGGGTTACTGGCCATTGCGGCGGCCTGGGTGCTGATTCCGAATGCGCGGTCAGATGAAAAACGCCGCTTCGACACGCTGGGGTTCGTTTTCCTGGCATCGTCTTGTGCGGCGTGGCTGGTCGGCCTGGAAATGCTTGGCTCGCTGGCGGGTGGCAGCCTGGGCGCCGGGCTGGCACTGGTGTCGCTGGGGGGCTTGCTGACCTGGTTAGCAATTCGCCATTGCCGGCGCCATCCTTCGCCGCTATTGCCACTGAATACCCTGTCTATTCCCACGTTCAGGGTCAGCATCGTTGGCGGAACCTTGTTCCGCCTGTCGATCAGCGCCTTGCCGTTCCTGATCCCGTTGCTGCTGCAGATTGGTTTCGGCTTGTCGCCGGTGGATGCCGGGCTGCTGGTACTGGCGATCTTCGCCGGCAACCTGGCGATGAAGCCGTTTACCACCGGGTTGCTGCGCCGCTATGGTTTCCGCCGCGTGTTGCTGGTCAACGGGCTGATTGGCGTTGGTTGCATTCTGGCCTGCCTGGGCTTGCAGCAAGGCATGCCGTGGTACTGGATGGCCGTGGTGTTGTTCGTGGGCGGGCTTTCGCGCTCGATGCAGTTCACCACGTACAACGCTGTCGGTTTT
>Ga0213824_1000864_pt1 | contig 20338 bp, 15 predicted proteins | sample MC6MC0906MG_FD_179892 | JGI IMG/M metagenome (GOLD analysis project Ga0213824, IMG submission 179892) | Enriched soil aggregate microbial communities from Iowa State University, Ames, United States - MC6-MC0906-MG | ecosystem: Environmental > Terrestrial > Soil > Unclassified | place: USA: Iowa...
CATCCAAAGATTTTAGAAGCCATGATCAATGCCAACTTAATCCAAAAAACCGGATATGGACTGGATGACAACTGCGCCGGCGCCCGTGCCCTCATCAGACAGGAAATCGGCAGAGAGGACGCAGATGTTCATTTTATTGTAGGCGGCACCCAGACCAATTTAATCACCATCGGCACAGCCCTGCGCCCCTGGCAGGCAGTCATCTCCACAGATAAGGGGCATATAAACGTACATGAGACAGGAGCGATTGAAGCCACCGGGCATAAGGTTATAGCCATGCCATGCAAAGACGGAAAGCTGACTCCTGCCCATATCCAGAAAGCTCTGGATCTTCACACCGATGAACACATGGTACAGCCGAAAATGGTCTATATATCCAACTCAACAGAAATCGGCACCCAATACAGCAAAGCAGAGCTGGAAGCTCTTCACCATATCTGCCGCCAAAAGGGATTGTACCTGTTTTTAGATGGAGCCCGCATGGGAACGGCGCTCACAAGTTCTGTAAATGATTTAACGCTACAGGATATTGCAAGGCTTACTGATGTATTTTATATTGGCGGAACAAAAGGAGGTGCTTTGTTTGGAGAAGCCCTGGTGATTTGCCATCAGGATTTAAAACCGGATTTCCGGTTTATGGTAAAGCAGCGGGGAGCCATGCTGGCTAAGGGCTGGCTTCTGGGAATCCAGTTTGAGGAACTGTTTTCTAACAACCTCTTCTATGATTTAGCCTCCCACTCAAATGAGATGGCAGCCATCTTAAGAAAAGGTATCGAAAAGTGCGGATATTCCTTCTATTCTGATTCCATGACAAACCAACTATTTCCCATCTTTCCTGACCAGGTAATTGCAAAGCTGGAGAAGGACTTCCTCTTTTCGGTTCAGGATCGGATCGATGACAGCCACACCGCCATCCGGCTGGTCACCTCCTGGGCTACCAGCGAAGAAGCATGCCGCAGGTTTGTCAGTCTTCTGGAAACATGCTGATGGAAGAAGCCTACGAAGTAAAGTAGTTCATGAAATAAATACATGAAAGAAAAAAGCCCTCTATGGCCAGCAGTTAATTCGCCGGCCATAAAGGACTTCTTTCTTTAAAGATCTAGTTAAAATCTAATGATTCTCATTCAATACTTTTATAGCTTCCGCAAGCTGATTGTCTTCGCTGTGCTCTATCTTGATCTTTGTTTTTAATTCTTCTTTTAAATCAACCGCTACATCCGGCTCCAATCCTTTTCCATGGAGGTCAAAGCCGCTTGGTGTATAATAATGGGCAACAGTCATCTTAATAGCTGTACCATGGTCAAGAGGAAACAGTGTCTGGACGATTCCTTTTCCAAAAGTTTTTGTTCCCACCAGTTTCGCCTTTCCATAGGCCTTAAGGGCTCCGGAAAATACTTCGGAGGCACTGGCTGACTGACCATTGACTAAAACAGCCATGGGCATATCTACACTATGGCCGTCAGAGGCGTAATACTGCTCTCCTGCTCCATTCTTATCCGCCATATAGACCAGAAGGGTTTTATTCTTCTTGGTTCTTACCAGATTAGTATCTCCTTCAATTACCAGATCGTCCGGAAGAATGTAATCCAGCATGGAAACCACCGCATCCACAACTCCTCCTGGATTATTTCTCAAATCCACGATCATCTTTTCCATACCTTGTTTTTCCAGATCATCAATGGCGCTCTTAAACTGACCTGCTGTAACCGTATCAAACTGACTGACCGATATATATCCGATATTATCTGCCAGCATCTCATGCTCCACGGTAGGAACTGTGATCTGACGGCGTTCCATGGTCATATCAATGTAGGCCCCCGTTTCCGGGCGAAGAACTGTTACGATTACCGGTGTTCCTTCTGCCCCTTTGATATGATCCTTTACCACCAGCTCCAGATCCATGCCGGTTACTTCCTCATCGCCCACCTTATAGATTAAGTCGCCTGGCAGCATTCCTGCCTCAGCCCCAGGTGTTCCTTCAAATACCTTGGTCACCGTAATGATTCCAGTGGTCGCACTTTGGCTGACCATGACTCCGATTCCGCAATATTCTCCGGCTGTATCCTCTACTAATTTCTCATACTCGTCTTTGGTATAGTAAACCGTATAAGGGTCCTCAAGTCCATACAGCATTCCCTTGTATATCCAGTCTTCTACATTTTTCGGATCTTCATTAAAGAGATAATACTTATCGATCACGCTCTGAATCGTCTGGATTTTGGCTACGATCCGGCTCATATCCAGGTTGCCTTCCTGGTTCTCTGCCTGAGCGGATTCGGCTGCCTGACCTTTTCCATCAATTGCAGCCCTGCCGATTAGAAAGATTCCCAAAGACATACCCACAATAACAAGACCTGCCAATGTGGTCAGAAGCGCACCTACTAGGGCGCCTTTCCAAAATTTATTCTTACTTTCCACTGTTATTCTCCTATCTAGCTCTTTATGGGCTTGTGCATTTCACCGGATTTACATGGAAGCTGTCTGCCTGATCTCATCATGGAGATAAGGTCCTGTGGAATATCCAGTTAACCCACATCTGCAATTACCTGCCCCTGCCATACTTCCTGCTTATATCCAAAACTGGGAGCAGAGCATATGAACGGCATTAACTTCTCGCAAGAAGAGAATTTGATATATGCCGGCAGAATAACTGTATGTAGTTATGGCCGCCGGCTTAACGCGGGCAGAGCCATATAAATTTAATATTCCCCATACCAACCGTATTATACGTTTTTCCGGCCTGCTTCCCTGCAGCAGCATCTTTTTTCGGCTCAGAAAAGCTCTCTGGTGGGCCCCAATCTATTTCCGTAACTGGAAAGCTGAGAATAGTTACCTTGACCGGATATTACTCTCCGGCATTTTTCTATCATATGCAGCCATGCTGCCAATATATTCCATGTTCAAAAGTTGGAATTCAGTCCTTATACTTTCAGATGTTTCCGGATGGTAAAGAAGCTTACAAAAAAACCGATTCCAACGCCAAGTGTCAATGCCGTTGCCGCCATATAGGGGAATATGGCTTCCACAGGAAGGAACTGAAACAGCCCTGATAAGATGCTGAACTTTGTGACCACATATCCAACCGCGGACCGATATAGGAAATAAATAGATATCAGAGGAATGCAGGCACCCACCAATCCAATGATAATTCCTTCCACCACAAAGGGTGCCCGAATCATATAATTGGTTGCGCCAATTAATTTCATGATCTGGTTTTCATTTTTTCGGAAAGCCGCCGCCACGGATATGGTATTGCTGATCAGGAATATGGCCACAGCCAGCAAAACGCCGATGATCAGCATGGAAAGAACTCCGATCACCTTATTTAAGCTATTCATTCCTTCTGCTGCTGTTTTGGAGTAATTGACTTTCCTGACACCTTCAATGCCTTTTAACCAGTCAACAACCTGGTCCTGATCCACCAGATCATTTAAAAATATGGTATAAGAAGCTGAATTGGCCAGCGGGTTGTCCTCCTCAAATCCTTCCGCAAGATCCTGCATATCGCCGAAGTATTCCTGCTTCGCTTCCGCCCATGCGTCCTCTGCAGAAGTGAACGTCACTTCCTTCACGTCGTCTCTGGCTTTGATCTTATTGCCGATTTCCTTGATCTTGTTCGCGTCCAGGCCATCATCAAAAAATACTGTGATTCCTACCGTGCTTTCTGTGTTTTTAATTACATATTGAACGTTAATAACAATGGAAAAAAACAGGCAGAACAAAAAAATGCAGGCGGAAACCGTTGCAATGGACGCCAGAGAAAACAAAATGTTCCTGCATATATTATTTACACCTTGTTTCAGGCAATACCAAAATGTACTAATTCTCATATGTATAACCGCCTTTTTTCTCGTCGCTTATGATGGTTCCACGATCCATCACAATCACCCGTTTTTTCATCCGGTCTACAATTTCCTGGCTATGGGTGACAACGATTACTGTTGTCCCCAGCTTATTAACCTCATTTAACAGCTTCATGATCTCCATGGAGTTGTGGCCATCCAGATTACCGGTAGGCTCGTCTGCCAACAGGATTTCAGGACGGTTAATTAAAGCCCTGGCTATGGCAACACGCTGCTGCTCCCCGCCGGATAACTGCTGAGGAAAAAACTTGTATTTTGAAGAAAGTCCCACCATCTTTAACATGGCGGGAACCGACTCTCTGATGCTTCTTGTGGATGCTCCGATTACCCGCTGCGCAAAGGCTACATTTTCGTAGACATTCCGATCCTTCAACAGACGGAAATCCTGGAAAACCATGCCAAGCTTTCGCCGGTATTTGGGAATGAAACCTCTGGGCATTTTGCTCAGATTCATATCATTCACAACTATTTTACCGGAGGTCGGTTCCACTTCTTTTAACAGCATTTTTAAAAGAGTGGATTTGCCTGAACCGCTGCGGCCAATGATAAAAACGAATTCCCCGTCCTCAATGGTCATGCTGACATTACGCAGCGCTTTATTTCCGGCCTCATATGTTTTGCTTACGTTCCATAGTTCAATCATTTCAGTCCTCTAATATTTGTGCTTTGATTACTTTTGCGTTTGGGGGGGATAAAAATTAGGCCCTTGACCCCGCAGTGTAACCTCGATTGCGCTTCGCTCCATCTCGGTTTACGGGCTTCGCCCTATGAAAAGGGGCAGCTATACAACTGCTTTTGTGCATGCACAACGCAGCTGTATAGCTGCCCCTTTTCGCACTGCTCATAGCCAGCGTTAATAGTCTTGATTTTCCATATATTTCATGTATTTTACTACCATCAGGGCAATCTTAAATGTGATGGCATCTTCAAATACGCGCAGGTCCAGACCGGTACTCTTCTGAAGCTTGTCCAGACGGTAAACAAGGGTATTTCTGTGAATATAAAGCTGTCTTGATGTCTCTGAAACATTTAAGCTGTTTTCAAAGAATTTATTAATTGTTGTCAATGTTTCATCATCAAAATCATCCGGTGACTTTCCATCGAAAATCTCTTTGATGAACATGCGGCATAAAGGCAGCGGAAGCTGATAAATCAGACGTCCGATTCCCAGTTTACTATAGGCAACCACATTTTTATTGCTATAGAAAATCTTACCAACATCCATAGCCATCTTAGCTTCCTTATAAGATCTGGAAACTTCTTTGATTTCGCTTACAATTGTACCAAATGCAATATGGACCTGAGTCATTGCCTCGGTATTAAGCATGTCTAAAACAGTGTTGGCGGTCTTCTCCAAATCCTCGTAAGTTTCGCCTTCTTTTACTTCCTTAACAAGTATGATGTTCTTCTCATCAACGGCAGTAACAAAATCTTTGGTCTTTGCAGCAAATAAGTTGCGGACTGTCTCCAGTGCGTTCACATCTTTTTCATGCTGGGTTTCAATAATGAATACGACCCTCTTGATATTTGTTTCAATATGAAGCTTCTTTGCCCTGTTGTAGATATCCACCAAAAGCAGATTGTCAAGCAATAAGTTCTTAATGAAGTTATCCTTGTCAAATCTTTCTTTATACGCAACAAGCAGGCTCTGAATCTGGAAAGCGGCCAGCTTGCCGACCATATAAACATCGTCACTTCCACCCTTTGCGAGAAGAATGTATTCTAACTGGTGCTCATCTAGCACTTTAAAAAACTGATATCCCTGGATTACCTGGCTGTCGGCCGGAGAATCCACGAACGCCAGGATTGAACTTTCATAATCTTCCGCATCAGGAAATGTGGTTGCCAGTACCTTTCCTTCTGTATCACAAATACACAGATCAATTCTCGTAATCCCTTTTAATCCTTCAATGGTTGTTTGAAGTATTTGATTCGAAATCATGGCATATTCTCCTTTTTCGTAAATTTACCTTATTATATATTAAAGCAAAAAGAAAAAAAAAGCAAGCGGGTAGAATAACCGCTTGCTTAAAATTTCATAAATTTTAGTTTAAAACGACGATTTCTGTGTCTTTATCGAATACATGGATCTTTGTTAAGTCAAGAGCCAGCTTAATTGTATCCCCAGGTCTTGCTGTTGTACGAGGATTTACTCTTGCAGTAAAGTTTACATCTTCCACATCAAAGTATAAGTAAACTTCAGCACCTAACAACTCATAAACTCTGATCGTAGCGTCAATAACGCTTTCTGGAGAAGATGTAAGGAAAGCTTCCTCATCATGTAAATCTTCCGGACGAATGCCTAAGACTACAGTCTTTCCGATATAGCCGGCATCTTCTAATTTTTTCGCTTTTCCTTCTGGAAGAGCGATTGTATTTCCGCCAAATGTTAAAGTAACGTCGTTTCCTCTCTTAGCTACAGTAGCTTCGATTAAGTTCATCTGAGGAGCGCCAATAAATCCTGCAACGAATTTATTACCTGGCTTATCGTATAAGTTCTGAGGAGAGTCAACCTGCTGGATCACGCCATCCTTCATAACTACGATTCTGGTACCAAGTGTCATAGCCTCTGTCTGGTCATGAGTTACGTAGATAATGGTTGCCTGAAGTCTCTGATGCAGTTTGGAAATCTCAATACGCATCTGGCCTCTCAGCTTTGCATCAAGGTTGGATAACGGCTCATCCATTAAGAATACTTTCGGGTTACGTACAATAGCACGTCCCATGGCAACACGCTGTCTTTGTCCACCAGATAAAGCCTTTGGTTTACGGTCTAATAAATGCTCAAGATCAAGGATTCTTGCAGCTTCATGAACCAGCTTATCAATTTCATCCTTTGGAGTTTTTCTCAGCTTCAGGCCAAACGCCATGTTATCAAATACTGTCATATGAGGATACAGAGCGTAGTTCTGGAATACCATTGCGATATCTCTGTCTTTTGGCTCTACATCATTCATTAATTTTCCGTCAATGTAAAGCTCTCCAGAAGAAATGTCTTCCAAGCCTGCAATCATACGGAGAGTTGTGGATTTACCGCATCCAGATGGTCCTACGAAAATGACGAACTCCTTATCAGCAATATCCAGATTAAAATCCTTAACTGCTTCAAATCCATTAGGATATTTCTTGACGATGTTTTTCAGTGATAAACTAGCCATCTTACTAATCCTCCTAAAATAAAATGTTTATACTCTGATTTAAACCAGCAGCTTTCTTTGCTGCGGCCCTTGTTCTGAAACAATCATACATGAATTATTTTTCTTTTACCATATTGTTATTTACCAAAATACATTTCTGGCTTTTGGCTAATTTGTATAACGGGTTTTAAAAGTGGCTGAAACGTCAAAATATCAAGAGAAACGCTCCAATATTTCTGTTTATATTCGATAAGCATACCGTATTTACGCCCTATTTTAGTCAGAAATCACAAGACGGCGCCAATATTTTTGGCACCGTCTTGTAAATCTTATACGTGATTTTATTGTTTTCTTACAAGAACGTTCAGCCATCTATCGTCAGAATGACCAGAACGCACATCCTCTGTTTCCCAAAGCTTTACGATCTCAAACCGTCCGTTATCTCTTAAGAGTTCTGAGATGGAATCTGCCGTAAAGTCACAGAAATACCGTTTTCCTCTGAATCCTTCATAATCTCCAAGTTTAAAAGACATATAAAGGATTCCCTTATCATTTAAGGCCCTTGCTATCTTTGTAAGAATGTCAGACAGTTCCTTCTTTGGAGTGTGAAGTAAGGATGCGCATGCCCAGATTCCATCAAACACATTATCAAAATCTACTTGTTCAAATGTCATCTGAAGCACTTCAAGACCGGTATGGATTTCTGCCAGCTTACACATCTCTTCCGATGCATCAAGCGGTGTCACATCATACCCCAGTTCATAGAAAGACAGGCTGTCCCTGCCTGATCCGCAGCCTAAGTCCAGAATCGTATCACCTTCTTTCAGAAGATCCAGGAATTCCTTCATAATTCCTGACATATCCTGGTTCACCGTTTCTTCAAATTCCTTTGCCGCATACTTATTATAATAGTCTATCGAGTCCAAAATAATCCTCCTGTTATCCTTTTACCCGTTATCTGATTCTCTCAATTTTACTTTCTGTTATCCGGACTTTTCCTTCTTTCAGGAGATGCCCGATTGCACGTTTAAATGCATTCTTACTCATAGAAAACTCCCGCTTGATGATCTCCGGATCCGCCTTATCAGTAAACGGCAGGCTTCCGTCAAACTGTGTTTCTATGATCTCAAGAACCTTGGCGGAATCCGTATCCATTTGGATATAAGCCTTCTGTCTGGGACTTAAATCCAGTTTTCCGTCTTCTCTTACCTTAATTACCCGTGCCGTTACTTCATCGCCTTCCCGATAGTTTTCAAAAACTTCTTTCCGGGGAATCAGTCCGTAATACTTATGATCTACTGCTACAAAGGCTCCCAGGGTTTCATTGATTTCATAAATAATTCCGGTCACCTGATCATCCTTCTTATAAGGCGACTGATTGCTCATATAGGAATATACCCTCATAGTAGCTGCCAGACGTTTGCTTTTATCAATGTAAAGTGCCACCAGCACCTTCTCTCCCTGCTTTACCTTATGGGTCTGCTCTTTAAAAGGAAGAAGCAGATCCTTTTCAAGTCCCATATCGAGAAATGCACCGATTTTCCCAACTTCCTTTACTTGAAGCACAGCCGTTTCGCCTGCCTGAAGTTTCGGCGTTGCAGTCGTGGCGATCAACCGGTCTTCCGAATCCTTATAGATAAATACAGGGATACTGTCTCCAGGTCCGGCTCCCTCCGGCACCTGTTTTTTGGGTAGTAGTACGGAAACCTCACTTCCTGCATCCTCACCCACATAAACGCCGAACTCCTTGACCCTCTGTACTACCAGGGTCTGCATCTTTCCTAATTCAATCATGTTACATCCTCTCTGCTGTTCCCCGCAGCCAAATGACTGCGTAAGCTGCTCCCCCTTCATCACACAGGGAAACCGTATATCCTTCCTCTGTCCGGCTTATGCGGGGATAAACTACATCTCCAAAGACTGCTGCTTTTTTATATTCCACTCTCAGTTCGGAAACCTCCATCTCATCCGGAAGCACCTCCCTGGCAATCTCCACATATTGAGCGTTATTGACATGATGGTTCGTGTCAATATAATGCTTTCCAATGGTAACCGGCTCTGTTTCTTCATATTCCTCCGGCAATTGGATCTTACGGGAAGCATAGTCCATGGAAAGCCGTTCTTCATTGCCGTTTCCATATCCCCGGAGATCTTCCGGTTCAATTTTAACTGGACGCCCTTTTTCCGTATCAAACAAAAACCATACAGAATTAGCCCTTACTAGGTATTCTCCGGCCTGATCACATATGGTGAAATTCCGGTATCCGTAAAATCCCTTAAAGTCATATGGCCAGGTACCTACCACGATCTCCTCCCCCAGCACGGGATAACGATCCACCACGATCTGCCAGGAGGAGAGCCACCAGGCTTTATGACGGTCTGTTAAGTAAGAAATCCCAAGACCAATATCCTCAGATTGAAACGTAGAGCAATCCTGAAGATAATTCATAATACCTGTTAAAGTCAGTCTTCCGCACTCATCTGTTTCACTGTAGCGTACCCTGCTGCCAAATGTATACATTACACACCTCTCATCAAAATTATATAACATTATAAAGCATTTTTATGCTCTTGTCCAGATAAACCAAAGCTTTAGCATTAATTTAACAAACGATAATACAAAAAACGGAACCTTACAGGGTTCCGTTTTTCAGACTGGGCTACAAGGATTCGAACCTTGAAAATGACGGAGTCAGAGTCCGTTGCCTTACCATTTGGCGATAGCCCATCAATACAACAAGAGGAATTATACAAGATATTTCTTCATTAGTCAAGCTTTTTTTATTTTTTCTAAAAACTTCATAACCACCCGGCTTCAATTATACTCCTTATCAGAAATTGTCCGGGCGGCAGAAGATTATTTATTCGTAGATTTTCTTTCCAAAGATCTTTTCCAGTTTTTCAAGTGGAAGCTTAGGCGTTCTGTCTTCTCTCAGCAGACCGTTTGTCTCCTGCATGACATCCGTAAGCTGTGTGTAGCAAAAACCAGTAAATTTTCTGCTTTTAATCAGGAAATCCGTAATTGGCTCCAGACGTTTTAAAAATTCCCCTTCACTACCCACCTTATTGTAATATCCCCAACCTTTCTCCTCTGCAGAAAAAGCGATGCCGCCATATTCTGTCATCAGGACAGGCTGTCCCCGATACGTCTGCCCATCCGCCAGAACAAAGCGGCGTTCTGCATGACCATTCAGAATAGTTTCCATACAATCATATTTTCCTTCGGTTTCCGGCATAAGTTCATAATCATGTAAGGCCAGAATATCGGTGTGCTCCGTCTGTTCCCAGCCATCGTTTCCACTGACCGGTCTTGTCTTATCTAAGGCTTTGGCCTGATAAAACAGCATATTAGAAAAGCTCTGCTGGCTGATGTCCGTTTTTATGTTTCTCATTCCCCAGCTTTCGTTTGCCGTCACCCATGTAATAATGGATGGATGGTTATAATCCCGTTCAATGAATTCAGTAAGTTCTCTGGAGGTGTTTTCTACGGTATTGTCTGTATACATATAGCAGCTTGGCATCTCTCCCCATACAAGGAATCCCAGTTTATCGGCCCAATAGTAATATCTTGGATCTTCTATTTTCTGATGTTTTCTAGCCCCGTTGAACCCCATTTTCTTTGAGAGCAATATATCATTTCGGATGGCTTCCTCATCCGGAGGCGTAAGAAGACTTTGAGTCCAGTAACCCTGATCAAGAACCAGTCTTTGATATAACACCTCTCCGTTTAACAGAATCTTCCCATTTGAAATGCAGACGGACCGAAGTCCAAAATAACTGGTTACCTTATCATTTTGAAGATTTACTTCCATCTCGATCAAATTGGGTTTTTCCGGCGTCCATGTCAGCTGATCCCGGCGCAGATCCAGGTCCGGCAAAGCCAGTATCCCTTTTCCATAGCCGTTTTCACAGGATATTTTCAAACTGCCCAGATCCATTTCCAAACCGCCTTCTGCAGGAAGGCTATGAAAGGAGACTTCTGCAGCAGTACACTCCATGGAGGAAATAAAGATTTCGCATAAAGCTTCATTGCGTTCCAGATCCGGAGTTGCCTTTATCCGTTTTATATAGGGTTTTCCTGCGTATTCCAACCATACGCTCTGCCATATCCCGGTTGTAGGAGTGTACCAGCAGGCAAAATTTTCACCTGTCCATGTCTGCTTTCCTCTCGGCTTATCCGCTTCACTGTAATCCATGACTTTAACTATTATGATATTCTTTCCTTCGGTAACCAGTCCAGTAATATCTGCCTCAAAGGGAGTGTGACCTCCTCTGTGACCGCCTGCATAGGTTTGATTGATATAAACCTCCGCTTCATAATCCACGGCTCCAAACTTTAAAAGCAGGCTTTTTTCACATAATCTGCCTTTTTCCACAACAAACTCTTTCCGATACCATACCATATGGTGGACTCTAGTCTCTCCAATTCCACTCATTTCGGACTGATAGCAGAACGGAACCTGAATTTTCCGGTCAAATACCGGTTCATCAAAGGAAAATTCCCATTCTCCATTTAAATCCGTCCAATCTTCCCTTTTAAAATCAGGTCTCGGATAGTTTTTAATGACCATCTTCATACTCCTTTCCATTTTCACACTTTCACTTTGAACAAGACTTTGACTTACCCTTTTAGACCGGAAGTACTGATACCTTCCACCAGGTATTTCTGCAGGCAGATAAAGATAATGACTGCTGGCAGGATTGATAAGGTTGCCATTGCAAACATTGCACCGTAATCGGAAGAAGATCCTGGATCGCAAAACAACTTTAATGCAAGGCTGACCGGATATTTGGCAGACTCATTGATATAGAGTAAAGCGGAAAGAAAATCATCCCATCTCCACATAAATGAAAAAATGCTGGCCGTAATAAGCGCCGGGGTTATAAGCGGCATGATAATCCTGGAAAATATACCATAATAAGAACAACCGTCAATCTTGGCTGCCTCATCAAGCTCACGAGGAATTCCATCTATGAAATTAATCAGCAGGTAAACAAAGAATCCCTGAATCGCAAAACAATAAGGAACAATCAACGGTATATAACTTCCTACCCACCCTAATTTCTGATACCATAAATACTGAGGAATCATAAGAACCTGAGCCGGAAGCATCATGGAAAGCAGCATAGCCACAAACAAAGCCTTTCTTCCAAAAAATCTGCATCTTGCAAGACCATAGGCTACCAAAGCTGAGGAAAAGACAGTTCCCAAAGTTGCTACAACAGATATAAACAGAGAATTCTTAAAAAAGACTGCAAATGTGATCTTGGCAAAGCCTTTCCAGCCATTTATATAATTAGAAAACACAAATTTCTCCGGAATCAGCTGACCTGCTGTTGTAAAGATTGTATTGGTATCCTTAAAAGAACTCATAACCATCCAAACCAGAGGATAAATCATTACAAGCCCCAAACCACAAACAATTACATGGTAAAAAATTTTGCCTATTTTTCTTTTCGTCTTCATCTGTTTCACACCCCCTCCGTATAAACCCAGAATTTCTTTGTTGCGAACAGAATTGCTGTAATAAGGCCTATAATTCCCAGCATTACCCAGGCCAAAGCTGCCCCATATCCGGTATTATAGAACTCAAAGGATTGCTGGTACATATAAACGGTATAGAACAAAGTGGAGTTCAGCGGTTTTCCCTGGGTTATAATGAAACATTGTGTAAATGCCAGGAAACCGTTGATCATCTGCATCACCAGATTAAAGAAAATGGTGGGTGTTAAAAGAGGCAGAGTGATTTTGAAAAACTGAGAAAATTTATTTGCGCCATCTACTCTGGCAGCCTCATATAGTGTTACAGGAATCTGCTTTAAGGATGACAAGAAGATCAGCATGGAAGAACCAAACTGCCAGACTGCCAGGATAATAAGGGTCCAGATGGCTGTATTCTTATTTCCAAGCCAAGCAAAGCTGGTCTGAATCCCCATAATACTCAAAAGGTGGTTGATCACACCATCGGTTGCAAACATCCGCTTCCAGAGGATGGCGACAGCCACAGAACCTCCAATGATGGATGGAAGATAGTAAGCCGCCCGGTAAAAGCCGGTTGCCTTTGTTGTATTGAGCAAAAGCATAGCCACCATAAGTGCAAAAATCAAACGCAGAGGAACAGAAACTAAGGCGAAATAAAATGTAACCCCTATGGTCTGAAAAAATACTTTATCATCAGTAAACATTTTTATGTAATTTTTAAGTCCAGCAAAAACAGGCGGCGACAAAATATTATAATCACATAAAGAATAGTAAAAGGATATTCCCATAGGCACCACCATGAACAACAGAAAGCCGATGATAAACGGAAGACTGAATACCACTCCTGCTGTACTTTCTTTGTTAAGGAAATGCTTAAGGCCTGCCCCTTTGTTGTCTTTCATAGACGTCCTCCATTCATGGATAATCGTTTGTATGCCCCGCTTCACCGGGCACAAGTAAGTCCCCACCCATCACTGATGCCTTTCCAGCATTGAGCAGGGACTTACTAAATGTAGTTAAATTATTTTTTGCTCATAATATTATTGGACCCGTTAAAGAATTCTTCTGCGGCAGTAGCTGCATCATATGCACCGTAGCACAACTGTTCCTGAACCTGATTTAACAGATTGGAAACCTCACTTGCACCGTCTGGCTGCGGCGGATTGATGGGGGAACAGTTAGGGGTTACAACCTCGTTAATATAACGAATTACCTCTTGATCCACATCGCTCATCTTCGGTGCCAGTTCCCCGGCAATCACACTGGAAGCCGGAACACCTCTTTCCCCAAGCAAAATGTTGTTCGCCTCACTGGAATTCGTTAAGAAGTTAAGAACCTTAACTGCTTCTTCCGGATTCTTTGTATGAGCGCCGACAGAGAAGAACATGCTTGATTTTAAATAACCGGATTTCTTCGGATCTGCTGACGGCCAGGTCGTTATGCCGATTTCCATACCCTCCGGAGCTGCTTTTTGAATAGCAGTCAGCTGATTAGAGTTATAAAAAGCACACCAGGACATGGTTTCAGGACCGGAGCCGTAAACCAGAGGCTCCTGTTCAACGGAGCCTATAGAAAGTTCCGCAAATACGCCTGGATCAATAAACCACCCTTCTTTAATTCCTGTTTCATACATCTGGAAAAATGGAAGGTAATCTTCTGCGGTTCCCCCCATCTTTTTGTCTCCATAAAGAACAATATCATTGCCTCTCATAAAATAATCCAGGTAGGCTCCTGCATTATAATATGCAATGTTTGTTTTATACCCTGTCTTTTCATAAACCTGGCGGCACAAATCAATAAATTCATCCGTAGTCATATAATCCTTAACTTCAATCCCATTTTCTTCCAGCAGAGTCTTATTATACAGAAGAGAAGGCGCATTAATTCCCGCACAGATTGCATAGATTCCATCTCCTACCTTACCACTGGCCATGGTGTTCTCGGAAATATTGGAGACATCCAGGGTGCCATCTTCAATGTATGGCTTTAAATCTATCAACAGTCCATTTTTTACATATTGATCAACGAACGAATAATCCATCTGGACAAGATCCGGAATTGCCTGTCCTGCTGCAGACGTAGCCAGTTTATTCCAATAATCAGACCACTCGGAAAACTGCCCTTCTATCACTGTCCCCGGGTTCTGTTCCGCATATAAGTCTAAAGCAGCCTGAGTTTTTTCGTTTCTGACCTGATTTCCCCACCAACTCATAGTCAGTTTTACATCGCCACCTCCATTCCCTGCAGATACAGCGGTAGTTTCTGCTGCAGTACCTTCCGTTGTGTCTGCAGTTGTAGATGTGGTACCGCCTCCGCATCCAGTAAGTGAAGCTGCTGCCATAGCTGCCGCCATTAGTAACGCAATTCTTTTCTTCATGAAACCTTCCTCCATTCATCTACTTTTGCTCTATCAAGCGTTTTCATTATACTTCCCACCATTATTCCAGTAAATGAGTAAAACCGGGTTCCAAGTTGAAAAAACCGTGTTGTCTGTATAATTTGAATAGTTCTTTTACTTAATTGGTTGTTTTGCGGGAATGTTTTATATATAATTTAGCTGTCATTAATTCAGTACGCGAAAGGCGGTCCTTTATGAAGCAGTTTATCAGAAATCTCTCCTTAAAAAGGAAGATTCATTCCATAGTATTTCTTTGCATCATCCTTTTGGCTTTCGTTTCTCTGTTCAGTATTCATCTTGTTTCCAAGGCCCATCAAAAGGTTCTCTATCAATCTGTGGCCTCATCCTTATCCTATACTGCCAAAGAGCTGAATAACCGGCTGGACAATATTTCTACCATGGCCGATATGTTTCTTGCTGATACCAATGTGCAAAGCGGACTCGGAACTTTAAAAGATTCTTCCAGCGTTCAGGATCGTTCCATTGCATACAAAGCACTTTACGGAACTTTAAATGAATATTATTTTACCTTCCGGAAAAACAATATCAACTATATGAGTCTTTATCAGAATCGTTTTTCCATTCACACCCATATTACATCGGGAAATACTCTTCCAGAATCCGTTATTCAGGATCTTGTTGCAAGAGCCGAAAAAGCCAAGGGTCGCACTCTCTGGATTACCGATTACAGTGATGAATACGGCCTGTTTATGGTCAAGAATCTGCGCCGTTCAGAATATTTAAGTCTGGATTCTTTGGGAACACTTGTTGTCAGCTTAAATATTGATGGACTGATCAAAGCCGCCACCAGCACCAGCCACTTTTATGATGACACCCGTTATATTCTATACGGTCAGGAGGACTTAATCTATAATTCCTCCAGTTTAAAAGCCGGTGAAATGTCACTTTTTGATAACTTTTTCCATTCCAGATACGGTCTTGTAAATCCTGATGGAAACAGCTTCTTTTACGTAAAAGGAATCATACCGGAATTTGACTGGGATTATGTTTGTCTGATTCCATACGGCAGCATCGCGGATTCTCTCCGTACCAGCTTAAAAGTATGCCTGGCCATCATTACAGTCTCCATAGGGCTTGCCATCCTGCTCTCCTCTGCTTTGATTGATTCTATTACAAGGCATTTTGATAATCTGCTTTTAAAAATGGAACGATTTGCAGCCGGGCAAACCGAAACACCGCAGATTTCCTACGATTACAGCAAACGTACCGATGAGCTGGGCATTCTTCACACCCGCTTCGACCAAATGGTGGATAAAGTAAACCAGCTGATCCGAACAAACTACTTAAATGAAATTCTCATAAAGGAAGCTCAGCTAAAAGCCCTGGAAACTCAGATGAATCCCCACTTTTTATACAACACCCTGGAATCCATTAACTGGAGGGCAAAGACTGTTGGGGCAAAAGATATTTCTTCCATGACAGAATCCTTAGGCACTCTTCTTCGCATTACACTGGACCAGAAGCACAAAGAAGTTCCTTTAAGCCGGGAACTGGAGCTTGTGCAATGCTATATGACAATCCAGAAATATCGCTATGAAGACCGTCTGGAATATGAGATATCCGCTCCCAAGAATCTATTCGGTTGCTCTGTACTTAAGCTGACGCTCCAGCCTCTGGTGGAAAATGCCATCCGCTATGGACTGGAAGAAAATACAGAGGAATGCCGAATTCAAATCGTAGCAGAAACAGATGGTTTTTCCCTCTTCGTTTCTGTAAAGAATAACAGTTCATTCTTTGAAGAAGACCTTTTAAGGAAACTGAAAACTCACCAGATAGAACCTCATGGCTTTGGAATCGGTCTTTTAAATATTATGGAGCGAATGGAACTAACTTACGGAGAGAACTACGGTCTTACTCTCTATAATGAGGAAGACCAGGCCGTCGCCCGGTTGTCTTTTCCCCTTAATCCTCCACCAGAGGTCATTGCTGATACGAAAGGAGAACGTTAATGCTGAAATTAATTATTGCCGATGATGAACGTATGATCCGGGAATCTATTTCATCTCTTATTGACTGGAGCAGCCTGGGCATCGAGCTTATCGGAACCTGTCGGGATGGCATTGAGGCCTATAATATGATCCTCGATGAATCCCCGGATATCGTTATGACTGACATACGTATGCCTGGCCTGTCCGGATTAGAGTTAATAGAACGTATATCCCAAACCGACATGGATACCCAGTTTATCCTGCTTTCTGGCTTTGGAGAATTTGAATATGCAAAACAGGCGATGAAATACCGGGTCCATCATTACCTTCTTAAACCCTGCAACGAGGCTCAAATCATGGAAAGCATGAGGGATGTGATCCAGGAATACTATCATCGTCAGGCATTTCAGGATTTGAAAGAACGCCAAAAAGCGTTAACCGCCAACCTCCACCACAGTATTCTGGCAAATATTATTAATGAACAGATTTTTCTGCCTGAACCGGCAGAATCTTCCTGGAATGCCTATTCCGGATTTATGGATTTTTATAATACGGGATATGAAATGTGTTTTCTCCACTATTTGGAAGAAGATTATTTTATCTCCGTTTTAAGCTGTATTTACGATTACATGGCCGAGCATGCACCTGGTATAGAACTGTACAGCATTTATGTAAAAAATTCCCTGATTCTGTTTTTCGAAGGATATCAGGTCTCATATGATAAATTCGATACATTTATGCATAGCTTAAATCCGAATGCACAGTCGGTGGAATTAGATTATAAACGATATACCTTTTCAAGCCTGGGAAAGCTTTTGGAGACCATGATTACAAAGATTAAACGCTATGGAATCATCTATTTTATGAATGGACTGCAGCCAGTCCCCACCTGCAATTATAAAAATTTAATCTCTGAAATAGAAGATCTTTCCACGCTTTTAATAGAAGCAAACGGATCAGAACTAAAATCGCATCTGGAGGAACTTACTGCAATTTTAAATGATATCAGCAATCCTGATTTTTTAAAGCAAGCAGGTTCACGGATACTGATTAAGTTTGCCACGGAAAGCAACTATCTTTCCTCTGTGGACACCACGGAATATCTGATGGATTTAAACCAGCAGACTGAGATAGGAGGCGTCCGCACCTTGCTTTGTGAAAAGCTTAACGAGATCCTGAAGGAGCCGTCCAACCATTCCCAGCGCTACAGCCCTTTTATTGAAAAAGTCATGCAGTATGTAGAAGAACATCTGGACAATCCCAATCTTACCTTGAAATCCATAGCAGAAAACTATCTTTTTATGAATGTGGATTATGTAAGCAAACGGTTCAGCAAGGAAACAAAGCAAAAATTTTCAAACTACATCACCATCCTGCGAATCCAGAAAGCCAAGCAATTATTAGCAGAAGGTCATACCGAACAAATTCAATGGATTGCTCAGCAGGTGGGATGTGGAAATAACCCCCAGTATTTCAGCCAGATCTTCAAAAAAAATACGGGGATGACACCTAGCGCATATGCTAAAAAGTTAAATGGAGGAGAATGACATGACAAACAAAGAATTACTGCCAAAAATTCATCTTGTGATGGACAAATTAATGAACTTAGGAGGGGCCGACTATGAAAATGACCGCTCCGTGGGAAAGGAGGAGGCAAGCCGAGGTATCATCGCCAGAGACTTTGGTATTGAAGAATGGGACTGGCCTCAGGGCGTAGGTCTTTACGGTCTTTTAAAGCTACAGAGATTTTACGGAGATAACCGTTACTTAGAATTCTTTGACAGCTGGTTTGAGAACAATTTAAAGAAAGGACTGCCCAGTAAAAATATTAATACAACTGCCCCTTACCTGGTTTTAGCCGAACTGCTTGATGATCTTAAGAACCCGGAATATGAGAAGCTATGTCTGGACCACGCCCACTGGCTAATGACAGGACTTCCCAAAACAAAAGAAGGCGGTTTCCAGCATGTGGTAACTGCCATAGGAGACCGTGACGGTATCCTGTTAAACGAAGGAGAAATGTGGATTGATACGTTATTCATGGCAGTTTTGTTTTTAAATAAAATGGGCCATCGTTTCCAGAATCAGGAGTGGATCGGTGAAGCGCTTCATCAGGTATTATTACATATCAAATATTTATATGACAAGCATACCGGGTTATTTTATCACGGCTGGAGCTTTCTGTTAAATAATAATTTCGGAGGAGTTTTCTGGTGCAGGGGCAATTCCTGGTTTACCTATGGAATTCTGGAATTTATAGAGTCCTACGAAGGAACGATTGACCATGGTCTTCTCACTTATCTGACAGATACTTTTAAAGCGCAGGTAAATGCACTGATAGGTTTACAGGCTCCATCTGGTTTATGGCATACCGTTCTTACTGATCCTTCAAGCTACGAGGAGGTATCTGGCTCGGGAGCAATCGCCGGTGGTATTCTAAAAGGAATAAAAATGGGGATTCTTGATGAATCATATTATGTCTGTGCAGACAGGGCCGTTAAGGCGGTATGCAAAAATATAGGAGAAGACGGAACCGTGTTAAATGTTTCCGCAGGAACCGGGATGGGCTATGATGAAGATCATTATAAAAACATTACCATTCGTCCCATGGCCTACGGACAATCATTGGCTCTGATCTCACTGGTCGAAGCTTTGAATGAATAGTCAATCAGATATCCGCAATCCGTTCCCTGCTTGAAGAGTTAAATATACATACAAAAAAACCAGTAAATCTTATATTTACTGGTTTTTCTTATCACTGGGCTACAAGGATTCGAACCTTGAAAATGACGGAGTCAGAGTCCGTTGCCTTACCATTTGGCGATAGCCCATCAGTGCAACGAATGTATTATACTATAGCTTTTCATTCTGGTCAAGTACTTTTTTACACTTTATTTCCAAAAATGAACCATCAGGAAGAGCTTCTTGATGTTGCAGGCTCTTCCTGGTATTTTGTTGTATGAGGCTCTTCCTTAGAACTGTTATTCCCAGTTTCCGTTGCATTCTTTGTCGTCTCAGACGGGCTTTCTTTTGCAGGTTCCGTCTGCTCCGTTGGTTTTGTCTCTTCACTCTCTTCTTCTGTCAAATCCGGATCCGCATTTCCGTCTCCGATCACAGGAGTCTCAAAGATCCCCTTTACGGTTGTCTGCTTCCCTATTTTAGGAGAAATACCGCCCAGAGTAAAGGTATATTCCATACCTCCCTGCAGACCTGTCACATGAATCTCACAGGAATAGGAATCTGTATCTCCTACCTTGGCGGAATAGGTTTTTTCATCTTCGTCTTTTACTGAGACCGTAGGATTTTTCCATTTCACTTTAGTTTTAAAATAAACCATTACAACGCCGTTGTCATAATCCACATAGTCAACTTTAATATTTTCCGTCGTTACAACTTCCGCTTCTGAAGTGGTCTCTTCCGCTATAGTTGCTTCTGTGGCGGCTGTTGGCTGGGTTTGAGTCGCCTGTGTCGGTGCCTGGGTCGCTTCTGATGAAGGGACCGCAGTGCTG
>Ga0213824_1000865_pt1 | contig 20322 bp, 18 predicted proteins | sample MC6MC0906MG_FD_179892 | JGI IMG/M metagenome (GOLD analysis project Ga0213824, IMG submission 179892) | Enriched soil aggregate microbial communities from Iowa State University, Ames, United States - MC6-MC0906-MG | ecosystem: Environmental > Terrestrial > Soil > Unclassified | place: USA: Iowa...
AGGATCGAACTCTCAAATTAAATGGTGTTCAATCCGGGGTCAAAATCAACTAACTAGCTAATTTATTTCCCGTTTTACTTGTTGTTTGGTTCGTATACAATTACTTGTATTCGTTCTGAAATTTTCTCATTCAAAGCCATCAAACATGGCTTATTTTATTAGAATTTTCAGGGTTTTACATACTGTTCAATCTTCTGTTTTCAAAGTGCTTTGTGTGTTGCTTTCTTGTTCAGCAGCAACTCATTTATAATATCATGTGGCTGCTTTTTTGTCAACAACTTTTTTTACTTTTTTCAATCTGTTTTAATTGATTGCCCTCGCAGTCTGTCTCGCGCTGGGTCTTTATAATATCATGTTCATATGTGATTGTCAAGGAAATTTGTTCCACTTGTTCAAACAATTTTTTCAGTGATTCTATACCCACTATATATAAGCATTTGTCCTTAATTTTTCTATATTTTGTGGTTAAATGAAAGATCTGCAAGCAGAGGTTATCACATCTTTGCTTGCAGATTTGTTTTAATTGAATATATGATAGGTACAATTCCTGCCTCATACGAAGCCACGCAGTACCCCTAGAACCATCAGATTTAGAAAGTTATGGGTGTATATAAAGGACAGCCATTTACTCGCTTCAATCTGCCGGGTCAGCATTAAGCCCCACTCGGTTCCGGAGAAAGCAGTAACCAGCAAACAGGCAATCCAAAGGAATACAAGTCCTTCCAGTCCTCCCAGCAGAGCGCCTGCTATTTTGTTGATTCCCGATATAATAGGAAGTCTTGAAATAATATCAAGCCACCTCATGACCAGCCTTGAGAACAGATAGATGGCGGCAAACAGAAGAACGAATCCAACTGAATTGAGGATTACATCTGCAAGGTAGTTTCCTACATAGTCCGTAAAAGCCTGAACTCCCAGCATTTGATACACTTCACTGTTGTTATTTTCAATGAGTGCATTCTTGACACTTTGGGGCAGCTTAAGATTTTCAATAATCATACGCTGGGCAGATGGAGCTTCCAAGGCTTCCCCGGAAGGAATTTCTTCCTGTTCCAAACCCATTGATTTTTTCATGTTTTCTGAAATCGTCTGCTGAAGGCCTGTATTTTCCTTTAAAAACCCTGTCACCGAAGGTAATGAAGCCCGGACAATGGTTAAGGATAAAACCACCGCCAGCATTGATACAACCAACCGGATGAATCCTCTATGATGGCCATAAAGGACCATTCCCAAAAGATAGACTCCGGCTGCAATAGATAACCAGTTTTCCGTATATAGCCTCGTCATAATTTGTCTCCTAATGAATCAACTGGATATGCAAGCATACCCAGTTGATTCATAAACTCAAGGTTTAAAGATATGTTTCTATCAATCTTCTTCGAATATCAATCGGTTAATTGCGGATGCTACTCCGTTTTCCTCATTGGTACTCGTTATATAATCAGCAGCTGCAAGAAGCTCTTTGCTTCCATTTTTCATGGCCACTCCGATTCCTGCCTTTTGGATCATAGAAAGATCGTTTTCTCCATCTCCTATCGCCATTGTTTGTTTTCCATCAATCCCTAAATAGGAAGCGAGTCTTAAGATCGCCTCGCCTTTTGTTGCTCCGATGGCATTGATCTCTAAATTGTTTGGTATGGAAGAGGTGACCAGAATGTCTTGTCTCTTCTCCAATTCAGCCCTTAATCTTGCTCGTTCCTCCATTTCAGGGAAAAACAGATTGACTTTCTCCACAGGCTTATGGTTCTTTTCAACAAACTCTATAATATTGGGATGGACATCCCTGGTCTTATGGACCATTTCCTGTAATTCGGGCGGCAGGCCGTATTCTGATAGGTGTTCATAAAAGCGAGGTTCTGTTATCCCGCGTCTGTCTATGTAGGGATCGTACATAACATGGTAGGTCTTCACCAGATGCAAAAGCTCCAGCGCTTGTTCCCGGGATAACATTCGGGTGTCAATAACCGTTTTTTCTTCCATGTCCTCAATGACCGCCCCATTGGTGGTAATTGCATAACGGATTCCGGAAATGCCTTTTATTTCTTCAGGTATTCCATGCACGGTCCGTCCGGTGCACGGAACGATCCATATACCTTTTTGAACACACTGGATGAGTGCCTGGCGATTGACGTCAGAAAGTCGTTTTTTATTATCTAACAGAGTTCCATCCAAATCAATTGCAATGAGTTTAATATCCACGTCTAATACTCCAATTTAATAAATAAAATGTTCTTCTTTTAAAACAAGAAGGCCGTCTTTATCATACTTTGAGGAGAACAGACCTTTAATCCGTTTTCCAAGGGAAGGCTTTTCCGCACGATCAGCCGCTTCTTCAATCAGACTTTCTGCATTGGCCCTGTTTAGAGGAAGTCCATCCTCTTCCATGATCTCTATTCTCTCATAGAGCGCCAGCATGCTCTTTCCGGTAATGCTGCAGTCGATCTCATTGGCATAACGACAGGCATATTGAGCGAATTCGTCAATATCCATCTCTTCTCCCTGAAAACCAGGACCTTCCTCGTCCCTGACAGACGGGCGGAATTCTTCACCCTCTTCATAAAAATCACTGTCATCATAGACACCGTCTTCATAGGGTTCGTCTTCATAGGCTTCAGTTTCATAAGCTCCGGTTTCATAGGTTCCAGTATCATAGGCATCGGTTACCCCGTAATCATTCTCTTTCCAGGAATCAGCTTCATAATTATATTCCTGATCCCCATAATCTTCATAAGGCTCTTCTGGGGTCAAGGGTTTATAATCAGGCTTCTGAACAGTTCTAACCGGTTTTTCCTCCCGCACCGTTTCTCTCACACAGAAAACAGGGGCTTCTTCCCCGCTTCCGATGCACTCAAACTTACTTGCCAGTGCAGGATGCTCCTGGTGAAGGGTCTCCATTTGCTTTGGGTTATCAATGAGAACCACAATCATACCACTTGTATCCTGGTCCATCAATTTATTTAATTCTTCCAGCGCTTCTCTGGTAAGATCACCGGCTTCCTCAATGACCAGATCTTTTCCGGCCAGCCTGTCAGCGGATGCAAGCACGCCTCGATTGGACAACTTGGAACCGGTGATTTTTGCAACCGGATTCTTTACGTTATTTTCATTGTGAATCTGTTTTAAGGCTTCAACAGCCATTTGAAGTCCTTTTTCAGGAGTTCTTGCCTCTATCATAAGGTGGTTTTGAACCGGGGTTTCTTCCAGCTCCTCTTCCTCTTCCTCATACAGGTCCTCAAACTCCAGATTATCTTCATCGCCGTATGGGGTGTTTTCCTCTTTTAAGACTGGATTTAAAGATCCATAAGAAGGCTCCGTCTCTTCCATCTCATAATAGGACTCATCCGACTGGTTATAATCTTTTTCTTCATATTCAAAATCATTCTCCGGTTGATCTTCGGATTCCTGAAAATTATCGTCTACAACGGCAAACTGTCCTCTGGCATCAGCCGGCGCCTCATATTCTGCTTCTCCGTCATAATATCCGCCAAGGTCACTCTCTTCCATTCCAGGGCCATCCGGCTCCTCTTCCTCAAAAACAGGCTCCGAACGATGCAGAAGAGACTCCTCTTCTTTAAGCGCATAGATACTTCCGGGTCCTGGTATAGCAGTTACAGGGCGGCCTACTCTTCGGATGTCCTCCAGCACTCTCGTGCGTTCCATCTTGGGTTCTTCCCGTATAATGGGTTCTTCATAGGAGATCTTTGACATTTCTCTGGCCAGCGTCTCCTGAACCGCTGCTTCCTGAAGCCTTGCCTCCAGATTATCTTCTTTAAGATTCTCTCCAAATACCATGTCTGGTTCCTGGGAAAACTCCTGTTCTTCTTCATAGTATTCTTCTTCTGGCTCTGGTTCTGGTTCCGGAACCGGGTTCAGCTTTCTTCCAACGCTGTATTCCTGCTCAACTGCCCGAAGCTTTGCTTCGTACTTGTCCCGGTTCTCCACAAGATCCATCTGGTAGTTGGTAAGTGGTGCATACTGTATTTTTAAATCCATGGCCTTGTCCACATATTTTCCAAGACCAAACATCAGCATGATTCTATCACAGGTTTCCACACAGCGATCAGGCATTCCCGCAAGGCTATAAAGTTCAGCAAGCTCATAGAGCCATTTCTCATCAAGCTCCACACTGGTATAGGATTCCAGGGAATGAATGAGCTGCTGGGCCGGTGCTCCTTTTGCTTTTAAAATCATAAAGCGCAGCAACTGCTGCCTGGGATCATCAGAGGCCAAGTCACCAAATTCCTTATAGTAAGCTTCTGCCTCTTCGATATCCCCTTCCTTGATCGCCAGCTCTGCAAGCTTATAAAGCAGACGTTTCCCAATTGGGGCACGTTCAAAAGCCTGGAGAAGAATCTCCTTGGCTTCCTGGTAATCTTCATTTTTCTCATAAATCGTGGCTACCATGGAAAGCAGATTCGTATTTCGTACTCTCTTCCAGTCTATTGTGTCGGCTATTTTCATAGCCGTTTCATAGTCATTTTTGCCAACCAATTTTTTAATCTGTTCAACCTTTATATTAAACTCGTACTTATCCATTATTTGTCTCCTAATGAATCAGGCGGATATGCTTGCCTGTCCCGTTGATGCCCGGTTAAGCGGGGCACGCTGTTCGTAAACTTAAGGCTAGAAAAGGTTTTCCTTTCAACCTTATATCTTTAACAAGGCAAATGAGCTACAGCTCAACCCGGCCTTCCAGGGCCCGTAACAATGTCACCTCATCTATGTACTCTAAGTCTCCTCCAACGGGGACTCCGCTGGCGATACGGGTAACCCTGATTCCTGTCGGCTTGATCAGCTTGCTGATATACATGGCTGTCGTCTCACCTTCAAGACTGGAATTGGTAGCAATAATCACCTCTTCCACATCTCCCTGCAGTCTCTGCATCAGCTCTTTCAACTTTATGTCACCAGGTCCAATTCCCAGCATGGGAGAGATAGCCCCATGCAGGACATGATAAACGCCATCAAATTTTCCTGTTTTTTCATAAGCAGCCAAGTCCCTGGTGTCTTCCACTACCATAATTACCTTATGATTTCGTTTTTCGCTCTGGCAGATGGGGCATTTTTCCTGATCCGTCAGGGTAAAGCATTCTTTGCAATAACGTACATTCCGTTTTGCTTCTGTAATGGATGAAGCAAGACCTGCAACTTGTTCCTCCGGCATATTGATGATATGAAATGCCAGGCGCTGTGCAGATTTACTGCCAATACCCGGAAGTCTTGACAGCTCTTCAATTAATCTGGTTATCTGACTGCTATAGTAATTCATAATTTGTCTCCTAATGAATCAAACGGATATGCCAGCATATCCAGTTGACTCACAAATTCATGATTGAAAGATGTTTCTTTTTCAACCTTTAGAACGGAAAGCCTCCGCCTAAACCACCAAGACCGCCGGTCAGCTTCGCCATGGCAGAGCTGTTGTCCTCTTCCATCTGGCGGAACGCTTCATTGGTAGCAGCCATGATTAAGTCCTCAAGCATCTCGATATCATCCGGATCTACAACTTCCTGGGATAATTTAACCCCAGTCACTTCTTTTTTTCCTGAAACAGTGACTGATACAGCTCCGCCGCCTGCTGTTGCAGTATATTCCTTTTCCTCCAGCGCCTTTGTTGTCTCTTCCATCTGACGCTGCATCTTCTGAGCCTGCTTCATTAAATTATTCATATTGCCAGGCATTGCGCCTGGAAAACCGCCACGTTTTGCCATGGTGTATGTCCTCCTGCTATTTTTATGATTTTTAATCTTCTATTGTTATATCCATTAAAATATTTGCTTTTAATTCTTCATCGCTGACATAAACGGTATCAAGCCGTTCCCCTCCGCCCAGAAGCCTGGTCTTAAAGGTAATGGACTTTTGGTAATGGTCTTCCACATACCGTTCAATCGCTGCAACTGTTGTATCCCTGCTCCCGATCATGTAATTGCTTTGATCGGAAAAGACGACACAAAGACAGCTCTCTCCCGCTGGTTCCACAACCGTATCCCGGAAGCTGGCCCGGATAGGTCCTCCCAGTTCCCGAATGATCTTTCCCCATTCACTGCGGATCAGATTTAAATCCTCCAGCTGGCCTTTGGGAAGAGCCACCCGCTCTGCGGGAGTCAATTCAGGGACAGGTGGATTGCCGCCGCCTTTTCCTTCCCCTGCTTTTAAAGTATCCGGGGAAGCATTTACTACAATGCCGCTTTCCAGCTGTTTTTCTATACTGCTGATCCTCTGAAGTACGGAATCCAGGTTCTGCTCCATCTGAGGACGGGTCAGCTTGATTAAGGCTACCTCAATCAGAACTCTTTTCTGGAAGGCATAGCGAAGCTGATTGGAAAGATCTGAAAACACCCGGATATACCGCAGGAGTGCTTCGTTGTCCGTAAGCTTGCTGTCCTCTTTTAAAAGGTTTTGGTTCTCTGTTGACATATCAAGCAGATTTTCTGCATGATCAACGGATTTTAATATTAAAAGGTTTCTTAAATACCAGATAAAGTCAATGACAAACTGGCCTAGTTCCCTTCCCTGGATCACCAGCTCTTCAAGACAGATTATACAGTCTTTCGTCCGGTTTTCCACGATTGCACGGAACATCGTTCCAAAAACGGTGATATCTACGGCTCCCAGGACATCCAGGACGTTGTCGTAGGTGAGAAGCTCTCCGTAATGAAATGCAATACACTGGTCCAGGAGACTTAAGGCATCACGCAGCGCCCCGTCAGCCGCCTTGGCGATATAACTTAGGGCCCGGTCCTCCACCTGAATATGTTCTGCAGCTGTCAGCTCTTTTAAATGCTCTACAATGGTTTCCACCGTAATGCGCTTAAAATCATACCGCTGGCACCGTGACAGGACTGTCACCGGAATCTTCTGGACTTCCGTAGTCGCCAGAATAAATATAACATAAGATGGGGGTTCTTCCAAGGTTTTTAACAATGCATTAAATGCCCCTGTAGAAAGCATATGAACCTCATCGATGATATAAACCCGATATTTGCCTTCTGTGGGAGGATACTGAACTTCATCCCTTATCTCCCTGATGTTCTCCACGCCATTGTTTGACGCAGCATCAATTTCAACCACATTAAGGGATGCGCCGGCTGCGATATTCTTACAGGTCTGGCATTCCCCGCAGGGACTTCCGTCTACCGGGTGTTCGCAGTTAACCGCTTTTGCAAAGATCTTGGCAATACTGGTCTTGCCGGTTCCTCTTGTTCCGCAAAACAGATACGCATGCCCGATACGCCCGGATACTATCTGGTTTTTCAAAGTCTGTACGATATGGTCCTGACCCTTTACATCCGAGAAGGAAGGAGGGCGCCATTTCCGATACAATGCCGTATATGACATGCCTGTTAACTCCTTATTCGTCGCCGAAACTAATGCCTATCATCTTGGCTTCCTTAACGATAGAGCTCTCCGGATCGACGGTTTTTAATTTTCCGGCTACATCGGCTAACGGAATCTTAACAATCTCATTGTTATTCACCGCTACCATATAACCGTACTCTTTGTTATTTATGAGCTTTGCTGCCTCTGCTCCAAGGCGAGTGGAAAGCACTCTGTCGTAGGGGCATGGGTCGCCGCCTCTCTGCATATGACCAGGTACGGTAACCCGCACTTCTTGTCCGGTACGCTCCGTAATCTGAGCTCCGATCTCATATGCCACAGAGGGATAAACCACCCCATTCTTCTTTTTTTCTTTTAATTCCTTTTTTGTCATGCAGGCATCTTCCTTGGAAATTGCCCCTTCCGCCACAGCAAGAATGGAAAATTTCTTACCGTTTTGGGCCCTGCTCTTTAATGCCTTTATCACAATATCCAGATCATAAGGAATCTCCGGCAGTAGGATGATGTCAGCCCCGCCTGCAATCCCTGCATGCAGGGTAAGCCATCCGACCTTGTGCCCCATGACTTCCACAATGAAGACTCTTCCATGGGAAGCTGCCGTTGTATGGATGCAATCTATGGCATTGGTAGCCACATTGATTGCACTCTGGAAACCAAAGGTAATATCGGTCCCCCACAAATCATTATCAATGGTCTTAGGAAGGGATACTACATTCAGCCCCTCTTCCCGAAGGAGATTGGCTGTTTTCTGGCTTCCATTGCCGCCCAATACCACCAGGCATTCCAGTTTCAGCTTTTTATAGGTGTGCTTCATAGCTTCTACTTTATTAAGACCATTCTCATCAGGTGTCCGCATAAGTTTAAACGGCTGTCTGGAGGTACCAAGGATTGTCCCACCCGTAGTAAGAATCCCGGAAAAGTTTTCCGGCTTCATTACACGGTACTCCTCATAAATCAGCCCTTTGTAGCCATCCACAAATCCAACAATCTCAATATCGCCGGGCATCCGGTACAGTGCCTTTGCTACGCCGCGCATGGTGGCATTTAAGCTCTGACAGTCGCCTCCGCTTGTAAGCATTCCAATTCTTATCATAAAAGCACACCTCTTTTTTTGATTCGATTTGTCATTAGGAAATAGGTAGTATTATACCCATTTTATAATTATAATACAAAGGGGAATATGGGGCAAGGGAAAACTTTATTTCATAAGAAATGTAAGAAAATATTAAAAATGGTAATCATAAATTACAAAAGACACCGCAAAACAGTTTCCTGCTCTCCGGCGTCTGATAATTCTTTCTATTTTTAATCCGTGCGTCTCACTTTGAACCGCTATCACAGGCGTTACCCTGGCAGTTAACTCGGTCCAGGCACCCTCACGGCACACAGAAGGTTTCACTTAGTGCTGCTGCATTCCTGCCCTGACACGGTTCATGAAGATCTGTTGCGTAAGACCCAAACGTCATCGCCACTTACCAGGGGCAGCCCTACAATAGGCAGCCCGGGGTGAGACATCACCCCTGCTAGAGCGGATTGCAGGTACAGGGCACCGCTATCTCCCCGGCTGCACGGAAACTTTATGACATGTATTGGTTTAATCGCACTTTAGTATACATGGAAACGGGAGGATTGTCAAGGAGTTGAAATGGATTTGCATTTTATTGGAATTACTCTCCCCTCTTTCCCGCTTTTATAAATCGCACACACCAGCTCTTGTGTGGACATCACCTCTCCCGCCGTATTTCGCGGATGCTTTCTTTCCGCCAGGCAGGAATAAAAATTCTGTATCTCCTTCATATGCCCAACCCCCCAGTACTGCTTCACATTTCCAAAATCAAAGGTTTCCATGGGGTTTCTGTCCGCTGCAAGCTGCCGTCCATCGTGGAAAGCAATCACAGCTTTCTCACCTGTCAAATTCACCATACCCTTTTCGCAGTGCAGCTCAATCTCCACAGGTGCGTCATATGTATAATAGTTCATGGCGTAAAAGCTGGCATTAAGACCGCTTTTATAGTGAATCAGACCTTCTGCGCAATCTTCCACTTTTATGGTCTTATGGGCCCTACTGCTGATGGTGGCGTCAACCCACTGAACCTCTGAATCAATAAACCAGTTCATCAGATCCAAGGTGTGAATGGCCTGGTCGATAATCACGCCGCCGCCCTCTTTCTCCCATGTTCCCTTCCAGTCGCTCTTAGAATAATACTCATCAGAACGGTTCCAGGTGACGGATGCTCTGGCAGAAAGGATACTCCCCAGTTCCCCCGCCTCCAAGGTCTTTTTAATCAGAAGCGATCCAGGGTTAAAACGGTTTTGAAAGCTTACCATTAAAACACGTCCGTTCTTTTCCGCCGCCTCTTCCATCTGCTTTGCATCCTTAAGTTCAATTGCCATGGGCTTTTCTGTCAGTACGTGGATTCCATGCTCCAGGGCATAGATGGCCATTTCAGCATGGAGATAGTGAGGAGTACAGATATGGACCGTATCAAGCTTCTCCTTTGCTATCATTTCCTGGTAATCTGTATAATAGCTGCAGCCGTATTGCTTTCCCGTCTTCTCTGCCAGCTCTCCATTACTGTCACATACCGCCGCAAGCTGTACCAACGGCTGCTTTTTAATTGAAACTGCGTGCATGGGAAATATCTTCCCGCATCCTATAATTCCTGCCTTCATTGTCACAGCGCCTTTCGTCATCTGTCAAATTCAATATGTTCCACCATGGTGGCAGTGTGGCTGTCCGTGGATTGGTAGGCTGCTACAGCCACCTCTAAAGCCCTGGCACCGTCTCTTCCTGAGGCCAGTGGTTCTTTCCCGGTTCTGCATACCTCCACAAACTCACGTACCAGCCCCTCGTCACCGCCTTCATTCCATATCACGTCCTCGATGATACCGCTAACCTCATCCACGATGTGGTTCACCTGTCCAAAAGCCTTTACCTCCAGGACACCCTTTGTTCCGATGATTTCCATATCAACTTGAGGCCAGATTGGGTAATTTTTATGATGAGCCCAACTGCAGTCTATGGTCACAAATGCACCGCTTTCCATTTCAGCCACAACGATTCCGCAATCATCAATCTGCTTGTTGTGAATTAAATCACCACTTTCACAGTATACCGACCGGTATTCGCTGTTGGTGAACCAGCGGATTAAGTCGGCCAAATGAACGGTGTGATCCATCACTCCGCCGCCTCCTGACAGCTCCTTATTTAAAAACCAGCCGGATGGTATTTTCCCGTGGTTTATGCCTGTGATACTTAATATATCCCCGATTTCGCCGCGTTCCACCATTTCCCTTGCGGCCACAATATTCGGGTTAAAGCGCATGGGAAACGCATTCATGATACGGACTCCTGCTTCATCCGCGGCCCTTATCATCTGCCTTGCTTCAGCCGCAGTCAGGGCAAAGGGTTTCTCCACCATAATGTGTTTTCCTTTTAAAGCTGCATCCACTGATACCTGACAGTGCATTTTGTTGTTGGTACAGATAATGACTCCATCTACTGCTTCATTAAGAAGATCATGATAATCCTTAAAATATCTGGTCTTAAACTCATAAGCCATCCTGGTTCCCCGGAATTCGTCTTCGTCGGCAATTCCTAAAAGCTCTACGCCCGGAAGCTCCAGCAGGGCTTTCGTATAGCTTACAGCATGCATGTGTTCAAAGCTGATTACACCTATTTTTACATTTTTCATTCTTTTATCCCTCCGCTATAAGCTCACCGGCTGTCCCGTCTGTGACGACTGTATGCCTGCCAGTACTACCTTCAATGCTTCAATGGCTTCCTGTCCTGTTACCGCTAAAGGTAAGTTATATTCGATGGAACGCACAAATTCATTTAATTCAGCACAGTAAGGCTCTGCGATCCCCTCTACCGGTGAAAATGCCTCTAATTTATGCAGGCCCTCCTCACAAGTCTGCTTTATTACAGGGGAGGTGCTTAAATTGTCAAATTCAATCTGTGCCTTAGTCCCTACGATTTCATAGGTCACATGGAAGGCGGAACCGCTGGGGTAGGCCCAGCTTCCCTCTACATGGGCGATGGCTCCATTTTTTAAACGGAGAAGAAGGATACAGTGCTCCTGCCCGGCCACCGTGCCGTTAAAGCTCTTCGCAAAGACTCGCTCTACTGCTCCGACGTTGCGGATGATCCAGTCCACATCGTGAATCACCAGGTCCATAATGGGGCCGCCGCTTTTTCTATAATCCTGATACCAGTTCTCCCAGCTCCACTGGGGAAATGCCTGGTTTCTTGTTGTTCTGATCAGCCTGGGAACTCCCAGCCTGCCAGTTTCAATCTGCTCCTGTGCCTGCCGGTAGGACGGAAAAAAGCGAAGTACATGGCCAACGGAAAATTTAACACCATTAGCTGCTGCCGCCTCAAGCATAGCCTCGCCATCTTCCATTGTCAGGGCTATGGGTTTTTCACAGAAGACATGCTTTCCCTTATTCATGGCCGCAATGGCATATTCTTTATGAAGATACGTGGGAAGGCACACATCCAGCACATCAAAGTCTCCCTGCTCCATCATTTCTTCGAAGCTTGTAAAGGTTGCAGCGCCATGTAGCTCTGCCAGCCTCACCGCCCGATCCTCCTGTATATCACAGAAGGCTGTTACAGCCGCCTCCTTAATCTTTAAGTATCCGCTGGCATGGGTTCTTCCCATGGTTCCACAGCCGATCAATGCAATCTTTACCATTACCGCGTCCCTCTACTTTCCTATTTTATCTATTTTTATTTCTCGATGTACAGCCGCGTCCCGGTTCATACAAATGGAGGTTGTATTTTTTCACCAGTTCCATGGCCCGCTCATTTTTTCCCAGGATATTGACGTTATGAGCGTCACTTCCCGGCGAAAACAAAACATCCTGCTTTGCCAGCGCTTCCACCACCCACTCCCTGGGCGTTTTCGTAGCGCCATGCAGTTCATATGCTTTCCCGCTTTTCTTAAGCCGTTTTCCCAGTTCCTGTATAAATGGGGGATCAAAGTACGACTCGCTGATCTTTCTGCAGATTTCCTGCCTTCCCTCATAGGTCGTACCTTCTCCCAGCATCGGTCCAATGGGAAGGTAGCCCTCCGGGTGCCCCAGCACATCTCCTTCTCCCTCTGCCATCAAAAGCAGTTTTTTCTTATATGCCTGCCAGTAGGCGTCTAAAAAATACTCTCCCCGCCGAAACGGATAACTCCCCTCTATGTAATGGGGACTGGTTATAATGATATCGCAGGCAGACTTACATTCCCGTTCTACGCGCAGATGTCCGGATTCATCGGTACAGGTCTCGATGCCGCAGTAGACCGTAATCGAGCTTCCTGCGGCCAGGTTCCTGATCTTGTCAAAATGACGGAGCAGCTCTCCAGTCGTCTTTTGGTCTCTTGAAAGACCTGGATCAAAGGCATCAAAGTGGTCCGTAATCGCCAATTTTTCAATTCCCAGGGAGACAGCCAGATTTATGACTTCTTCCGGAGTCTTTTCCCCATCGGAAAATGTTGTATGTACATGATAATCTACCATAATCTTACCTTCCTATTTAATTCCGGAAAGCGACACGCCTTCTACCAAATATTTCTGGAATATGACGTAGATAATTAAGACCGGGATGATAGCCACTGCAGCTGCTGCCATTTTTAAGTTATAGGAATCGTAATATTGGCTTGACAGCTTGGCAATTGCTAACGGAAGCGTCCTCAGCTTATCCGAGTTCACCACAAGGAGAGGCCATTGGAATGCATTCCAGCTTGACACCATTTTCTGAATGGCAATGACCGCAATCAGCGGCTTCACTGCCGGAATTACGATTTTCCTAAAGATCAGCAGTTCTCCCGCCCCGTCAATCCTGGCCGCCTCCAAAAGCGGCGTGGGAATGGATGACATGAAGTTCCTGGCCAGAAAGATGCTGAAGGCATCCGCCATTCCCGGTATGATTAAGCCGGCCATGGTATCCACTAACTTTAACTGGTTTGCCATAATATAAAGAGGGATGATTGTAGCCACCCACGGGATCATGGTAGAGGATAAAATCATAAGAAACAGGACATTCTTTCCCTTAAATTCATATTTTGCAAAGCCGTAGCCTGCCAGTAAGACGATGGTCACTGTAGATAATACCTGCATAGCGGTAACAATGACACTGTTCCAGTAATAAAGCCCGATATTCAGTTTTTCGAACAGCTCCCTGAAATTATCGGTATTAAATTTTTCCGGCAGCAAAGTGGGCTTCAGTACATAAAATTCTTTCGATTCCTTAAAGGAGGCAAATATCATCCACACAAATGGAAAGGCGATAATCATAGCCAGGCCTAGGGTCAGGAGAAAGAAAAAGATTCTCACTGCCATTTTTTTACTTTTTTCACGATTCATCGATTGACTTTTCCTCCTTCCTACAACACATCCAGCTTCGTCGCTTTATATTGAACCATGGTGATAATCAGCACAATAAGAAACAAGCTAAAGGACATTGCAGATGCATATCCCATCTGATAGCTTTGAAATCCCTTTTCATAAATGTAATTCACCACGGTTCTGGTGCTGTTTAACGGTCCCTTTAACATATATGTTTCCTGGAAAATCATAAACACTCCGATCACATTTTTCATGAGAAGATAGATATGAGCAGGGCGCAGCATGGGAAACGTGATGTAGCGGAAGGTCTGCCAGCTGCTTGCTCCGTCGATTGCGGAGGCTTCCTTTATCTCTGAGGGAACATCCTGAAGTCCTGCCAGATAGATTAGCATGGCTTCTCCAAAGTCCTTCCACACCTTGAAAATAATAACAGACAGTACGGCGGTAGAGGCATTTTCCACCCAGCCAAGTCCCTTTAAGCCGAAAAAGCCTAAGATACTGTTAAACAGACCGAAGCTGGGCTGAAAAAAATACTCAAACAGGATTGCCGCGGCAATGGTGGAGGTAATGACCGGAGAATAGAAAATCAGACGGAATAATTTAACGCCTTTGATTTTTAAATTCAGCAGCAGCGCAGTAACCAGACCGGCAGCCAGGACTATAGGGACATAGATAAAAAATTGAGCCATAACGAGGCACGACTTCCAAAAATCCTTATCTCCCATCAGCCGGACATAGTTATCAAACCCAACAAAGTTCTTTTTGGGACTTAAGGCCGACCAGTCCGTAAAGCTGATCGGAAGGGCCATGATAGCTGGAATCAGTGTAACAAAAAATATATAAATTACGGCAGGTGCAATAAAAAAATACGGCACCGCCCTGTGCATAGTAATCCGGTTCCGGCTTACTGCGCCCTGGGATACTTTCATGGAAAAACCTCCTAAACGTGAGTGCCTAGAGGCGCCAAGCGGAACATGCCGATTGACGCCGTTTTTTGATTGTTATACCGGATTCTTTAATTCATCGTTCATTTTACTCTGGGCATCCTTTAAAATAGTCTCAATCGGTTCATCGGTCTGTAAAATCCGGTCCATAGCTTCTGTCCAGATGGTATTTAACGCAGAAGTCTGAAGCGCTCCTACAAAGGAATCATTCAGTGATTCAATAGCAACCGCTACCTTCGGGTCTGATTTTAATCCTGCGTCCTCTAAAAGAGCTTTTCTGGCCGGCAGCTCTCCCGTCTTCTCTGTCCACTGTCTTTCCACATCATCGCTGCTTAAAAACTGTATAAACCGGGTAGCCGCTTCGTCTGGAGCTTTTGCGCTCATTACATAGCCCCAGGAGGTCACGCAGGTCGCATGGCTGTCACCCTTTGCAGGAATCAGACCTACTCCAAAATCCAAATCCGGAGCTGTCTGGGGCAGGTTGCCGATCATGGCCGGATGGCCTAACATCAAGCCAATCAGCCCCTGCCGGAAGCCGGCCCAGTTTTTCACGAATTCCGTATTGTAAACCTTATCAGTTTTGTATGGTGCGGTATAAGCTTCTATTGCCTCCAGAACCTTCGGATCGTCAGCAAATACGTACTGTCCCGCTGCATCATCATAGAAGGCGCCGCCGTACTGCTTTATGATGGAAAGCACCTCTGGTGCGTAGCCCTTTCCGCCCCAGCCAGACTGAACCAGCTTACCGCCTTCTGTCTTTGTAAGCTTTCTGGACCAGTCAAAGAATTCATCCCAGGTTTGCGGCCCTTTTTCTGCATCCAGACCGGCCTCAGCCACCAGCTTCTTGTTCCATAACATAACAATTGTCTGTAAGTCCGTGGGCATGCCATAATATTTACCGTCGTATTTCAAGCCGTCTACAGCCGCAGGCACAAAGTCAGCCGTGATTGAATCTGCAGACATAACTTCTTCTGCCAGCGGCTTTATCGCGCCGGTCTGCGCAAGCTTCGCCACCATTCCGGACTGTATCTGGAATACATCAGGTGCCGTATCGGTAGCTAGCGCCGGAATCAGCTTCTGGCTATAGTCTCCCTCTGGAATAAATTCTAATTTCACCTTAATATCCGGATTCTGCTCCTCAAATGTTTTGACAAGCGCAGTCATCATCTCATCCCTGGCTGCACTGGAGTGCTGCCAGTATGTCAGCGAAACAGGTGTTTTCTCCCCACCACCGTTTTCCTTCTCTGCAGTTGTCTTTTCCTGATCTGTTGTCTTTTCCTGACTTACTGCCCCTCCAGCCGTCTCTTTTGCCGGTGCCTTTGTACAGCCCGAGAGTCCTCCGGCCACTAAGGCTGCCGCAACCAGTAGTGATGCCATTTTTTTCATTTTGAAATCCTCCTCATATTTTATTAATAAATCAGGATTAAATCCTGTCTATTTTCTGATAGAAACCGCTGTAAAAACTTCCTTATCCAGCACATATTCTGCCATACCGTACAGCGACGTGTGATATCCTTGTCTGGATGCTTTGATGGAAATGCTGGCGGTAAAGGGCTTCAGTGCTTTTTCTTTCACCCATGCTTCCACCATCCCGGCCATCTCCGGGATTCTGGATACCGGGCCGCCAATTACCACCACATCGGGATTAAATAAATTAACCGCGTTTACTGCGACCAGGGAAAGCAGCTCGATCTGTTCCCTCATGACCCTGTCGGCAATTTTATCCTTTCCTTCCAAATACCAGTCGGTAAGTACATCGTAGGACAGCATGGTGCCGTCTAATATGCTTTCGGGATAAATCGTTTCATACATCTGTGTGTACTGTGCCGCCGCAGGTTTTTCCCCAAGAAGCGTTCCAACGCAGCCTGTGGATGAGCATTTGCAGGGCAGCCCGTGAAGGTCTATGGTGGTATGTCCGATCTCAAGACCGCAGCCATCCATTCTTAAAAGGCTGCCCCTGCTGATTACCGACATGCCGACGCCCTGATCGCACAGCAGGTAAAGCATGTTCCGGCTGTCCTTTCTTGTTCCGTAATACTCTCCAAGAATCAGTGCATCTGTATCCTTAAATACGTAAACCTCCATATCCTTTCTAAACAACTGGTTGCTCAATGCCTGGAGATTCACATTTTCCAGATATAATGCAGTGGAATAGACAATGCTTCTGGAGCTGTAGCAGATAATACCCGGTATGCTGTATGCCACGATGGATATCTGCTCCATCACATTACGCTGCTGTTCCTCAATCAGAGCAGCCGTATCTTTCAGCGCACTGGAAAATGTGGCCTTATCGTGAATTCGGACCGGTAAGGATTTATGCCAGATAATCTCACCTTTCAGATTCACGATTCCTGCCAGAATCCCTTTTGCTGTCACTTTAAGGGTGAGAATTCTTACCCGTTCTCCGTTTAAGCTGTAAATCATTGGCTTTCTGCCGCCGCTGGACTCTCCGTAATATTCCTCCATCAGAAGCGTCTCTCCCACCAGCTCACGGATCAGTGCAGAGACCGTGCCTGCGCTTAATTTCGTAACTTCCATGATCTCGGCTTTCGTCACCTCATTCTTTTCACGGAACACGCTTAATATATTTTGCTTGTTTATGTATTTAATTGTCTCTTTTCCTGCCTTCAAACAATCACCCCTTCCCTTCTTCCCTCAGAATCGAGGCAAGCTTCCTCCCGGTTGCATCCCTTGGCTGCTTCCACTCCAGGCAATACGCCAGTGTGGGGATTAAATCCTTATTGTACACGAGGGACGTTTCCCGGTAATCCGATCGTATGCCCGGCCCCGTCACTGCGGTAAAAATATGCTGGCATTTCTCATGAAGACTGTCATGGGTCGCATACAGATGTTTCTGGTCAAGAGGGATTAAAGAAAAGCTTTCTCCCTCTGCCGGACTGATTAAAAGATCGGCATAATCCCGGTATACGCCCCGCTCAGTAAGTTCCTGCGCCGTAAGGACTGTTTCTACGTATGGAAGCCCACTGAGGCGCTTTTTTAAAGATTCCATTACATTCAAATTGTCAGCTTCTTCGGCTAAAAACATCTGGCATTGAATATCATGAGAGGTTAAAAGGATATCAAAATCCTTTGTTTCAACGTTTCCTTCCCGGCATACAGCCACCCGGTATCCCCATTCCTTAAGGGCGCATATTAAGTCTTCAGTCCTGCTTTTCCCTCTGTAACTTACCATGCCATGATCAGTAGTCAGAAGAAGATACGTGGAATCCAGCAGTCCCTTCTCTTCCAGACTTTTTAATGTCTCACCTATCAGCTCATCAATTCCCTCCAGCACCCGGCAGACGTTATCCACCCGTTTTTCCTCCGAATCCGCATAGCACCAGGGGGGATTATGACCTACAGAATCCAAATCGTCTATGTACAGGAATACGGCATCAGGAAATTCCGGATACTCATATATGGTGCCCTCATGTTCTATGACATTCTCCCGTATAAGCTTCAATAATACAGAAAAACGTTTCCTGTAATCACCGCCAGGTTCCATATAGAGTCTGTCTTTCCTTCCTCTGACAGCACCCTTTCCCTCCAATGCGAACTGCTGGATCGATACAAAGGTCCTTCCTTCCTCTGCCAATACCTCCCCTATGGTCTGTGCCCGGTTGAGACGTCCCGTAAGTACAATTTCATTGGCCTCCCTGTCCCAGTACTTGTCACAGTTTCCTGTCCGGTCTGAATAGCAGCCGCTGACGATACCTGTCTGCATGGGGCAGGTAATGGATGGAATTCCCGTATAAGCCTGTTCAAAGAAAACGCCGCGTTTCACCAGCTTTCTTATATTAGGGAGCGCTTTCTGTTCGTCACGCATTCGATCATAATAATATCTTCCAAAACCATCAAGATTGATGTAGATGAGATGCTTTTTCATCATTTAGCACCGTATCCTCTCTCATTCTATTTTTAATCACTGAAATAAGTTGGCTTTAATATAGTCCAAACTATATATAGTGTCAAATAATATTTTCACTTTATCCTATTTTTTGTTTATATTACCCTATATTTCATTAAACTTTTTTCAGTTATTGAATTTAGTTGAAAGAAGTGGACAGAAACTTGTAATCGTGGACCGGCCATGATATTCTTGATTTATTACTTAAACTAATTGTGACTATATAATTCGGGGGGATATCTCATGATAAGAACAATACGTGAAGATGAGCTGATTGAATCCAGACGATTATGCTTTATAGCCTTTGAAAGGGCCATTGACGGCGCCTCCTGCGCCGCAGAATCTGCCGATACCATAAAAAGGAATCCGGTTACCAGAATGAAGCGGGATTACCAGAATACACTGGCCTGGTTTAATGAACATAACATCATGCAGGCATGTGTCTCCCACTGCGTTTGTCCGGTAGAATTTGACGGCAAAACGGCTTCTATGGCAGCGGTCGGCGACGTAGCCGCCATGCCCTGCTGTCAGGGGAAAGGAACAATGAAATCACTGTTTCGTACTATGCTGGAAGACTGGCACAGCCGTAACATTCATTTTTCCTACCTTTACGCTTTCTCTGGAACGTATTACGGTCAGTTTGGATACACCTACTGTGTGCGCAGAAAATACTGGAATTTCCCAATGACGCAGCTTCCTGATTTCAGGGTTTCCGGTACTGTGGAGATATATCAGCCATCACGGCTGGAAGATTTAAAAACGATTTATGAAGCTTTTACCACAGGATGCAACCTTTCGGTCATGCGAGACGACATCGAATGGTATCACGCCGTGGGACAATATGAGCCTGACCGCGACTTCCGTTTTGCCTACGTGTATTACAGCGAAGCCGGAACCCCCTGCGGCTACCTCATCTACTCAAAAACAACAGATGAAAAGCAGGCCGTTACCATGAACTGCCATGAATTTGCATACTCAGATATAGAAGGCCTCATGGGGCTGATTCGATTCTGCAAAAGCAGGCAGGCCTATTATGACAGGGTTTCCATTCCCCTTCCCGACTTCATTCCCCTGGATTTTCTTTGTCAGGAATTTGGCCTGCCGGCAGGACATACGGCAACGATCCGCCAGACGATGCACGGCATGGTCCGGGTGGTTCATGCAGAGGAGGTCTTAAAGACCGCCCTGTTCCTGGGTAACGGTTCCATCCGTCTCTTCCTCCGTGATCCATGGCTTCCTGCCAATCATGGTTTATGGGAGATTGAGTGGAAGGAAGACCGCCTTTCTTCTCTCCAGTATCAGGCGGACGGGGGCGAAGAGCAGGCCGACGCCGTCCTGGATATCTCTCTGTTTTCCAGGCTGATCTGCAGAGGTTTGACAAAGGAAGAGCTTTCTTACCTGCCGGCTGAGTGCCGGCGGTGCGGCGATGATATGCTGCTTCAGTTGTTTCCACAGAAGAAATGCGCGATTTCTGACTACTTTTAATGCCTTGTTTATCGTACCAATTTGCTACAGGCAATTACTCGTTTTAATTCTCAATTAAAAAGCCTTCGAATTGAGACCGATTGCTCAATTCAAAGGCTTGTTTGTTAAATAAATATCATAGGAAATCCGGAAATAAAATCACTGTCCTGTTATGGAGGTTTTTTCTTCCTGTTTCTTTTTATTTCTTTCCCGAAGCTCTCTGAAAAATTCTTTCATCATTTGAGAGCATTCTTCTCCCAAGACCCCTGTTTCCGTTACAACCTGATGGTTAAACCCCTCCTCGTGAAGCATATCAAGCACCGATCC
>Ga0213824_1000866_pt1 | contig 20282 bp, 15 predicted proteins | sample MC6MC0906MG_FD_179892 | JGI IMG/M metagenome (GOLD analysis project Ga0213824, IMG submission 179892) | Enriched soil aggregate microbial communities from Iowa State University, Ames, United States - MC6-MC0906-MG | ecosystem: Environmental > Terrestrial > Soil > Unclassified | place: USA: Iowa...
GTTGTTGATCAGCTTGTTGCCCCAGATCAGGTTGTCGCCGCTTTCGTACAAGGTGATGCCGTCGGTGTGGTTGCGGTAGATCTCGTTGTAGGCGATCAGGTTGTTCACGCTGTTACGGTCGATCACAACGCCCGAGAGCTTGTTGTCGTAGCTCTTGTTGTTGATGATCCAGCTGTCGTTGACCTCACGCGAAACGATGATCCCGTGCTTTTTCTTGGTGCCATACACGGTATTGCCGGCGATGATCAGGCGGTGCGAACGGTCGTGTGGGTCGATGCCGTAGACGATGTTGTCTCGGTAGGTACTGTCCTTGACCACGAAGTCCTGCGTCTCGTAGCAGTAGAAGCCGTACCACATGTCGCTGAACTCCGAGCCGATGATCCAGCCGGTGGGTTCCGGGCGGCCCATGCGCTTGGCCATGTTCGGCGTGTACTGCGAAATGCTCACGCCGTACGACTTGGACTTGGCGTAGCCGAAGCTGGCCATCTTGGTGTTGACGATGTAGGTCTCGGTGCCGCCCCACGACAACAGGAACGGGCGGAATTCATTCGGCGAGCGGAAGGTCGCCGGGCCGTTGTCTTTCTCGCGCCAGCCGGTGACCTGGGTGTCGCTGACGAACAGCTTGCCGTCGTTGACCAGAAACGCGCCGCCTTCCTGTGACAGGCGCAGTTGCTTGACCTTGCCGTCGATTTCGAGGATGCCCTTCTGCCCGACCACGATCGGCAAACGCGCCAGGTAGACACCCGGCTCGACTTCACTGAGGTACTGCTTGGGCACTTTCTTGCTCAGCTCGACCAAATCGACGTGGCCGTCATCGACGAAGATCGCCTGCGGGATGCCATGCTGGCGCTGCACCCACTCGGCAGCCTTGTTGTCGCCGCCGATGAATTCCTTCAACGACTCTTCCTGCAGCATGCGGCGCACGCTGACCTTGCCCTTGTGGCGGCGGTCGATCTTCTTCTGCACGGCGTCGGCGGTGTAGCCGCTGAGGTCGGGCAGCTTCGGCGGGTCCATGTGCAGCGGCTCGGTCGGCGCGCTGGCCACGGTGTAGGTCTTGGCTTGCTGCAGTTCCTTGGCGATGACCGCAGGTTCGGCGGCGACGGCCAAGCCGCTGGCCAGCAGCAGTGCGCTGGCCAGGAGGCTGTGACGTAAGTGCGGGTGAAGGTTCATGTGCTTCGTTCCTCTCCTGGCCTCAGAAGCGCCAGATCACGTCGACGAAGGCGCGGTGCATGTACGAGTCCGCTTCCTTGCCATAGGCGTCGCCCGGCTTGAACACACCGGCGCGCAGGCGCACCAGGGCGGACGGTTCGTCGATCGCCTGGCTCATCGAAGCCGGTAGCAGGCCTTGCTTGAAGTACTTGGTGACGACCACGTCCATTTCCTGGCCGAGGTCTTTTTCGCCGTTGATCAGCGGACGGCTCACACCGTTGTCGTTGACCGCCGCGTTGATGCCGCTGGAACCAATGTTCTGCGAGCCGTCGACACGCCAGAACTTGTGGTAGATGAAGCTGGCGTCGTAGTCATCGCGCAGCTGCCAGGAGGCGAACAGAGTGGCGGCCTGCAGGTTGCCCAGCTCGCCGCGGAAGGCCTCGCCGAAGCGGTGCACGCGCGAGCGGGTGCCGGTGAAGTTGGAGCGGTTGCTCTCGAGGCCGGTCTGCTCGAAGTTGTTCGAACCGTCGTCGCCACCGCCGCCGCTGCCACGGGCGTAGGCCGCGCCAACCTGCCAGTTGGGGTCCAGGCGCAGGCGGATGCCGAGGTCGGTGGCCCAGGCGTTGACGTCACCGCTTTGTTTGCCGGTGGCCACCTGGTCGTCGCCGACCTGCTGGCTGCTGAGCTTGTCGCGATCACCGGTCAGCCAGGTCAGGCTGCCCCAGTAGTTGACGGTGTGATCGTTGCGCCAGTTGTAGGCGTCGCTGTTGGCTTCCAAGCCCAGCCAGGTGAGGTCGCCGGTGCGGGTCTTGTCCAGCGCATCGACGGTTTCGCCAGGGTTTTTCAGGCTGCCGCTGTCATGGGTGTGGTGGGCGCGCAGGCCAACCCAGTGGCCAGGGGTCCACTGCGTGGCGACGTTACCGTAGATGTGCGTGCGGTCTTTGTCTTCCGGGGCCAGCTCGGTGAGGTCGGTGCGGTACTCGCTGAAGCGCTGGGCCACACCCAGGTCGGCTTTGAGCAGGGTGGTGTCAAAGGTCCAGTTCAGCGCTTCGATGTTGGTGTCGCGCCACATGCCGTCGTCGCTGCGCAGGCGCTGGCGGCCCAGGCGCAGTTGCTCGCCGGGGTACTGCGTGAGGCCGCTGTAGCCGACCCAGAATTCGCGCATGGCCAGGTAGTTCTTGTCCGGTTTGCGGCTGTCGTCACCGGTGTCGGTGGTGGTGCCGTCGTCGTTCTGGCGCAGGGTGTCGGTTTCGATGGTGTCAGTAGCGGCGACGGCCTGGCCCATGGCGTAGGCGCTCCAGTTACCGCGCTCGCCATAGACCCAGGGGCGTAGGTCGAGGCCCAGGCCGTTGACGTCGCCGCCGGAGCGGGTGCCGAGGTCGCGGTCGTCTTCCGATTGGCCGGTAATCTTCACGTCCAGGCCGAAGTTCTTCTGCGCGGTCATGTCGGCCAGGGTCGGGCAGGACCACAACAGTGCGAAGCTCAGGCCGATGCCGGCTTTCACGAAGGGATTGAGCGTCATAGCGAGTCCTCAGCGTCTACTTCTTTGTCGTCGTCTTGCAGGGCCTCGATGGCCAGGGTGCTGTTGCCGACCTGGGCCATGCTGCCGCGTGCCTGCTTTTCCTGCGCCAGCAGGTTCTGCGCCTGGCTGCGCTGGTCAGGCGTGAGTTGCTGGTCGAGTTGTTGCAGCAGTTCTGTCGATTGCGGCGTTGGGTTGGCCTGCGACAGTTGCGCGAACACCCAGGCGTTGGTCGGTTCGGGGCGGATGCCGTGGCCTTCGCTGAACAGCTGGGCGAGGGCATAGTCGGCGCTGTTCTGGCCGCCACGGGCGGCGCTGAGCAGGTGGTCGACCGCCTTTTGCGGCTCGACGTCGCCCAGGTAGCCACGGCGGTACAGCTGGCCGAGGTAGTAGTCGGCGCTGACTTCCCCGGCAGCGGCGGCGGCTTGCAGGTGCTGCTGGGCTTTTTCGGCATCGGCCGGTACGGCCTTGCCTTCGTAGTACAGGCGGCCCAGCAACAGTTCAGCGCGTGGCTGTTCGGCTGCGCGGCCCTTGTCGATGTAGGCCATCAACTGGTCGGTGTCGCCCAGTTCGGGGAAGTCGTAGACCAGTTGCGCCAGGCTGACCCAGGAGGCCGGGTTGGCTGGGGCGACGTGTTCGAGCAGGGCCTTGGCGGTTTTCTCGTCGGTCTGGCCGAGGTTGCGGTCGGCCAACACACGGGCAACATTGTCGACGCGGGTGGCCGGCACGGCGCCGCGGGCATAAGCGGACTTCAGCTGTTGCAGCAGGGCGGCCTGCTGCTCGGCCTGGCCACGCTTCTGGTACACGGTGGCCAGTTCCGCGTAGCACACGTCCATGCTGTCGAGGGCTTGCTTGCAGAGCTTCTCGACGTTGTCGAGGTTCTGGTCGTAGGTGCCCTGGGTGCGATACAGCAGGATCTGCGCGAGGCCTGCTTCCGGGTAGCCGGCAGCCTGCCACTGGTCGATCTGTTGCTGGGCGTTGACCTTGGGGAAGCTCTGCGGGTACAGCAGGTAAAGCATCGCCAGGGGGATCAGGGTTTTCTGTTCGCCTTGTTGCGCGGCGAGCTTGAGCAACGTCTCGGCTTCTTCGCGCTCGGCCTGGGTGCTGTCGGGTTTGGCCACCAGCAGGCGGCCAAGGCGTACCTGGGCGCGGGGCGACGTAGCGGCCGCCGCGCGGTAGGTCGCCTCGGCTTCCTTGAACTGCTCCGGGTCGCCGGTGGAGACCTTGATATCGGCCAGGCCTACTTGCGCGTCGCTGTAGCCCAGGTCGGCCAAGGCCTTGTAGTTGCGCTCGGCCAGCGCGGTGTCGCCGCGCTTCAGGGCCTCGTTGGCCAGGCGCTGGTCGGGCAGGCCTGCACAGCCGGCCAGGGCGATCGCCGCGGCCAGGGCACAGAGGCCCAGGCTTGCGCTTTTCTTATGGGGAATCATCGCAGGATCCTCTTACAGACCACGGGCCACGGCTTTGTCGATCAGCCAGTTGAGCGAAGGGCCACGGTCGCTGTTGACCGAGGCCGGGCGCCCGGCGAGTTCTGCCGGCAGGCCGCTGTCGGGTTTGATCTGCACGCGGATGTCGGAGGCCAGGTTTTCGCTGTCCAGGCTGGTGCTGCTGACGATCTGGCCAGTGCGCACTTCGTCTTCGCCGGCCACCTGGAAGTTGACCCGGGTACCTGGCTTGACCTCATCGAACTGGCGGTAGCTGAAACGCGCCTCGACCATCGGATTGGTGGTGCGCGGCACCAGCTGGAAGATCGGCTGGCCCTTGGCGGCGTACTGGCCGTCGTCCACCAGTTGGCGGGCGACCACGCAATCGCAAGGGCTGGTGAGGGTGCCGGACAGTTGCTTGCCGAACAGTTCCTCGACCTTGGCCGGTTCAAGCTGCGAATCGTCCAGGTGGCCCTTGAGCATGTCCAGCATGCTGGTGCTGAAGCTCGCCAGTGGTGCGCCTTTCACCACCAGGCCACCGCTCTCGACCAGGCTGTTCACGGTGCCGTCGCGCGGCATGGTGACGTTGGTGGTCGGTACCGCGACCACGCCGGCTTCGGCATGGCTGACGAAGTACATGCCGTACAGCGACTTGGCAACGAAGCCGAAGGCGGCCACACCGACCACGAATACGCCGAGGGTGACGCTCACCGCCTTCAGGCGGCCGAAGGCGGACAGGCCCGAGCCGCCGTCCTTCTGCTTGCGCGCCTTGGTGAAATTGTCGCGCTGCAGGGTGCTGAGCACATCGCCGATGCTGATCAGTTCACCGGACAGGTGGCTGGTGATGATATGGCGCAGGGTGGCGATGTCGCGTGGCTCAAGGTTCTGGAACTGGGCACCGGTACGGCCGTTGGCGGTGTTGTAGGAGCGCACCTGGAACTCGATGTCCATCGACAGCCCGAGGTTGTCGACCACGAATTGCAGGCGCCCGCGCAGCACGTCGCCCACCGACAGCTGTTGCTTGGTGTGGAAGCTCAGGCCACCGGCGGAGAGGTCGTCGACCTTCACTTCGTGGGTTTGGCGCTCGGCATCCAGGAAGCGCAGCTTGGCTGGGATGCGCACCCGGGCGTGTTGGCGCTGGGCTTCGGACTCATGCACGACATTGACGTTCACGGCGGTATTCATGGTGGTTTGTTCCTGTTAATCCGATCCGGGTTGGGCTCACACGACCATGAACAGCACAGCGACGAAGATGCTGGCTGCCGAGAAGGTCATGGTCCGCGAGGACCAGGTGTTGAACCATTGTTGAAAACTGGCGAGGTCACGTTTGAGGGCAGTGGGCTGGCGGGTCCAGGACTGCTTGTCGAGGCGGAAGAACACGTAGATCTTCATCATTGCGCCGACGATCTGGTTGTAATAGAGGATCAGCGGGTAGGCCGGGCCGACGTTGTGGCCCGAGCACAGCAGCATGATGGTGAGGATCAGGCGGGTGATGCCGATCCACAGCAGGTACACCAGCAGGAAACCGAGGCCGAACTTGAGGCTGGCGATCACCGCCACGGTCAGGCCCAGCAGGCTGGTCCACATCGATACACGCTGGTCGAACAGCACGATGCTGGTGAACAGCCCCAGGCGCCCCAGGCCCAGGCCGAGCGCACGGGAGTTCTGCCGCAGGTTGTTGCCGTACCAGCGGTACATCAGCTTGCGGCTGGCCTTGAGGAAGCTTTTTTCCGGCGGGTGCTCGACCGTGTTGATGGCGGCGTCCGGCACGTAGAAGGTGTCGTAGCCCAGGCGCATCAGGCTGAACCAGCTGGACTTGTCGTCACCGGTGAGGAACTTGAAGCGGCCCAGGCGCCAGTGCATCAGCGAGTCGCTTTCGACGTCGGCGATGAACTCGGGGTTGGTCACCACGCTTGCGCGGAACATCGACATGCGCCCGGTCATGGTCAGCACGCGTTTGCTCAGTGCCATCGAGCACATGTTGATGTGGCGCTGGGCGAAGCGCAGCTTGTGCCACTCGCTCATGATGTAGCCGCCGCGTACTTCGCAGAATTCGTTGGTGGTCAGGCCACCCACGTTGGGGTACAGCTTGAACCATGGGACGGTCTTGCGGACCACGCCTTCGGCCAGCACGGTGTCGCCGTCGATGACCGCGACCACGGCGTTCTCGTCCGGCAGCATCCGCGAGATGGCGCGAAAGCCATAGGCCAGGCCGTCACGCTTGCCGGTGCCGGCGATGCGCACGATGTCGAGTTTTACGTGTGCCGGCGGGTTGTACTTGGCCCACAGGCTCTTCACCAGCAGCTCATCGGACATCTCAACCAGCGAGCAGACAACGGTGGTCGGGTAGCCGCAGTCGATCGCCTCGCGGATTACTGAGCTGTAAACCTGGGCGGTGGTCAGCGCTTCGATACGAAAGCTGGTGACCATCAGGTACACGTGCGACGGGTCGGCTGCCGCGCCCATCTTCTGCACCTTGCGGCGCAGGTACGGATAGACGCCGTAAAGGAAGATCATGCCGCGAATGAAATGGGTGGCGCCCATGGAGTAGCGCCAGATGCCGACTGCGCCGACCAGGAAGATGAAGTGCTTCGACTGCGAGTCGAAGATATCGGCCGGCAGGGCCAGGGCGATCAACATGAGCAGGCTCATGTAGAGCAACCAACCGGCGCACTGCAACAGCACTGTCTGGAGCCTTTGCATGTTCAGCATCCGTGGAGAATTCTTGGGGGATGGGCAGCGCAGAGGCCCTGTGTAGAGCGCCCTGCGCTGCCCGGCCGAGGGCTTACCAGCAAATGCCTTCGGTACGGCTGGTGGTGCAGGTCGGTTTGCTCATGAAGCCGACCAGGTCGATCACTTGCTTGCCGTCCGGAGCCTGCTCGGCAAGGGCGCGGAACTGCTCGTCGCGGTTACCCAGGACGATGATGTCGGCGTTGTCGATGACTTGCTGGAAGTTGGCGTTGAGCAGCGACGATACGTGCGGGATCTTCGACTCGATGTACTCTTTGTTCGCACCGTGAACACGGGCGTACTCGACGTTCTCGTCGTAGATGTCCAGCTGGTAGCCCTTGCCGATCAGGCGCTCGGCCAGTTCCACCAGCGGGCTTTCACGCAGGTCGTCGGTGCCGGCCTTGAAGCTCAGGCCGAGCAAGGCGACCTTGCGCTTGTCGTGGGCTTCGATCAGTTCGAAGGCGTTCTGCACCTGCGACTCGTTGCTGCGCATCAGCGAATCGAGCAGCGGTGCCCGTACATCGAGGCTGGAGGCGCGGTAGGTGAGGGCGCGCACGTCCTTGGGCAGGCACGAGCCACCGAAAGCGAAGCCTGGGCGCATGTAGTACTGCGACAGGTTCAGTACTTTGTCTTGGCAGACCACGTCCATCACGTCGCGGCCATCGACACCGACAGCCTTGGCGATGTTGCCGATTTCGTTGGCGAAGGTGACCTTGGTGGCGTGCCAGACGTTGCAGGTGTACTTGATCATCTCGGCCACTTCGATCGGCTTGCGGATGACCGGTGCATCGAGTTCTTCGTACAGGCTCTGCAGCACGTCGCCGCTGGCGGTGTCCAGCTCGCCGATGACGGTCATCGGTGGGTGGTCGTAGTCCTTGATCGCGGTGCTTTCACGCAGGAACTCAGGGTTGACCGCAACGCCGAAGTCGACGCCGGCTTTCTTGCCCGAGCAGTCTTCGAGGATCGGGATGACCACGTTCTTCACGGTGCCAGGCAGCACAGTGCTGCGCACTACGATGGTGTGGCGGCGGGTGGTGTCGCGCAGGACATAACCGATTTCGCGGCACACCGACTCGATGTATTCCAGGCCCAGGTCGCCGTTTTTCTTGCTGGGGGTACCGACGCAGATCATCGACACGTCGCTGGCGCGGATGGCCTCGGCGAAGTCGGTGGTGCCACGCAGGCGGCCATTGGCGATGCCTTGCTGCAGCAGTGCTTCCAGGCCAGGTTCGACAATGGGCGACTTGCCCTGATTGATCAGGTCGATCTTGGTGCTGGACACGTCCACACCGATCACGTCATGGCCTCGCGCCGTCAGGCAGCCTGCACAGACCGCACCCACATAACCCAAACCAAAGATGCTGATACGCATCGCTATCACCTCATGTGTTTATCACGTCAGCTCTTCCGGGAAGAGCCGGACTGGGTTGATTAACAACAGTTTTCAGGCGCACGGGTCCATGGCGAAATGCACACTTCGCCGAGCGCAGGCATATAAGTCCGGAGCGCACAAAGTTATGCACTCAAAGTTGGCAGTCAAAGGCCAATAATTAAAAGGCGTGCCCTAAAATGCAGCCGTCTTTATTGCAAAGCGCTACTTGGCGCGTTGCTGTGCTTGTTCTTTCAAGTGGATAAATCCTTTGAAATCAACCACTAGGACGAATTGTAGGGGGCGCGTCTCTCCTGCAGTGACAGGGCATTCGGGGACACCCGTAGTGCCTGTCTAACTTCTCCCTGGCGGGTAGCGGATACCTGCCGTTGTCATCTGTAAGTCATCTCTCACACCGATAGGGCATGAAATTCGTTACGGCACTATGAGCGGTAGGTTGTAGGAGAAGTTCCTGGGTGGGTTTCGCGTCGATGAAAGATTTCTAAATAATTCTTCAGTGGCAAATACTTTCATATTGATAGCACGCGGGTGCTTCACCCCTGTATATAAAGGGCGAACCTGAAGCGAGATGTTTTTATGCCAGCATGAAAAAAATTTTTTCAAAATTCGTCAAAAAAGCACGAACGGTCTTATGACGTTTGGCGATAGAGGTCGGTTCGACGGTTTGTTGGCGCCGTTTTGTTGGCGTTTTGGCGCGGTGATGCGTGCCCATGGGTGGTGCATGCTCACATTCGCAAACACTGCAACGCCATGCGAAAGCTAAGGGTTACCGGGGTGGTCGTTAACCCCATCGGACGCTCACTTGGAGCTGTGCCGAAGAGCAATTGCAGGGGGGCAGGCGCCTGGGCGGAGTGATGGGTTACGCATCACGCAGGGGGAACTGGCCAATGCCAAAGCGTTGGCAGGCATTGCTGGCGCTGCGACAGCGGCAGGTAGGCACTGCGGGTTATGGGTGGGTTCCGTAGGAGGGCCGCGTTGCGACCCTATAGCCGGCAAGCCGGACCCCACAGGCAGGCACTATGCCGATCAATCGGCAGGCTGATCGCGCAGGAACACCAGATGATCAGGCTTGGACTGCTCGGTACTGTAGTAGTAGCCCTGCACATCGAACTGCTTCAGTTGCTCCGGATCATTTACACGCTCCTGGATCACGAAACGGCTCATCATTCCGCGGGCTTTTTTGGCGTAGAAGCTGATGATCTTGTACTGGCCGTTTTTCAGGTCCTTGAAGTCGACGTTGATCACCCGGCCCTTGAGTGCGCTGCGTTTCACTGCGCTGAAGTACTCGTTGCTGGCCAGGTTCAGCAGGAGGTCGTCGCCCTGGTCGGCCAAGGCCTGGTTGAGCCATTCGCTGATGCGCGTGCCCCAGAAGGCGTACAGGTCCTTGCCGCGGGCATTGGCCAGCTTGGTGCCCATTTCCAGGCGGTAAGGCTGCATCAGGTCGAGTGGGCGCAGCAGGCCGTATAGGCCGGACAGCATGCGCAGGTGCTGCTGGGCGTAGGTGAAGTCCTCTTCGTCGAGGGTTTCAGCGTCCAGGCCGGTGTACACGTCGCCCTTGAAGGCCAAAAGCGCTTGCTTGGCATTGGCCGGGGTGAAGTCCGGTGTCCAGCTGCCGAAGCGCGCGGCGTTGAGGCCGGCGAGCTTGTCCGACAGGTGCATCAGTTCGCTGATCTGCGCCGGCGACAGCTCGCGCAGCTGCACGATCAGCTCCTGGGAGTCATCCAGGTACTGCGGCAGGGTGAAACGCTCGGTCACCGGCGGGGTGTCGTAGTCGAGGGTCTTGGCGGGGGAAATCACCGTCAGCATCGGGTCGGCTCCTGGAATCGTTGCCGGGGATTCTACGGATTGAGGGGAGGTAACGCCAAACTATGGCGACAATAGACACAGACCATCGTTTGAGCAGGCGCTATAGTGCGCGTTTCGCTGTCACGGAGAGTCCGATCGTGCGCATTGCCGCTGCCTTGCTGGCCTCATTCCTGAGCCTGGCCGCCCAGGCCGCCCCCCTTCCCCCGGCCAGCCTGGACCGCAGCCTGTGGCCGGAGCAACTGGCCAGCCCGGCGCTGTTCGACGTTGCCTCGCGCGCGGAAATCTTGTCGTTTGCCCAGGTGCTGCACGAAAGCGAGCTGCTCGATGATGGCGCACTGGCCGCGCGTCTGGGCTTGCGACAGATCAACCTGCAGAAGGTGCGGGCACTGCGGGCGAGCATGTGGCAGCGTTTATGGCAGGGTTATCAGCAAGCCCAGCGCAGTTGCGAGCAGGACGCGTCGTTTTGCTACCTGGTCGATTCCATGGCTGATTTGCGTACAAAGGCCGCGACGTTCGCCTCCGATGTCGGCACGTTCTACACCGCATGGGTCGAGCCCAGCCACCAGTTCCATGTGCGCTATCTGGATGAACAGTTGCGCAAGGCGGCGTTGTCGCCGCAGACCAGTAGCGAGGTCGAGCGCCTGTCGAGCCGCGAGCGCAGCGGCGATGAACTCAACGACCGAATGTTCCTCCTGACTTTCGTCGGTGGCCCCGGCCCGCAAGGCAGTAGCACCGATACGCTGACCGCTTACCTGCGCAAGCAGAAGCTGCAGGGGACCTTCTTCGTATTGGGTAACCGTTTGCAGCAGCGCCGCGATGCTGGCGCCGCGAATGCGCTGGGCCAACTCTATAAAGGGCAATGCGTGGGCATCCAGGGCTGGGAATACCGCTCACACGCCCAGTGGAATGGCTGGCAGGACTCCCTCAAGCGCAGCCAGGCAAGGGTCCAGGCCGACTTGCCGGCGCAGTACGTGCCGCTGTTCCGTCCACCTTATGGGCAGCGCCGGGCCGATGGTGAAGCGTTCATGGCCAGCCAGCAGTTGCGCGTGTCGCTATGGGATATCGATGCCCAGGATGACGGCCCGTTGACCGCGCAAGCCTCGGCACAACGCGTGATGACCTTGATGTTGCTGTGGCGCAAAGGCGTGATTCAGTTCCATGACAGCCTGCCCAAGGCACAGCCGGCGGTGGAATGGTTGCTGCACAATACCGTGCAAAGCGGCATCGGTTGGGGGGATTGCCACGAATATGGCGATCAAGAATAACGTGTCTGACTTTTGAATGTAGTCCCGTCTGGTGCCACCGCCAAGGCCTGTTCGTCATTCGGAAAAATAAACTTCACCAACACGTAAAAATGCTTTTTTTATTCATCGTTTTTGCGGTATGAAGAAACCAGACAGCCGATTCCTGCAGCACAGGTGGCGTCATCCAAGCCCACCTTGCCAGGTTCACTTCCCGCCCGTAGCAACGCGGATACGGGGAGCACGGCAGTCACTCTGCGGCGCAGCAGACCGCGCCGTGTGGCTTCGACATAAGGTGACCGAGTATGGATGACCAAGGACGCAACCCTTCCTCCAGCAAGCCAATCCTCTATGTGCTCGATACCAACGTCCTGATTCACGACCCCAACGCATTACTCAACTTCGAGGAGCACCACGTCGCCATTCCGATGACGGTGCTGGAGGAACTCGACAAGCTCAAGACCGGTAAACAGACCATCGCCGCCGAATGTCGCCAGGCCATCCGCCTGATCGACCAGACGCTCGGTGACGCCTCGCCCAGTGATGTCGAGCAGGGCGTGCCGATCCAGCGTAACAAGAGTGGGCCCAAGGGCTTCCTGTCCATCCTGATGACCCCGCGCAACGAGCCGAACAAGCTGCTGCCGGAAACCCTCAACGACAACATCATCATCAACCAGCTGCTCGAAGTGCGGGCCCGGCGCACCGATTTCGACGTGGTACTGGTCACCAAAGACATCAACATGCGCCTCAAGGCGCGCGCCTGTGGTATCGCGGCCGAGGACTACAGCACCGACCAACTGGTCGATGACGTGTCACTGCTTTCCAAGGGCTACCACTCGGTCACTGGCTCGTTCTGGGACCGGGTCAGCAAGGTCGACACCCGTCAGGAGCGGGGCCGCACCTGGCATCGGGTGCAGATGATCGACAACCTGCCGGCTGTGCATATCAATGAGTTCATCATCGATGAGCAGGGTTTCGTCGGCTGGATCAAGGGCATTCGCAACGACGAGTTGCTGCTGCTCGACCTGCACCAGGAACCGCTGCTGCACCAGGAGGCCTGGGGCCTCAAGCCGCGCGATATCCACCAGAGCCTGGCGCTGTTCGCGCTGCTCGACCCGGACATCCACCTGGTCAACCTGACCGGCGCCGCCGGCTCCGGCAAGACCATCCTGGCCCTGGCTGCAGCCATCGAGCAGACCATGGTCAGCAAACGCTACCGGCGCATCATCGCCACCCGCAGCGTGCAGGGGCTGGACCAGGAGATCGGCTTTCTGCCAGGCACCGAAGCGGAGAAGATGGAGCCGTGGCTCGGCGCCATCACCGACAACCTCGAAGCCTTGCACATGGATGATGAGAGCACCCATGGCAGCGTCGAGTACATCCTCGAGCGGGTACCGCTGCAGTTCAAATCGCTGAACTACATCCGTGGCCGCAGCTTCCAGCAGAGCCTGATCCTGATCGACGAATGCCAGAACCTCACGCCGCACCAGATGAAAACCATCATCACCCGTGCCGGCTCTGGTTCCAAGGTGGTCTGCCTGGGCAACCTGGCGCAGATCGACACCCCCTACCTGTCCGCGACCAGCTCGGGCCTGACCTACCTGACCGAGCGCTTCAAGGACTTCCCCCACGGCGTGCACATCACCCTGCAGGGCGTGCCGCGCTCGGTGCTGGCCGAGTATGCCGAGTCGCATCTGTAACCCTTGCAACCGGGCGGTACGCCGCCCGGTTTTTTCCGCTGCTCAAACCTGACCCACAGGTTTACACTCTGTGTTCCCTTCACAGGAGCAGAGCAGTGCTGACACATCTTGATTCCCAGGGGCGCGCCAACATGGTCGACGTCACTGAAAAGGCCGTGACCGAGCGCGAGGCCGTTGCCGAAGCGCGGGTGCGCATGTTGCCGCAGACCTTGCAGATGATCGTCGACGGTGAGCACCCCAAGGGCGATGTGTTCGCCGTGGCGCGCATTGCCGGTATCCAGGCGGCGAAGAAGACCAGCGACCTGATCCCGCTGTGCCATCCGCTGATGCTGACCAGCGTCAAGGTCGAGCTCAGCGCCGAAGGCGCGGATGCCGTGCGCATCGTCGCCCGCTGCAAGCTGGCCGGACAGACCGGTGTGGAGATGGAAGCACTGACCGCCGCCAGCGTCGCCGCGCTGACGATCTACGACATGTGCAAGGCCGTGGACAAGGGCATGGTCATCGAGCAGGTGCGCCTGCTGGAGAAACTCGGCGGCAAGAGCGGCCACTACAAGGTGGAGGCGTGATGAAGGTTCATGTGGTGTTCTTCGCCCGTTATCGTGAAGTGCTTGGGGCTGAAGCCAAGGTACTGGAAGGTCAGTTCGATGTGCTGGACGATGTGCGCAAGGCCCTGATTGCCAAGGGTGAAGCCTATGAGGTCCTGAATGATCAGAACCTGATGTGCGCGCGCAATCAGGAGCTGTGCAAGCTTCATGAGCCAGTGGGCGAGGGCGATGAAGTTGCATTCTTCCCACCGGTCACCGGAGGCTGAGCATGGCCGTTCGAGTGCAGCAAACGGCGTTCGACCCAGGCGCTGAGGTCAATGCCATGCACGCCGCCAATGTCGGTGTGGGCGCCGTGGTCGGCTTTGTCGGCTATGTGCGTGATTTCAACGAGGGTCGGGACGTGGCGGGGATGTTCCTCGAACATTACCCGGGCATGACCGAGAAAGCCCTGGCCAAGATCGTGGTCGAGGCCGAGCAGCGCTGGCCGTTGCTGAAGGTCGAGGTGTTGCATCGCATTGGTGCACTGGAGCCGGGGGAGCCGATTGTGTTCGTCGGCGTGGCCAGTGCCCATCGGCAGGCGGCGTTCGATGCCTGCAATTTCATCATGGATTACTTGAAGACCCGGGCGCCGTTCTGGAAGAAGGAGGACACCGAAGAAGGGCCGCGGTGGGTGGAAGGCAAGCAGAGCGACCAGGATGCGGCGGGGCGCTGGTAAGCCCTGATTGGATGGCCGGGGCCTTGCCCCGGCTTGCCGGCGATTGGGCTGCAAAGCAGCCCCCGCTATCAATGATGCTTGCGCGGCACCGGCTTGAGCAGCTCATCCGGCGGCATCTCGCACTTGATCTTGCGCCCCAGCAGCGCTTCGATCGCCGGCAGCTGGTAGGAGTCATCCTCCCCGGCAAAGCTGATCGACACACCACTGGTCCCGGCGCGGCCGGTACGGCCAATGCGGTGCACGTAATCATCCGGATCTTCCGGCAGGGTGAAGTTGATCACGTGGCTGATCCCATCAATGTGAATCCCACGCCCTGCCACGTCGGTGGCAACCAGCACGGTGATGCGGCCTTCGCGGAAGCTCTCCAGGGTGCGGATACGCTTGTGCTGCGGCACGTCGCCGGACAGCTGGGCGGCATTGATGCCGTCGCGCACCAGTTTTTCCTCGATGCGCCGCACTTCGTCCTTGCGGTTGGCGAACACCATCACCCGTTCCCACTTCTGCTCGGTCACCAGGTTGTACAGCAGCTTGTACTTGTCGCTGCCGGCTACCGCGTACACATGCTGCTCGACGGTTTCGCTGGCGACGTTTTCCGGCTCGATCTCGACGATCGCAGGGTCGGTGGTCCACTGCTTGGCCAGGTTCATCACGTCATCGGTGAAGGTGGCGGAGAACAGCAGTGTCTGGCGCTCGCTCTTCGGTGGGGTCTGGCGGATGATCTGCCGTACCTGCGGGATGAAGCCCATGTCGAGCATGCGGTCGGCTTCGTCCAGCACCATCACTTCGACCATGTCCAGGTGCACGTCGCCGCGCTGGTTGAAGTCCAGCAAGCGGCCCGGGGTGGCCACCAGGATGTCGCAGTGGCGCGCTTCCAAGGACTTGAGCTGTTTGTCGAAGTCCATGCCGCCGACGAACGTCATGACGTTCAGGCCGGTGTACTTGGTCAGGGCAGCAGCGTCCTTGGCGATCTGTACCACCAGCTCGCGGGTCGGCGCGATGATCAACGCGCGCGGCTCGCCCATGTAGCGCTCCTTGGGCGGTGGGGTCTGCTGCAGCTGGGAGATGATCGAAATGAGGAACGCGGCGGTCTTGCCGGTGCCGGTCTGGGCCCGGCCGATGGCGTCCTGGCCACGCAGGGTGTAACCCAGCACCTGGGCCTGGATCGGCGTGCAGTATGGGAAGCCCAGGTCGTGGATGGCGTGCATCACCTCGTTGGACAGCTTGAAGTCGTGGAAGCGGGTCTTGCCTTCCTGCGGCTCGACCACGAAGTCTTCAGGCTTCCACAAGCTGGCCTGGGGTTTGGGCTTGCGTTCGCGGCGCGGTTTTTCCTTGGCCGGTTTGTCGGCAACGGGCGCGGCGACGGCCGTTTCGGCGTGGGCGGCGGCTGCGGGTTTGGCGCGCGGCGGCGCAGGCTGCGGCTCGGGCTGAGCCACGGGGGCCGCGGCGGGCGCGGGCGGCGTGACGCTGGCAGCAGGAGCGACGGCCTGAGGCGCGGCGTCTCCCTTGCCGAATATTTTTTTAAGTGCCTTGAGCACGATCGTCTCATCAACTGATTAAGGAATGTACGCCGGGCAGTGTAATGCAAGATCCGGGCGCGGCGTAGCGGAATAGGCCCACAACTACATGAGAGCCTGCTTATTGCAGCTGCTTGCTCAACCAGTCGTGGATGTCGCTCAGCTCTTCGACCACCACTTCGTGTTCCATCGGGTATTCCTGCCAGCGTGCGGCCACGCCCCAGGTGTTCAGGTACTCGAAGGCAGTGCGGCCCATGGACGGGATTACCACCGGGTCGTGCACACCGTGCAGGCACAGGGCCGGGGTGCGCTGTTGGCAGGCGCTCAGCTGGTGGCTGTCATTGAAGGTCGGGGCATAGGTGGACAACGCAATCACGCCGCCTAGCGCTTCTTGCCACTTTATATAAGCCGTGTGCAGCACCACGGCGCCGCCCTGGGAGAAACCAGCCAGGATGATCCGCGCCAAATCGATGCCTTTGGCCCGCTCGGCCTCGATCAGGCCGATGATCTGATCGGCCGAGGCTTCCAGCTGGGCTTCGTCGATGGCGCGGGCCGGGGTCATGGCCTTGATGTCATACCAGCTGGGCATGGCATAGCCGCCGTTGATCGTCACCGGCCGGGTGGGCGCCTGGGGCATGACGAAACGGGTGGTGAGCAGGCGCTCCTGCATGAATTCGGCCACAGGTAGGAAGTCGTAACGGTCGGCGCCCAGGCCGTGCAACCAGATCACACAGGCATCTGCGGTTTTCTGTGGTTCGAGAATCAGCGGGTTGGTCATGACTGCTCCGAAAGTGTGCGTGCCTTGTTACGTAGTGCGTAGAAAAGAGGCGTAAGTATTGATTGTCAGAAAAAGAATGTCGCAACGATACAACTTTTCCTACTTGACGACTGCTTAAACGCTACAGCGTCTAACTGTGGTACGCGGTTTGCTATGGAACCTTCGCTGCGAAGGGATAAACCCAGACGGTAACACCCTTTGCTCGCGAAGGCTGTCACAGAACAGTCCATTGCGCCAAGTGACCCAATAACAAGCCAACACGGGTCGGATGCGCCTCAAAAGGGTGCGGTGCAATTCCGGCTCGGTACAACAAGAGCGATTTGGAGGTTGTGAATGAAGATGTTGAAAACCACCCTGGCAGTCCTCACCGCTGCCGCCGCGCTGGGCGCCGTGAGCACCGCCCAGGCCGGCGCCACCCTCGATGCGGTCAAGAAAAAGGGCTTCGTCCAGTGTGGCGTGAGCGACGGTCTTCCTGGCTTCTCGGTACCTGATGCCCAGGGCAAGATCGTCGGTATCGACGCCGACGTCTGCCGCGCGGTGGCCGCCGCCGTATTCGGCGATGCGACCAAGGTCAAGTTCAGCCAGCTCAACGCCAAGGAGCGCTTTACTGCGCTGCAGTCCGGCGAAGTCGACGTGCTGTCGCGCAACACCACCTGGACCAGCTCGCGCGATGCCGGCATGGGCCTGGTGTTTGCCGGTGTCACCTACTATGACGGCGTGGGCTTCCTGGTCAACAAGAAGCTCGGTGTTTCCAGCGCCAAGGAACTCGATGGCGCGACCATCTGCATCCAGGCCGGCACCACCACCGAACTGAACGTTTCCGACTACTTCCGCGCCAATGGCCTGAAGTACACCCCGATCACCTTCGATACGTCCGACGAGAGCGCCAAGTCGCTGGAATCTGGTCGTTGCGACGTGCTGACTTCGGACAAGTCGCAGCTGTTCGCCCAGCGCTCCAAGCTGGCCGCACCGACCGACTATGTAGTGTTGCCGGAAACCATCTCCAAGGAACCTCTGGGCCCAGTGGTGCGCAAAGGCGACGAGGAGTGGTTCAGCATCGTCAAGTGGACCCTGTTCGCCATGCTCAATGCCGAAGAGGCGGGCATCACCTCGAAGACTGTCGAGGCTGAAGCCAAGTCCACCAAGAACCCGGACAACGCCCGCTTGCTCGGCGCTGACGGTGAGTACGGCAAGGACCTCAAGCTGCCCAAGGACTGGGTAGTGCAGATCGTCAAGCAAGTCGGCAACTATGGCGAAGTGTTCGAGAAGAACCTTGGCAAAGACACCGACCTGAAGATCGACCGTGGCATGAACGCCCTGTGGAACAACGGCGGCATCCAGTACGCGCCACCTGTGCGCTGATGGTTGCCCCCTGCGGCGGCATCCCGCCGCCGCAGGCTGTTCGAATCCCTACTGTCCGGGGCACTTCATGCAAAATCGAATCGGCGCACAAAAGGGGCTATCCCTGAACGATCCGCGTGTGCGCGCGTGGCTATTCCAGGTTCTCACGATCGTCTTCGTGGTGGGCCTGGGCTGGTACCTGTTCCACAACACGCAAACCAACCTGCAGCACCGGGGGATCACCTCCGGTTTCGACTTCCTCGACCGCAGTGCCGGCTTCGGCATCGCCCAGCATCTGATCCCCTATGTGGAGTCCGACAGCTACGCGCGGGTGTTCGTCATCGGCCTGCTCAATACCCTGTTGGTGACCTTCATCGGTGTCATCCTGGCGACGATCCTGGGGTTCATCATCGGTGTGGCGCGCCTGTCACCGAACTGGATGATCAACAAGCTGGCGACGGTTTATGTGGAGACTTTCCGCAATATCCCGCCGCTGCTACAGATCCTGTTCTGGTACTTCGCGGTGTTCCTGACCCTGCCGGGGCCACGGGGCAGCATCAACATCGACGACCTGTTCTTCATCAGCAACCGCGGCCTGAACATGCCCGGTGCCTCCATGGCCGACGGCTTCTGGCCGTTCGTCATTGCCGTAGCGCTGGCGATCGTGGCCATCGTGGTGATGGTGCGGTATGCCAACAAACGCTTCAACGAGACCGGCGAGCCGTTCCACAAGTTCTGGGTGGGGCTGGCATTGCTGCTGGCCATTCCGGGCCTGTGTGCACTGCTGTTCGGTAGCCCCGTGCACTGGGAAGTTCCGGAGCTCAAGGGCTTCAACTTCGTGGGCGGCTGGGTGCTGATCCCCGAACTGCTGGCACTCACCCTGGCGTTGACTATCTATACAGCAGCGTTCATCGCCGAGATCGTGCGTTCCGGTATTCGCTCGGTCAGCCATGGCCAGACCGAAGCGGCCCGTTCGCTCGGCCTGCGCGAAGGCCCGACACTGCGCAAGGTGATCATCCCCCAGGCACTGCGGGTGATCATTCCGCCGCTGACCAGCCAATACCTGAACCTGGCGAAGAACTCGTCGCTGGCGGCCGGTATCGGCTACCCGGAGATGGTCTCGCTGTTTGCCGGCACCGTGCTCAATCAAACCGGCCAGGCCATCGAGGTGATTGCCATCACCATGAGTGTCTATCTCGCCATCAGCATCAGCATTTCGCTGCTGATGAACTGGTACAACAAGCGCATTGCGCTGATCGAGCGGTGAGGATACGCCCGTGAATGCTCATGTTTTCAAACCTGACATGCCGCCACCGGTGAAAACCGTCGGCGTGCTCGCCTGGATGCGTGCCAACCTGTTCTCCAGTTGGCTCAACACCTTGCTGACCCTGTTCGCGGTGTACCTGGTATGGCTGATCGTGCCGCCGCTGGTGCAGTGGGCGTTGATCGACGCCAACTGGGTCGGTACCACCCGCGCCGACTGCACCAAGGAGGGCGCCTGCTGGGTGTTCATCCAGCAGCGCTTTGGCCAGTTCATGTATGGCTACTACCCGGCCGAGTTGCGCTGGCGCGTGGACCTGACCGTGTGGCTTGCCGTGCTTGGCGCGGCGCCGCTGTTCATCAAGCGTTTCCCGCGCAAGGCCGTTTACGGCCTGGGCTTCCTGGTGTTGTACCCGGTCCTCGCCTACACGCTGTTGCACGGCGGGTACCTGGGCCTGGAAAGCGTACCGACCAGCCAGTGGGGCGGGCTGATGCTGACCCTGGTGATTGCCACCGTGGGCATCGTCGGCGCCTTGCCGCTGGGTATTTTGCTGGCCCTTGGCCGGCGTTCGCGGATGCCGGCAGTGAAGGTGGTCTGCGTGACCTTCATCGAGTTCTGGCGGGGTGTGCCGTTGATCACCGTGCTGTTCATGTCATCGGTGATGCTGCCGTTGTTCCTGCCCGAAGGCATGAGCTTCGACAAGCTGCTGCGGGCCATGATCGGCGTGATCCTGTTCCAGTCGGCGTACATCGCCGAGGTGGTACGCGGCGGCCTGCAGGCCATCCCCAAGGGGCAATACGAGGCGGCCGCGGCCATGGGCCTGGGCTACTGGCGTTCGATGGGCCTGGTGATCCTGCCGCAGGCCCTGAAGCTGGTGATCCCTGGCATCGTCAACACCTTCATCGCCCTGTTCAAGGACACCAGCCTGGTGATCATCATCGGCCTGTTCGACCTGCTCAACAGCGTCAAGCAAGCCGCCGCCGACCCGGCCTGGCTGGGCATGGCCACCGAGGGCTATGTATTTGCCGCCCTGGTGTTCTGGATCTTCTGTTTCGGTATGTCCCGCTACTCCATGCACCTGGAGCGCAAGCTGGACACTGGCCACAAGCGTTAGGAGTTTCGAAATGAGTGAAGCGATCAAGCAGCCTGCCGGCCCCGAAGGCATCATCCAG
>Ga0213824_1000868_pt1 | contig 20275 bp, 16 predicted proteins | sample MC6MC0906MG_FD_179892 | JGI IMG/M metagenome (GOLD analysis project Ga0213824, IMG submission 179892) | Enriched soil aggregate microbial communities from Iowa State University, Ames, United States - MC6-MC0906-MG | ecosystem: Environmental > Terrestrial > Soil > Unclassified | place: USA: Iowa...
TACTAACAACGGTCGACAAATACGAAATAAACCAACATTCAACCTGGAGCCGGTGCGACCCGATGCCAGCCATCAGCAATCTATAGCTGAAGGGTGCAATGCTTGGCCGGCAGTCCCCTACCTGTAATAAATGCCGGAGCAAGGCATCAAGCCGCTAACGAACATCTCACTACACGCGCCAAGGAGTCGAAGATGAGTCCTGTATTGCTGCGAACTTGCGGCTTAGCCTTGCTCTGCCTGTTCACTCTTGATACCTGGGCCATGAGTGGTGGCGAAACCGCTGATGCGCTCAATTTACGCCTGGCCGATACACCCGAGCAATGCGCGGCCAATCAACCCGATTATGCCTGCAGCGGGGTACTGGCCCGGCCTTTGCCGCAAACTCATGCGCAAAACTTCTGGGAACACGATGCGGCAGCCAGCCAGCGGGGCAGCGAAACATTCAACTACCTGCGCAGTGATCTGCCCGCTGCATCGCTGCAGGAGAAAACCGGCTTTATCCTGATGAATCGTTTTGAAGCGATGGCTCAGGAAAAAGAATATGACGTGCATGCAAGACCGCAACCGGACACCGTAGAAGTGAGCAACTGGGATGCAACGGTGCCAGGGAAAGTAGCCATCCAGGCGTTGTATTACCTGTTGGGTGCACCGGGCGCATTATCGCGCGGGCAAAGGCACCAACTGGCGTGGTACCAGGCAACAGGGGAGTGGCTACCGCTACTTCGCTATTTGCCGGACGACACGCTGACGCCGTTCGGTTTTGCCCAACGAGAACAGCTATTTGAAGGTTATACGGTGGCATCACGCATCAATGCGCGCTTCGCTGATACAGCCCCCACCTGCGACGATGGTACGAGCCGCTATAACTGCAATGGGGTGTGGGTTCGTGCGACGGGTCTGGGGAATTTCAGGGCATGGAATCCGAGCCCTGATTCAATCAGGGGAAACGGGGTATCTTTTAGTTACTTTGCCGCCGACATGAATGTCACTCACGTTTTATTCCCCCAAGGTTTCATATTGTTAGCCTCTGGTACCCCGACGCAACAACGGGTTTCATTACGCTGCATTTACGCCAATAACAACAGCACTAGCCACTCGGCAGACAGGTGTACATTTAGAGGTACTTGCGCCGCCCAAGGAATTGCAACTGCTCAACAATGGCTGAATAGGTATCGCAACACTAAGGACTATGCGTGTGCTTTCGGAACAGACGCTTCCTCATTTCAAACCATCGCCGATATCAGGACGAACTACAACATGCCTGGGGGTACCGCGTGGAATGAAGCGCTGATGGCAGCCTGGCCTAGCAATGTTCCTGCCAGCCTTCCATTGGAAGCCTTTTTCTCAAGATTGGATGAGGGCCTGGAAGGCGGAAGGCGTTATCAGCGCGAATACCATGCAGATACCGGCACTGGGTATCTGCCACTGCTTCGAATTGATGGGGCGGCGCCAAATGGGGAATTGGTTACCTATCGACCTGAAGATCAGTACTTCGAATAACAACCCGCAATAGGTTAGCGCTAGTCATCTCAAAGATGAACAGTCATCTCACTACACGCGCCAAGGAGTCGAAGATGAGTCCTGTATTGCTACGAACCTGCGGCTTAGCCTTGCTCTGCCTGTTCACTCTTGATACCTGGGCCATGAGTGGTGCCGAAACCGCTGATGCGCTCAATTTACGCCTGGCCGATACACCCGAGCAATGCGCGGCCAGTCAACCCGATTATGCCTGCAGCGGGGTACTGGCCCGGCCTTTGGCGCAAACTCATGCGCAAAACTTCTGGGAACACGATGCGGCAGCCAGCCAGCGGGGCAGCGAGAAGTTCAACTACCTGCGCAGTGATCTGCCCGCTGCACCGCTGCAGGAGAAAACCGGCTTTATCCTGATGAATCGTTTTGAAGCGATGGCTCAGGAAAAAGAATATGACGTGCATGCAAGACCGCAAGCGGGCACCGTAGAAGTGCGTAACTGGGATGCAACGGTGCCAGGGAAAGTAGCTATCCAGGCGTTGTATTACCAGTTGGGTGCACCGGGCGCATTATGGCGTGGACAACGGCACCAACTGGCGTGGTACCAGGCAACAGGGGAATGGCTACCGCTTCTTCGTTATTTGCCGGACGACACGCTGACGCCGTTCGGCTTCGCCCAACAAGAACAGTTATTTGAAGGCTATGAAGTAGCGTCACGCATCAATGCGCGCTTCGCTGATACAGCCCGCACCTGTGATGATGGTACAAGCCGTTATCACTGCAATGGGGTGTGGGTTCGGACGACTGATGTGGGGAATTTCAGGGCATGGAATCCGAGCCCCTCTTCGATCAGGGGAAACGGAGTGTCTTTTAGCTTCTTTGCCGCCGACATGAAGATCACTCGCACCTATAAAGCCCAGGGTTTCATAATGTTACCCTCTGGCACCCCAACGCAACAACGGCTTTCGTTACGATGTATTCACCCCTACGATAACAACACTGGTGGCGCGGCAGACATGTGTACATTTAGAGGTACTTGTGCCGCCCTGGGAGTTGTAACTGCTCAACAATGGCTGAACAGGTATCGCAGCACTCCAACCACAGCGTGTGCTTTCGGAACAGACGCTTCCTCATTCCAAATCATCACCGATATCAGGTCGATTAACGTGACTGAGCCTTTCGGCTGGAATGAATTAATGATGGCAGCCTGGCCCAGCAATGTCCCTGCCAGTCTTCCATTGGAAGCCTTTATCTACTCCCTCACTTCTTATGTATCGGGTCAGGGCCTGGCAGGCGGAAGGCGCTTTCAGCGCGACTACCATGCAGATACCGGCACTGGGTATCTGCCACTGCTACGTTTCGACCCGCTGGCTCCAAATGGGCAGTTGGTTACCTATCGACCTCAAGATCAGCACTTCGAATAACAGCCTCCAGCATGTTAGCGCTTAGTCAATTCAATGTTGAACAGTTACCACAAAGGCATCTATCCCTTGCAAACTTTCATATCGACGGCACCCCTACATTACATATCTCATGCATCGACTGAGGAATAGGGTAATGACTGACACGACTGCCGAAACTGGCCTCCAAACTGATATCGATGATTTCATCGAGTACCTGAGAGGGCTTGACCCCAACAACGTGACTGCAGGAACGCTGAGCCATATCTACATTCCGGACGCTGTGCGACCGCTCAAGACGAGGGGCGCAGAAGTGGGTGTCAGTGGTGATCTGATAAACGAAGGCAGTGCCGGCCTGCCGGTGGTTGTCCAGGCGTATCCGAACATGCAGGTGCGCGATGTCATCAAGGTCTACTGGGGTGACGATCTGGTCGGGACTGACACGGTCAGTGAGCCCGGCTCTCCACTAACGCTGAACATCCCGCCAGAAAATATCCCAGAGGGCATCAACGAACTGTACTACGGCCTGACGCGCACAGGCACCGATAGCGAAGAACAGTCCGCACGCCTGAACGTGCTGGTGCGGTTCAATTATCCAGGTGAAGATGCCGCCAATTCGGATGAGCTGGCGGCGCCCCAGGTGTCCCATACCACGATCGAGTTGGACAGCAGAACCGTAAAAGTAACGATTGCGCCCTACGCCAAGATGCGTCGATACGACCGCATACACCTGAACTGGTCGGGGCACGAGCTTGAGCACGAGGTCAAGCCCAACGAAGTTGGCAGAGCGGTGGTCATCGACATTCCCCAGGATGCGGTCGAGGGAGCCACGGATGCAAACGTGGAAATCAGCTATTACGTGGTTGACGAGGTGGGTAACGAGTCCGCTGACTGGTCGGCCGACACGGTCATCCCGAACGGTCAGGTAACAGGGTTGCCAGCGCCCTTCGTAGTCAATCCGCAAACGGGAAGAAACGTCCTGCGCCTGAGGCCGGGCGAACCTGGCAGTAGCGGGCTGAGTGTGGAGATAGACCCACCAGCAGAGGGTTTTGAGCCGGGTGCGCAGGTCCACATGACCTGGACGGCAGAGACCGCACAAGGCGTGATCACCGTGGTCGACCTGGGCACACAGTGGGTGGTGCGGCGCAACCGTACGTTGGTGTTTGACCTGCCTGCCGAGCACCTGCAGCCGTTATGGGGCGGGCGTGGGACGGCCAGCTACGAAGTCATCCAGGGCGGCCAGGTGGAGCGCTCCAGGCGCACCCGGGTCAACTTCGTCGGCGCCCCACTCCGGTTGCCGCCGCCACAGCTCAACGGCATCAGCCAAGGCTATGTGGACGCCGACCTGGACCCGGTCATCGTGGTGATTCCAGCAGCCGCGCAACTGCAGCCCAACGATATAGTCAACCTGACATGGCGCGGAAGGCGGCCAGACACCACATTGCTGCTGATACAGCCCGCTGCTTTGCCTATCAGCCGGGCCGGGGAAGATGCAGAGTTCCGGATTGATGGGGCAAGGGCGCTGTTGCCGCTGGATGGCGGTACGCTGGACATTTCCTATACCGTGACCCGAGGCAACGCGCGACTCCCGTCCGAGTCGGCTTTACTGGATGTCGGTGAAACGCCAGAAACCCTGGCGCCGCCATCACTCGATCCAGTCCCCGAAAATGGCGTGCTCGACCCGTCACTGCCGGAATATGCCGCAGGCGTCGATCTGGTGGTGACGCTACCCGGTACAGTCGCCGTACCCTATGATGTGGAAATCGAATGGAGCACCACCAACGGCGAGGTCTACCACGACACGCAACCCGTGAGTGACGCGAACGCCACTAGCATAAGGTTTCGGATTCCGCGGGCGCAGCTCGTGGGTGGCCTGACCCAGGCCGAGGACGTGACAGCCTACTACCGCATCGTACGGCCCAACCAACCCGACCAGATCTCGTACGATCTCGAACTGGTGCTGGGCGCACAACCGCAGTTGGACCTGGCGCTGCCTACTGTCAATGAGCTGCAACAGAGCACGCTCGACCCTTCCACCCTCACCCATGGCGCGACAGTGACCATCCCGGCGTCCGCGGGCCTCGCTGCCGGTGACAAGGTGGTGGTCTACTGGGATGGCGATCACGCGAACAGTGTGACCGAGGTACATGACTCGGTCGCCCGCGGAGAGGAAGGCAGGCCGCGCACCTTGCCGATTGACCTGAGTTATGTACTTGCCAGTGAAAATGGCGAAGTGGATGTTCAATATGAAATTATCCGCTTCGATCGCAGGCGCCCTTCGGACTGGTCGGGCGTGGTCACCTTCCGGGTACAACGCGGTCCTTTGCCGTTGGCCGTGATCAATGAGGCGGTGCAAGACAATATCAACCCATTCGACCTCCACGGCCAGGCGACGGTCGTCATTGCCGCAGCTGCCAGGCTGGCCATTGACGATATAGTGGTGGTGCAGCTGGTAGGGCTGGTTTCCAATCATGTGGAACTCATCACTCACCCCGTGCAAAGGGGCGAGGAAGATCGAGCCTTGCATGTGGTGGTCCCGACCGCCGTCATCACCGCCAACCTCAATCAAGGTTTGAAGCTCAGTTACCGCATCATACGCTCCCTGGATGGTCGGGAGGAGCAATCAGCCGAGCAACTGTACTCGGTCAACCAGGAAATAAGCGCTGCACCGTTGCGGGTCATGGGCGCGCGCTACAACGTCGATGGAAGGGCAGATATCACCCCCCCACGCCGGCTGACTGCGGTCCATGCGTCGACATCGGTGCCGGTCCTTGCCGAATGGCGCTACAGCGGAGATGCCGATTGGACGTCTGGGCAGACTTGGCGCGATACACAGCCTGAACGGCTGCTCGAGGTCCGCACCCGCGCCAACAGTGTAGTGCTTAACGTCGCGAACGTGATGGGGAATATCAATGGCGTCACAGCGCTGGTCGACACATCGACCCCGGGTGCCTACAGCGCTCATTCCTGGGGGAGCATAGGTGTTGCACCCGTGCTCGATGACGTGGTCGATCTATCCGTCACTGTCTTGGCGAGGGCAGCCAGGCGGCTCGATGGTGCGATTACTTGCTGGGGACACGCGAATTACGGCGGCACCATGAGACCTGAGGACATCGTCAGGCGGGACTTCCTCAAGGTGCGCTCCAACTACAGTGCTTTCGTCGCGTTGTATGGCAGTGAGACTGGCGAACGTCGCCTGACCGGCTGGGGTGAGCCGACGCACGGCGGGAGAATTCCGCAACACATTCTCGACCTGCGCGATGTGACTGACGTAGCCGCGAATTTCTATGCTTTTGCAGCAATACGCAGTAATGGCCGTGTGACCTGCTGGGGGAATGCGAGTCATGGCGCTGTTCTTCCGCAAGCCTACGAGGCTTTTGACGATGTGGTCGATGTTCAAGGCGGTGGCAGCGGTTTCATTGCCCGGCGAGTGACAGCGGATGGGCGCAAGAAAGTGTTCTCCTGGGGTAACGTATCCGGCGCTGGCAACATGCCCGCCGCCATCCAGCAGCGGGAGGACATCGAGTCGATCGAAGCGCATGGCTATTATGCATACTGCCTGTTGACCAGTCAGGGTCAGGTCCTGGCGTTCGGACACGCAGGCCATGGCGGTACGGTACCTGTCGAAATAGCCAGGCTGACCGACATCGTAGAAGTGACGGCCACAACGTCCGCCTTCTGTGCTCGCCGTAAAAATGGCCACATCGTAGCGTGGGGGCACCCGTCCCACGGGGGCACCCTTCCAGCCGACATCGCCAGGCGTGCAGATGTGATTCAGGTCGCCGCTAGCGGTAGGGCATTCGCGGCCCTGTTTGCCGACGGCTCGGTAAAAAGCTGGGGCGATGCAGCGACAGGTGGTAACTCAAGCGCTGTCACGGGGCAGTTGATCAACGTCAGGGCTATCTATGCCAGCTACTACGCGTTCATCGCCCTGACCGACGATGGCAGGGTTGTGACCTGGGGCGACAGCCGTTATGGCGGCAACAGCCTGCCTTTACAGGCCCAGCTGGTGCAGAAGCTGCGCGCTCAACGTAGGTAACAGCGCCACCAACAAGGCCGGCGCTTCAAAGAAAGCGCCGCGGCCTCAACAGGAGACACCGCATGAGCAACCTCAACACGCCAAGTTCCCAACACACCGTCGCCGGCTGGCTGGACCCTGAAAGGTTGCCGCCGCAGGGCGCTGCGATCGACATCCAGCTCGACGCTGAGTATGCAGGCCAGGAACTCACCGTAGTGTTGGCCAAAGCAGATGGGACGCAACTGGCAAGCAAAAGCCTGCCGGTCAACCATAACGACCAGGCCATCACCCTGCGCTTTGCCAACCAGTATTTCACCCGGGGCAGCGGTAGGCTGCAGGTCTATTACACGGTAGGCCAGGATGGCCCAAGCGCGCCCTTGAACCTCGACATCAGTGACGGCTTTTCCGGTGTCCACGCGGTGGATCTGTCAGCCCAGCGTTTGCCGGTTTTCTATCACAATGGCGTGATCAAACTGCCCCAGAACCTTCCCGCGCAAATGCATTTTGCCCGGCCGCTGACGGGTGCCACTGGCTACACGAGCAGTAACGCGAGCGTCGCGACGGTAGACAGCACGGGCAATGTCAACGTGTTGCGCAATGGGAACACCACCATCACCGCAACCCTCGCGGATGGCGTCACGAGGCAGTACGCGTTGAGCGTAGCCGGCCTTGTGGGGCTTGAAATGCTCGCTAGCAGTGCGACCTTCAGCAGAGCTGAGACACTGTGCAGGGGGCTGGGTATGCGTGTACCGAGTCAGTCCGAGTTGGCGTTGTTCAAAAGCACGTACGGCAGCCAGATGAGGCAGTGGCTACCTGATCTGGCCATCTGGGGGCAGGCAATCGGTGCTAACACCGCATGGACTTTCCACCCGCATACCGCCGTGATCACGGGCGAATCGACCGCCACGGGCACCCTACGGCAGGTAGCGGGCATGAGCTGAAGCATGCTGGCTGGCCGGCGCCGATGAATGCGCGCCGGCCAGCAGGAGACGGTCCCGGGCTTACTCGTTGAACGCTCAGCTGGAACGACGGGGCACCACGCCCCTGAGGCCCGACTCAGAACAACCAGTGATACAGCAGGTAGGCAACCACCACCGCCAGCACCGGCCGCAGGATGCGGTAGGCCTTGGGGTTGGCGCGTTTGAACTGCTTCACGCGGGTGCTGATCTTGTTGCTGAAGCGCTTGCTCCAGGCATACGCCTGGTTGATCCCGCCCACGCGCTCGTCGTCGGTGTTCTGCGGCGCGGTGGCGCGGCCGAGGAAGGCACTGACCTTGCGGTTGAGGCGGGTCATCAGCGGGCTGCTCAGCGGGCGCTCGATGTCGCAGAACAGGATCACCCGGGTGACGTCGGTTTCGTTTTTCACCCAGTGCACATAGGTTTCGTCGAACATCACGTCTTCGCCATCACGCCAGGCGTAGACCTGGCCGTCGACGTAGATGCGGCAGTCGTCGGAGTTCGGCGTCGACAGGCCCAGGTGGTAACGCAGGGAACCGGCAAACGGGTCGCGGTGCGGGTTGAGGTGGCTGCCACCGGGCAGCAGGGCGAACATCGCGCCTTTGACGTTGGGGATACTGCTGACCAGCTCGACGGTCTTCGGGCACAGCGTTTCGGCAGACGGCAGCGGTTTGTCGTACCACTTCAGGTAAAAACGCTTCCAGCCCTTCTTGAAGAACGAACCAAAACCTGCGTCGTTGTCTTTCTCTGCGGCGCGGATGTAACCCTCGTCGAACAGGCGCATGGCCTCTTCGCGGATCACCTGCCAGTTGTCCTTGAGCACGTCCAGCTCGGGGAAGCGCTGGCGGTCCAGGTAGGGTTTGGACGGCACGCCGGAAAACAGGTACATCAGGCTGTTATAGGGGGCGAACAGCGCCGAATGGTTGACGAACTGGCGCAGTACCGGCAGGCGCGCCTTGCCGCGCAGGTGCACGTAGAGCACGCTGCCGAAAAACACCAGCAGGACACCGGCCTTGGCGACAAAGGAAAAGGTCATGCAACACTCCTTGGAATGGAAGCAGGCCAGCGCTGCCTGCCTCCAGAAAAATCATCCGGCCATCATAAACCCTTCCCGCCCGGGTAAAAACAACCCGGGCAGGATCTCACTCATGAAGATTTTGCAATAAACCACGCCGCCGAACTTTGCCCCGGGTCAGCGGCAGGGCTGATTACTGCTGGTTTTCCTGCTCGCTGAACAGGTCGCTGAACAGCATGCTCGACAGGTAGCGCTCGCCAGAGTCGGGCAGGATTACGACGATGGTCTTACCCTGCATTTCCGGTTTTTCCGCCAGGCGCACGGCTGCCGCCATGGCCGCGCCACAGGAAATACCGCAAAGAATGCCCTCCTCCTGCATCAGGCGGATGGCCATGGCCTTGGATTCCTCATCAGTCACGGTCTCGACCTGGTCGACAATCGACAGGTCGAGGTTTTTCGGCACGAAACCGGCGCCGATGCCCTGAATCTTGTGCGGGCTGGGCTTGAGCTCTTCGCCGGCCAGGGTCTGGCTGATCAGCGGCGAGGCCACCGGCTCCACCGCCACCGACAGGATCGACTTGCCCTGGGTGTGCTTGATATAGCGCGACACACCGGTAATGGTGCCGCCCGTGCCGACGCCGGCCACCAGCACGTCGACAGCGCCGTCGGTGTCGTTCCAGATTTCCGGGCCTGTGGTCTTTTCATGGATGGCCGGGTTGGCCGGGTTGTCGAACTGGCCAGGCAAAAAGTACTGCGCCGGGTCCGAGGCAACGATCTCGTTGGCCTTTTCGATCGCGCCTTTCATGCCTTTGGCAGGCTCGGTGAGCACCAGTTCGGCACCCAGGGCCTTGAGCACCTTGCGCCGCTCCAGGCTCATCGACGCCGGCATGGTCAGGACCAGCTTGTAGCCACGGGCGGCGGCAACGAATGCCAGGCCGATACCGGTGTTGCCCGAAGTCGGCTCGACGATGGTCATGCCGGGCTTGAGCTTGCCGCTGCTTTCGGCGTCCCAGACCATGTTCGCACCGATACGGCACTTGACCGAGTAGCCCGGGTTGCGCCCTTCGATCTTGGCCAGGATGGTCACACCGCGCGGGGCGATACGGTTGATCTGCACCAGCGGCGTGTTGCCGATGGAATGGGCGTTGTCTGCGTAGATACGGCTCATGGCAGGGTCCTTGGCATGAAATAGCAGGGAAAGACTTAAAGGGTAAGCCCGCCCCGGTGGCCCGTAAAGCCCGTTCGAACTCGCCCGGCAGCGCTGCGGTCAACCGCTCAACCCACCCTGGAGAACGCCGCGATGAAAGCCCGTTATCGCTGGCCGCTGATCGGCCTGGCCAGCCTGGTCGTGCTGCTGGTGGCCCTGCACCTGGCGCTGCCCTACCTGGTGCGCAATTACCTCAACGACAAGCTGGCGGACATGGGCGAGTACCGTGGCCAGGTCGTCGATGTGGACCTCGCCTGGTGGCGCGGCGCTTACCAGATCAATGGCCTGAAAATCGTCAAGACTAGCGGCAAGGTGCCTGTACCCCTGCTAGACGCGCCGCTGATCGACCTGTCAGTGAGCTGGCATTCGCTGTGGTACGACCAGGCCGTAGTGGCCGAAGTCACCTTCTTGCGCCCGGTGCTGAACTTCGTCGACGGTGGCAGCAAACAGGCCTCGCAGACCGGCCGCGGTACCGACTGGCGCCAGCAGCTGGAAAAACTGTTGCCGATCACCCTCAACGACGTACGCATCGATGACGGCACGCTGACCTTTCACAACTTCAATTCCAAACCGCCGGTTGACCTCAAGGCTACCCAGCTCGACGCCAATATCCGCAACCTGACCAACGTGCGCGATGAAAAAGGCCGGCGCGACGCCAGCTTCGACGCCAAGGCACTGCTGCTGGGCGATGCCAAGGTCGAAAGCCGCGCCACGTTCGACCCATTCAGCGATTTCGACGACTTCGAGTTTCGCCTGCGGGCCACCGGCATCGAACTGCGCCGGCTCAACGACTTCGCCAGTGCCTACGGCAAGTTCGACTTCAACGCCGGCCACGGCGATGTGGTGATCGAGGCGCAAGCGGAAAAAGGCCGGCTCAATGGCTACATCAAGCCGTTGCTGCGCGACGTCGACGTGTTCAATTGGCAGCAGGACGTCGAGAACAAGAACAAGGGCTTCTTCCGCTCGGTGTGGGAGGCCTTGGTCGGGGCCAGCGAGACGGTGCTGAAGAACCAGCCGAAAAACCAGTTCGCGACCCGCGTGGAGCTGAGCGGCAGCGTGCATCAGCAGGACATCAGCGCCATCGAGGCGTTTTTGCAGATTTTGCGCAACGGCTTTATCCAGGCATTCAATGCACGGTATGAGCAGCCCAAGCCTGATTCCGACTGAGCGTGCGTGACGGGCCATTCAGGGACTGAATACCCGGTCTGCGTTTGCACGCGTTCGAGCCCGGGGTATAGTCGCTGACAAACGATAAACATGTGTTGCCTGTACTGGCCCTATCGCCGGCAAGCCGGCTCCCACAGATGCCTCACTGAGCTCAAGGGCGATGGGGTACCTGTGGGAGCCGGCTTGCCGGCGATAGGGCCGCAACAGGCACCCCGCAGAGGACATTCCCGATGAAGTTCGAAGGCACCCGCGACTACGTCGCCACAGACGACCTGAAACTGGCGGTCAACGCGGCCATCACCCTCGAACGCCCGCTGCTGGTCAAGGGCGAGCCTGGCACCGGCAAGACCATGCTGGCCGAGCAGCTCGCCGCCTCCTTCGGCGCGCGGCTGATCACCTGGCACATCAAGTCCACCACCAAGGCCCACCAAGGGCTGTACGAGTACGACGCGGTCAGCCGCCTGCGCGATTCGCAGTTGGGTACCGAAAAAGTCCACGACGTGCGCAACTACCTGAAGAAGGGCAAGCTCTGGGAAGCCTTCGAGGCCGAAGAGCGGGTCATCCTGCTGATCGACGAGATCGACAAGGCCGACATCGAGTTCCCCAACGACCTGTTGCAGGAACTCGACAAGATGGAGTTCTACGTCTACGAAATCGACGAGACCATCAAGGCCAAGCAACGCCCGATCATCATCATCACCTCGAACAACGAAAAGGAGCTGCCCGACGCCTTCCTGCGCCGCTGCTTCTTCCATTACATCGCCTTCCCCGACCGCGACACCCTGCAGCAGATCGTCGATGTGCACTACCCGAACATCAAGCAGTCGCTGGTCAGCGAGGCGCTGGACGTGTTCTTCGACGTGCGCAAGGTGCCGGGCCTGAAGAAAAAGCCTTCCACCTCCGAGCTGGTCGACTGGCTCAAGCTGCTGATGGCCGACAACATCGGCGAAGCGGTGCTGCGCGAGCGCGACCCGACCAAGGCCATCCCGCCACTGGCCGGCGCCCTGGTGAAGAACGAACAGGACGTTCAGCTGCTCGAACGCCTGGCCTTCATGAGCCGGCGCGGCAACCGCTGACAGGAGCCGGCCATGCTGCTCAACCTGTTCAACGAAATGCGCGCGGCCAAGGTGCCGGTGTCGGTTCGCGAACTGCTCGACCTGCTCAATGCCCTGCAACAGAGGGTGGTGTTCGCCGACATGGACGAGTTCTACTACCTGGCCCGCGCCATCCTGGTGAAGGATGAGCGCCATTTCGACAAGTTCGACCGGGCATTTTCGGCTTACTTCAAGGGCCTGGAGAACCTCGACCGGCACCTGGAAGCACTGATCCCCGAAGACTGGCTGCGCAAGGAATTCGAGCGCTCGCTCACCGATGAAGAGCGGGCGCAGATCCAGTCGCTGGGCGGCCTGGACAAACTCATCGAGGAATTCAAGAAACGCCTCGAAGAGCAGAAGGAGCGCCACGCCGGCGGCAACAAGTGGATCGGCACCGGTGGCACCAGCCCGTTCGGCTCGGGCGGCTTCAACCCTGAAGGCATTCGCGTCGGCGAGGCCGGCAAGCGCCAGGGCAAGGCGGTAAAAGTCTGGGACCAGCGCGAGTACAAGAACCTCGACGACCAGGTCGAACTGGGCACCCGCAACATCAAACTGGCCCTGCGCCGGCTACGCAAGTTCGCCCGTGAAGGCGCCGCGGAAGAGCTGGACATCGACGGCACCATCGACCACACCGCACGCGATGCCGGGTTGCTCAACATCCAGATGCGCCCGGAACGGCGCAACACCGTGAAGCTGCTGTTGCTGTTCGACATCGGCGGCTCGATGGATGCCCACGTCAAAGTCTGCGAAGAGCTGTTCTCGGCCTGCAAGACCGAGTTCAAGCACCTGGAGTACTACTACTTCCACAACTGCGTGTATGAGTCGGTGTGGAAAAACAACCTGCGGCGTACCTCGGAGCGGTTCTCCACCTTCGACCTGCTGCACAAGTACGGTGATGACTACAAGGTGGTGTTCGTCGGTGACGCGGCCATGGCGCCCTACGAGATCACCCAGCCGGGTGGCAGCGTGGAGCACTGGAACGAAGAAGCAGGCTACGTGTGGATTCAGCGCTTCATGGAAAAATTCAAGAAGGTCATCTGGATCAACCCGTATCCGAAGCAGGCCTGGGATTACACGGCGTCGACCCATCTAGTCCGGGACTTGATCGAGGACAAGATGTACCCGCTGACCTTGCAGGGGTTGGAGGATGGGATGCGTTACCTGTCCAAGTGATATCGCTTGCACCGGCCTCTTCGCGGGGCAAGCCCGCTCCCACAGGTTCAATTGCAGTAAAAACCTGTGGAAGCGGGCTTGCCCCCCGAAGAGGCCGGCAGTTTCAACGCCAACGGTTCAGATAAGCCTGCTGCTGCCGCCAAGCCTCTTCCTGCACCACCGCCCTGAACCGGACCGCCTCTCCCGGCATGCACTGCGCCAGCTGCGCCAACGCCAACGGCGTCAACGCCCCCAGCCGCGGGTACCCACCAATGGTCTGGCGGTCATTGAGCAATACGATCGGCTGCCCGTCCGGCGGCACCTGCACCGCCCCCAGCGCAATCCCTTCGGAGATCATCGGCGCGCCCTGATAGACCAACTGTGGCCCGAGCAAACGGATGCCCATGCGGTCGGCACGGCTGTCCAGCGTCCAGTCGCTGTTGAAGGCCTCGAACAGGCTCATGCCACTGAAATCACCGATCTGCGCGCCCATCACCAAGTCGAGCACAGGCTTGTGCGGATAACTGGGCCGCAGAGCCTCCGGCACCTCACGCAGGGCCGGTAACGTGGCGGCAAACGCCAACGGCTGCCCTTTGCCAAGGGCCACGCCATGGCCATCAAGGCCACCCAGCCCTTCACGCGTCACGGTAGCGCAGCTGCCGAGCACAGCCCCGCCCTGGAAGCCGCCCGGCGCTGCAATGTAAGCGCGCACGCCGTGCTTGGGCTGTTTCAAGGAAAGCCGCTGGCCCTTGGCCAAGGTAAAACTGCGCCACGCAAGCTGCGGCTGGTCATCCACCCGCGCATCCAGGTCGGCGCCGGCCAGGGCCAGCACGCAGTCCTGCTCGGCCACTACCGTGAAGCCGCCCAGCGCCACTTCCACCACCGGCGCACCCAGCGGGTTGCCCAGTAGCCAGTTGGCCCAGTTCATTGCCACCCAATCCAGCGCCCCACCCTGGGTCACGCCCAAGTGGCGCACGCCAAAGCGGCCAGCGTCCTGCAGCTGGCACAAGGCAGTGCTGGCTTCGATCCTCAACTGCGTCATGCCAGTGCCTCCAGCGGGCTGTCATCCCCTCCCAGCGCCCTGAACTCGGCGTGGGACACCGCCACGAAGCGCACCCGGTCGCCCGGTTGCAGCAGGCTGTAACCTTCACGTTCGCGGTCGAACAGGCGCACCGGTGTACGCCCGATCAAATTCCAGCCGCCCGGCGATACTGCGGGATAGGCCGCTGTCTGGCGTTCGGCAATACCCACGCTGCCGGCCGCCACGCGCTTGCGTGGAGTGCTCAGGCGTGGCGCTGCCAAGCGCTCGTCCACCAGCCCCATGAAGCCGAAGCCTGGGGCAAAACCGAGGGCGAACACCGGGTATTCGCGCCCGCTGTGCAGGCGGACCACTTCCTGCTCGCCCAGGCCGCTGCGGGCAGCCAGCACTGGCAGTTCGGGGCCGACGCTGGCGTCGTACCAAACCGGGATCTCATGTAAACGGCCACCGCTGCCGGTGTCGGGCTGCAACCCTTCCAGCGCCTGGCTGATCAGCGCCCTCGCCTGCCCTGGCGGCATTGCGAACTGCACCATCAGCGTGGTGTAGGACGGCACCAGGTCCACCAGTTGCTTGCCGAACGCGGCGCTCAACCGCTGGCTGGCCGCGAGCATCCACGGCATGTTGGCCTCGTCGATGGCGTCGAACAGGCGCACCATCAGGCTGTCGATGGCGACCACTTCAATGCGCAATTTCATGCGTGCTCCAGCGCATCGAGTGCCTGGCGAATCTGCCGTACCGCTGCCACCGAACTGTCGTTGTCACCGTGCACGCACAGGGTACTGGCGTGCAGGCGCAGCGCGCTGCCATCGTTTGCAACCAGGGCTTCACCCCGGGCCAGGCGCAGGGCCTGCTCAACCACCAGTGCCGGGTCGTGGTGCACCGCGCCGGGCAGGCGCCGCGACAGCAGGTGGCCGCTGGCGGTGTACGCGCGGTCGGCGAAGGCCTCGAACCACAGCGGCACGCCGATCTCATCGCCCAGGGCCTGGGCTGCGCTGTCGTCGGCGGTGGCCATGAGCATCAGCGGCAGGTTGCTGCCGTACGCGGCCACGGCTTCGAGCACGGCGCGCAGCTTGAGCGGGTCGGCCATCATGTCGTTGTACAGCGCGCCATGGGGTTTGACGTACGCCACGCCGCCGCCAAGCACCTTGCAGATGCCGTCCAGGGCGCCGATCTGGTAATGCAGCAGGTCGCGGATTTCATCGCTGCTGCAGGCCATGGAACGGCGGCCGAAACCGACCAGGTCCGGGTAGGCCGGGTGGGCGCCGATGGTCACCCCATGCTGCAGCGCCAGGGCCACCGTGCGGCGCATGGTGGAAGGGTCGCCGGCATGGTAGCCGCAGGCGATGTTGGCGCAGTCGATGTACGGCATCACCTCGGCATCCAGGCCCATGCGCCAGCTGCCAAAACTTTCGCCCATGTCGCAATTGAGTAGCAGGCGTTTCACCTGGCGTGCTCCCGTGTCGATGTTCATTTGCCTACCTTAGCGCGCCTGCAGGTGTTTGCCGCGAGTTTCCGGCAGGCTCAGCGCTGCCACGATTACCACGCCATAGGACACGGCGGCAAAGCCACCGATGCTCAGGCCCAGCGGTATGGTCTGACCGAGCAGGCCGATCAGCAACGGGAACATCGCCGCGAAGACCTTGCCGATGTTGTAGCAGAAGCCCTGCCCCGACCCACGGATACGGGTAGGGAACAGTTCGGTGAGAAACGCCCCCATGCCGCTGAAGATGCCCGAGGCGAAGAAGCCCAGCGGGAAGCCCAGCCACAGCATCACGCCATCGCTGACCGGCAGCTGCGTGTACAGCAGCACGATGATGAAAGAGCCCACGGCGAACAGGATAAAGTTCTTCTTGCGCCCCAGAATGTCGGACAAGTACGCGCTGACCACATAGCCCACGTAAGAGCCGACGATGACCATCGCCAGGTAGCCGCCGGTGCCCAGCACGCTCAGGCCGCGCTCGGTCTTGAGGAAGGTCGGCAGCCACGAGGTGATGGCGTAGTAGCCGCCCAGCGCGCCGGTGGTCAGCAGGGACGCCCGCACGGTGGTCCAGAGCATGCCGGGGGCGAAGATTTCATAGAACTGCGCCGGTGCTTCGGCCTTTTCCACGGCCTTGGCCTGGCGATACACCTCGGGGTCCTTGACCAGGCGGCGGACGAAGATCACGAAAATCGCCGGCACCAGCCCCAGCAGGAACAGCGCGCGCCAGGCCTGCTCCGCCGGCAGCCAGGAAAACAGCAGCGCATACAGGATCGCGGTAAGCCCCCAGCCAAGGGCCCAGCCCGATTGCACCATGCCCACCGCCTTGCCACGGTCCTGGGCGCGAATCACTTCGCCGATCAGCACCGCGCCAGCGGTCCATTCGCCGCCAAAGCCGAAGCCCATCAAAGTGCGGGCGATCAGCAGCTGTTCGTAGTTCTGCGCAAAGCCGCAAAGGAAGGTGAAGAAGGCGAACCACAGCACCGTCAGCTGCAGGGTGCGGACCCGGCCGATGCGGTCGGAGAGGATGCCGGCGACCCAGCCGCCGACAGCCGAGGCGATCAGCGTGCTGGTGTGGATCAGCCCGGCCTCGGCGGTGCTGATGCCCCACAGCATGATCAGCGTGGGGATGACGAAGCTGAGCATCTGGGTGTCCATGCCGTCCAGGCCATAGCCGATCTTGCAGCTCCAGAAGGTGCGCCGTTGCTGGGAGTCGATGTCGCGGTACCAGGCGAATGGCCCGGTCGAAGGTGGGGATTGCACCTGTTGCTGCACGCCGCTTGGGTTCATGCTTGCCTCGGCTTGTTGGTATTGTTTTATGGGCGACGTCTGGCGTCGCGGCCTGTGCGCCATGTTCAGAGCCCACGCCCTCTGCGTCCAACGAGAAAAACCGCCGGTCTGGAACAAGAAAAACTGATCATGAACCTTCGTTTCCTCGAAACCTTCGTCTGGGTGGCCCGGCTCAAGAGCTTTCGCCTCACAGCCGAAAAACTGTTCACCACCCAGGCCTCGGTTTCCAGCCGCATCGCCGCGCTGGAGGCCGACCTTGGGGTCAAGCTGCTGTTGCGCGACTCGCGCGGTGTCAGCCTGACGCCGCAGGGCAGCAAGGTACTGGAATATGCCGAGCGCATGCTGGATACCGCCAAGGCCATGAAGCAGTCGCTGGACAGCGACCGCGCCAAGGTCGGGCGTATTCGCCTGGGCGTGATGGACACGGTGATCCATACCTGGATGAGCGCCTTGGTGGCCGAGCTGACCGAGCGCTACCCGCAGGTGGAAATCGAACTGGTCGCCGATACCGCACTGAACCTGCGCGAACAGCTGCAAAAAGGCTTTCTCGACGTGATCCTGCAGACCGACTTGCTGCGCGAGCAATCAATCCGCAGCCAGGACCTGGCGCGCTACCCGATGGGCTGGGTGGTGGCGGCGGGTTCCGCCCAGCACCGCGATTACCATTCGCTGGCCGAACTTGCCCGGGAGCGTATCGTCACGTTCTCGAAGAACTCGCGGCCGCACCAGGAAGTGCTCAGCCTGCTACAGGGCGCGGGCGTCGAAGCGCCGCGGCTGAATTGCGTGAACTCGGTGGCGGCGATCACCCGCCTGCTGCGCGATGGCTTTGGCATCGGCGCCCTGCCACCGGCGCTGGTGGATGCCGAATTAAGCCGGGGGGAGTTGGTGCTGCTGACGGGCCTGCAGCCACCGCCGAGCCTGGAGCTGGTGGTGGCCTGGCAGACCGGGGTGGCGCTGGTGGATGAGGTGGTCGGGGTATGCCGGCAGGTGCTGGAGCGGTATGCGCGGGATGTCGGCGGGCAGCGGATTGTATTGGTCTGAGTGGGTATCAGCACCGGCCTCTTCGCGGGCCAAGCCCGCTCCCACAGACTCACCGCAGATCTGTGACTCAGCGGGCATTGTGTGGGAGCGGGCTTGCCCCGCGAAGAGGCCGGCACAGGGCACCCAAGGCTCAGCGCCAGCTCTCTTTAACCGCCTTGCGCCGCCCGCCCAGAATCACCCAGCCGATGCCCAGCAACAGGCTCTCGACCACGAACGCCAGCACGAACCCGGCGCCAACGCCCCAGCCGATGGCTTCGGGCACCAGCAGAATCTGGTAGCTGTAGCCCTTGAGCGTCTCTTCGCGCAGCTGCGGGTCGGGCTGCACCAGCACATGCCAGGTCGTGGTCACCCAGGAGCCCTGCAGCGCCTGCCACTCGGCCTCCAGCAACTGGTTGCGTATCATCAGGCTCTCGATGCTGTTGGCATCACTGTTGAACACCGGGTCGTCACTGCTGCGGTAGTGCCGCAGCAGTGCCTGCAGGTCGCCATTGAAGAACCGTTCAGCCGTCTGCTGGAAGCCATCGAGCGCCTGGCGCGATTCGAACAGGTGCGCCTCGACCCGCTGGCTGTAGTCCTTGACCAGCCCAGGCACCTGGATACCGGCCAGCAGGCCGAAGGTGAACAGCAGCAACCGCAGGTAACTTCTGAACATGCAGCGTCCTTAGCTCTGGCCTTGCGAAACGCACTCTCCGTGCCGCCACAGGGCCCACTGGCCGGGCTCGTAGCGCCGCCAGGTCTCGTTCTCGGTCAAGGCCTCGGTGGCTATCACCGTGACCACGTCGTTGGGGGTGGTTTCGGTGTGAAAATCGACGATAAGGTCGACATCCTTCAGCCGCGCAGCGCCAAACGGCGCGCGACGGGTAATGTGTACCAGCTTGGTCGAGCAGAAGCAGAACAGCCAGTCGCCGTCGCTGAGCAGGCAATTGAACACGCCCTTGCCGCGGTACTCGGCACAGGCTTCGACCAGCACCGGCAGCAGCTGTTCCACCTCCACAGGCTCCGGGAAGGCCGCGCGGATGCGGTTGAGCAGGTCGCAGAAGGCGGCTTCGCTGTCGGTGTCGCCGATCGGCCGATAGAAGGTCGCTTCACCCTTGAACTCGCCCAACTGCCCGTTGTGCGCGAAGCACCAGTTGCGGCCCCACATTTCGCGGACGAACGGGTGGGTATTGGACAGGCACACCCGGCCAACGTTGGCCTGGCGGATGTGGCCGATCACCACTTCGCTCTTGATCGGGTAACGCTGCACCAGGTTGGCCACTTCCGACTCGCTGCTCGCGGCCGGGTCCTGGAACAGGCGCAGGCCGCGGCCTTCGTAAAAGCCGATGCCCCAGCCATCACGGTGCGGGCCGGTGCGCCCACCGCGCTGCATCAGGCCGGTGAAGCTGAAGACGATATCAGTGGGGACGTTGGCACTCATGCCCAGCAATTCGCACATGGCGGCCTCCCGGCTTACAGACGTGGCTCGACCCGGCCGCCAGCGGGTGCGGCAGGCGGCGGGTCGTTGCGGTAACGGTCGCGGCGTTCGCCGGCCAGCGGGGCGCCCATGCCGACCGCCTCGTCTTCGGCGGCCTGGCGCTGGGCAGCGGCTTCAGCCTGTGCGCGGCGCTCGCGGGCGCGTTTTTCCAGCGGCCAGCGCAGCAGCACGAAGGCCAGGTACAGGCCAAAGGCGATCAGGCCGTACATGGCAAAGTCGGAGACCGCGCGCCAGGCGTTGTTGCCGACTTTGAAGGCAACGTCCAGGGCGGTGATGGCAATGGCCGGGGCCATGGCATCCTTGCCCGGGTCGACCACGGTCGGGGTCAATAGCAGGACCGCGAGGATGACCCGCAGCGGCTCACGCAGCCAGCGCCACATCCAGCCGGTGAGTTTGAAACCCACCCAGATGCAGCCCAGGGCAGCAACGGCGTAGAGGCCCCAGGCGAGGGTATAGTCGTTCTCGGTCATGGTGA
>Ga0213824_1000870_pt1 | contig 20239 bp, 16 predicted proteins | sample MC6MC0906MG_FD_179892 | JGI IMG/M metagenome (GOLD analysis project Ga0213824, IMG submission 179892) | Enriched soil aggregate microbial communities from Iowa State University, Ames, United States - MC6-MC0906-MG | ecosystem: Environmental > Terrestrial > Soil > Unclassified | place: USA: Iowa...
CTATAACACCCTGGAGAATATCGTATGGATGTCCACTGAGGCGGGAAGGCCGGACATTGGGCGTACGGCAGCTTCTCTTGGCCGGATGTACCGCTTATCCATAAACGGAGGGCAGGTGATCGTCCCAATGGAGCATGAGATCGAGCATCTTATGGCTTATGTAAAGATTCAGAAAAACCGCTATAAGGATGAATTTGAATTCGACCTTCGGACGGACATGCGGCAGATCCATGAACTGTTTTCCCTGAAAATAATATTGCAGCCGGTGGTGGAAAATTCCTTCCTGTACGGAATGACAGGCCTAAAGCATCCCATGATCATCCATCTTACGGTCAAAGAAAAAGGCCAATGGGTTATGATAAAAGTTATGGATAATGGCCGTGGAATGGACCGGGAGAAATTAGGGGAAATACGGGATCAGATCCGTTTTGGAAGAACAGGAAAAGAAGAGGAAGAGCAAAACCGGCGCAGCAGCGGAATCGGTCTTCACAGCGTAGAATCACGGATCAAGCTGTATTTTGGGGTGGACCGGGCTGTTTCCATCTACAGCAAAAAGGATGTAGGAACCCTAACCGTCATACGGATCCCAAGAATTACCGTTGAGGATATTGATGAGCATGGTAATTTAAAGGAAAAATAAATAAAACAAGGTAAAAAGCGAAAATAACCAACAAATACAAAAATCGCCCTATGTTTATTAGGAAAAAATCCGTTAGAATAGAAGTAGGAGAAAGGTTATATCCCATAAGACTTTCTCCTTAAAATAAAAAGCGAGAGGCAGGCCTATGAACAAGGAAAAAAAACCAATATCCAAAACGAAAGAAAAGACATCAATAGCCCAGAAAAAAGAAGACAGGTATGGGTGGTTGTTTATTTCTCCCTACCTGATTTTTTTCACTGTTTTTACCGGCATTCCTTTTGTTATTGCAATTGTGATGTCGTTCTTAAACGTGAAATATATTACCAGGTTGGATAACCTTAAATTTGTGGGGTTACAAAATTTCATAAAAATATTCACTAACAAGGAGATCTTAAATTCCCTGTTAAGAACCTTTCAATACTCCCTGGTTTATGTACCGGTCATTATGATTCTTGGGTTTGTGCTGGCATTTATGTTAAACAACGGGATCTATATGAAGAAAGCAATGCGTTCCTTGGTATTTATGCCTTATGTATCCAACATGGTGGCTGTAGCCGTAATTTTTAAGGTTTTGCTTGGGAATAACAGTCCCATGATCATTGCGTTAAGAAATATGGGATTTAACCCACCCCTCCTTTTACAGAGCTTAAAGCTGGCGCTTCCTACAGTGGCCATGATCTCCGTATGGAAGAGCGTGGGCCTTAATATGGTGGTTTATCTTGGTGCTTTGCAGGAGGTGCCCTCTGAGCTCTTAGAAGCGGCACAAATCGACGGAGCAACAAAATGGCAGAGGATTCGCAACATTATCATTCCGATGATTTCTCCTACCACCTTTTTCCTCTTAATTAGCTCCATTATTGGATCCTTCCAGAACTTTACCTGCATACAGGCCCTTACCGAGGGAGGTCCGGGACAGGCGACCACGGTTATGGCCGTAAACATTGTCCGAACTGCATTTACGAAATATGAGACCAGTCTGGCAAGCGCAATGGCTTTTGTCATGTTTGTGATTGTTATGATCGTAACTCTTATTCAGTGGCGCGGACAGAAAAAATGGGTTAATTATTAAGGGAGGAAATATTCAATGAAAAGCAAAAAGAAAAGTATAAAGATAGCACTTACAGTTTTTATCCTGTTAATCGGGCTGGCATCAAATTTTCCGTTTCTGTTCATGATTTCCTCTTCCTTTAAGGTCAGCGGAGAGGTCATGAAGTTTCCATGGCATTTGATTCCGGATAACCCCACCATGATGAACTTTAAAGCATTGTTTACAAACGGCATTTATAACTTCCAGAAATGGTATTTTAATACGGTGGTCATGACGGCTCTTACCATTGCAATCAAGATATTCTTCGTAAGCTTTACGGCATATGGATTTGCAAGAATTAAATTCAGGGGAAAAGACGCAATCTTTCTCATACTCTTATCAGCTATGATGATCCCCGGTGACATCATGATCATACCAAGATACATGATCTTTAAAAATCTACATATTCTGGATAGCATGTGGGCACTGATCCTGCCAAGCTGTGTGGATGTGTATTTTGTATTCCTTCTGCGCCAGTCCTTTATTTCGATTCCGGATTCCATCAGTGAAGCGGCAAAAATTGACGGCTGCAGCCATTTAAAAATTTATTGGAAAATTATTTTCCCATTGGCAAAACCGGCCATTGCGACCATGGCTCTGTTTTCCTTTACCTGGTCCTGGAATGACTATATGGGACCGTATCTGTACATTTCAACTATGGATAAGCAGATGCTGTCCGTTGGAGTGAAGCTGTTTTCCTCCGGACTGATCCAGGATTACGGAGCTCAGATGGCAGCAGCAACAGTAGTTCTGTTACCGATTTTGGTTGCCTTCCTGTTCTGCCAGAAATTTTTCATCGAAGGCGTTGCTTCCTCCGGTGTAAAGGGATAATAAGAATATTGGTTGCGAAAAAACAACCTGAAAATTAAAAAGGAATGAAAAGAAAGGGGATATAAGATGGAAAAAAAACTTACCGGAAGAGTGACTGTTCCCACTGATGTGGATATGATTCAGGAGACAAAAGAGATTGCAAAACGATGGGGAGCCGACGCTTTGCGGGATTGTGACGGGACAAATATGCCGGATGAGCTTAAGAAGATGCCCGTAAAGATCTACTCCACCTATTACACCACCAGAAAGGACAACGAATGGGCAAATGCGAACCCGGATGAAGTCCAGCAGGTATATTTGATGACGGAATTTTATACGGCTATGGAGGAGGGAGAGCTTCGCATCCCAATAATGAAGCATCTGTATAAAGATCAGTTAAAGCCCAACACCCTTCATGACATCAAACGCTGGTGGGAGGTCGTAGACCGTACAACAGGTGAGCCCTTAGCTGCCAATGCATGGGGATATGATGAAAATACCCGGGAAGTTATGATTTTCAATCCGGAGCGGTATCACGATTATACGGTAAGTTTCCTGGCGTTTATCATCTGGGATCCTGTTCATATGTATAATTTCATTACCAATGACTGGCAGGATGTGGAGCATCAGATCACCTTTGACGTACGCCAGCCAAAGACCCAGAGCCACGTGATCAATAAATTAACCCGCTGGATGGAGGAAAATCCGGACAGCAATGTGGTGCGTTTTACAACGTTTTTCCATCAGTTCACCCTTGTATTTAATGAATATGCAAAAGAAAAATTCGTTGACTGGTTTGGCTACAGCGCCAGTGTCAGCCCTTATATTTTAGAGCAGTTTGAAAAAGAAGTGGGTTACCCCTTCCGTCCGGAATATATCATTGACCAGGGATATCATAACAATACCAACCGGGTGCCCTCTAAGGAATTCCGCGATTTCCAGGAGTTCCAGCAGAGAGAGGTATCAAAGCTCATGAAGGTTCTTGTAGATATCTGCCACGATCACGGCAAGGAAGCCATGATGTTTTTGGGAGATCACTGGATCGGAACAGAACCATTTGGAGAGTATTTTAAAAACGTAGGAGTGGATGCAGTTGTTGGAAGTGTGGGTAACGGCACCACCCTTCGCCTGATTTCTGATATTCCTGGAGTAAACTATACAGAAGGACGCTTTTTACCTTATTTCTTCCCTGATGTATTCTGTGAAGGCGGAGATCCGATCAAGGAGGCAAAGGTAAACTGGGTGACAGCAAGGCGGGCCATCTTAAGGAAACCGGTGGATCGGATCGGATATGGCGGGTACTTAAAGCTGGCATTGGAATTCCCTGATTTTATCCAGTACATTGAAGAAGTCTGCGATGAGTTCCGTCTTCTTTATGAAAATGTGGGAGGACAAAGCCCATACAGCCACTTTAAAGTAGGAGTGCTGAATTCCTGGGGAAAGATCCGTTCCTGGGGAACTCATATGGTAGCTCATGCCATTGATTATAAGCAGACTTATTCTTATGCCGGAGTGCTGGAAGCCTTAAGCGGAATGCCATTTGACGTAGAATTCATAAGTTTTGAGGATGTGATCGCAGATCCGGATGTGTTAAAGAAATGCAAGGTAGTCATCAATGTTGGCGATGCCTATACAGCTCCAAGCGGCGGGGCCTACTGGACCAATCCGAAAGTCAGCAGCGCTGTAAAAGCTTTTGTAGCCCAGGGCGGCGGATTGATCGGAGTGGGAGAGCCTACTGCCTGTGAATATCAGGGCCGGTATTTTACCCTGGCAAATGTGCTGGGCGTAAATAAAGAAGTGGGCTTTTCTATGTCAACAGATAAATATAACTGGGAAGAACACAGCCATTTTATTACAGAGGAATCCCCTGAAACCATTGATTTTGGGGAAGGGATGAAGAACATCTATGCACTTTCCGAAGCGGAGATCTTAAAAAAGGACGGGGAAGATGTGCAGATGGCTGTCAACAGCTTCGGAGACGGAAGAAGCGTATATATCAGCGGAATCCCTTATTCTTTTGAGAATTCCAGAATGCTTTACCGGGCGATCTTCTGGGCCGCAGGCATGGAGCAGGAGATGAAGAAATGGTATAGCAGCAACTACAATGTAGAAGTCAATTATTATCCGGCTACAGGAAAATATTGTATTGTTAACAACACGTATGAGCCTCAGGAAACCGTGATTTATGATGGAAAAGGCCAGGCCCGCTCCATGCAGTTAAAGGCAAATGATATTTTGTGGTTTTCATTTTAACCTCATCAAGCAGCGAAGCGGATTGCAAGTATCCGATTGACATCCGAATGAATCAAGCGGATATGCAAGATTAGAAAGGGCCCGTTATTATTATGCAGACAAAGGAAACACTTGAAACATATGAGGCGATCACCATAGAGGAAGCGCACCATGCGCTTGATCATGTGGTTGCCCGGATTAGAAATAACATTTCGAAATTTCATGACAGTTTCCCGGGGGCAAACAGTATAAACCAGATATATCCTGCCACAAAAAATGATGACTGGACCAATGGATTTTGGACCGGACAGCTGTGGCTTGCATATGAACAGACAAAGGAGGCGGCTTTTAAGGAAGCCGCCCTTTGTAAAGTCCCAAGCTTCCGGGAACGACTGATCGAAAGAATTGTGGTAGACCATCATGATATGGGATTTTTATATACCCCCTCTTGTGTGGCTGCTTATAAACTTACCGGTGACAATCTGGCAAGGGAAACTGCTCTGATGGCAGCTGATAACCTGATGGGACGGTTTCAGGATAAGGGAGAATTCTTTCAGGCCTGGGGAAAGCTGGGGGATCCGAAAGAATACCGGTTAATTATTGACTGTCTATTAAATATGCCCCTGTTATTTTGGGCGTCAGAGGAAACAAAGGATTCAAAATACAGGGAAACTGCACTTCGCCATATTCGGACCAGCATGAACTATGTAGTCCGCGAAGATTCTTCCACATACCACACCTACTATTTTGATCCGGAGACAGGAAATCCGGTCCGGGGAGTAACGGCTCAAGGATATAGAGACGGTTCCATATGGGCCAGAGGCCAGGCATGGGGAATCTATGGTTCGGCAATCGCTTATAAATATTGTCCTGATCCAATGTACATAGATAGCTTTCGTAAGATTACCGCATGCTTTCTGGAGCATTTACCAAAGGATCTGGTACCTTACTGGGATTTTGACTTTACCGATGGCAGTACGGAACCAAGAGATTCATCTTCCGCAGCAATCGCAGCCTGCGGAATGCTTGAAATGGCAAAATATTTAGAACCGGATGAAGCAAAGGAACTGCTGCAAAACGCAAAACGTTTAATAAAGGCACTGACAAAGCACTGTTTGTACCATTCCGGTGAAGATACCAACGGAATACTGCTTCATTCCACCTATGCCAAATGTTCTCCATACAACACGGTAAAGGATAGCGGCGTTGATGAATGTACCCTATGGGGAGATTATTTTTATACAGAAGCACTTGTTCGGATCATAGGACAGTGGAAGGTCTACTGGTAGGAAAGAGAGTATAAATGAAACAATTAGATGAAAGACTTATAAACATTGTTCCGTCTGAGCGGCAGGTCATGCTGCAGAAAACAGAATTTTATGCATTCTTTCATTTTACGGTAAATACGTTTACCGGAACTGAATGGGGATATGGAACAGAATCACCGGAACTATTTAATCCTGTTCAAATGGATGCGGAACAATGGATTCAAGCGATTAAGGCGGCAGGAATGAAAGGCGCAATCCTTACCTGTAAGCATCATGACGGATTTTGCTTATGGCCCAGTAAATACACCAACCATTCAGTGAAGTACAGTCCTTATGGAAATGGGAATGGAGACATTGTTAAAGAAGTATCAGATGCTTGTAAAAAGGCCGGTTTAAAATTTGGTATTTACCTTTCCCCATGGGATCGGAATCAGGAAACCTATGGACAGGGACAGGCATATGATGATTATTTCGTGGCACAGCTTACGGAACTGCTTACCGGTTATGGTGATATTTTTAGTGTATGGTTTGACGGTGCCTGCGGAGAAGGTCCGAATGGAAAAAAACAGGTCTATGACTGGCAGCGTTATTATGATACCGTAAGAAACTATATGCCGGATGCCTGCATATCCGTAAGCGGACCCGATGTCCGATGGTGCGGCAATGAAGCAGGTGACACCCGCCCCAGTGAATGGAGTGTTGTACCGGCAGATTTATCGGTTGCAGAGCGGATCGCGGCTTTAAGCCAACATGCGGATGATCCGTCTTTCCGGCAAAGAGTTATAAGCAGTATGGAAGAGGATTTAGGAAGCAGGGAACGTTTGGCACAAGAACAGCACCTAATCTGGTATCCGGCAGAAGTGGATGTATCCATAAGGCCAGGCTGGTTTTATCATCCGGAAGAGGATAATAAAGTCCGGTCTCTGGAAAACTTAATGGATATTTATGAAAAATCCGTTGGAGGAAATACAACACTTCTTTTAAATATTCCACCGATGCCAAACGGACTTCTTCATGAGGAAGATGTAAAAAGGCTGCAGGAGCTAGGCGGGGAAATACAAAAAAGATATGGAAAAAACCTGACAGAAGGAGCTGAAATTCTGGTCAAAGGACAAAATGAATGGAATGCTGTGAGAAGTGTATATCAGGATGATTATGAAACCTGCTTCCATGGAAATGGTCCAAAGGCAGAATTTAAGATTTCCTGGAAGACTCCCCAAAAGATTTCGGCAGTTATCTTAAAAGAGAACATATTAGAAAGCCAGAGAATCGAGGCTTTTGAAATTTTATCAATGAGGAATGGAAGTCCTGTAAGCATTTATAAAGGAACTACCGTCGGATATAAAAAAATTGCCCGTTTTCCTCAGATAGAATCGGATATACTGATTATACAAATTTTAGATTCCAGGATTGAACCCGTCCTTTCGTTTATTGGTATATATGAATAAAAAAATCGGTTTTCTTTTGAAAATACCGATAGAATGATAAAAATAACATATAAAGTTAAAATACAACCTATATAAACCAGATAAAATGTTAGCTATAATAGGGTTATAAACAAAAGGAGGGTAACAGATATGAAATTAAGAAGTTCATTAAGACGTGGCGTTGCTTTCAGCCTGGCTGCAACGATGGTTTTAAGTGCTGCCGGATGTGGAAAGTCCGATAATACGAAGGCTAGTGCCGACAGTAATACCGCAGCAGATACCACTCAGAAAACAGACAGCGACAAGCCATTCGATGGTGTTACAGTAAAATGGGCACTGACAGATAATGCTGCAACTGGCGCTGAAACAAAAGAAATGGTAGACTTAATTAAAGAAAAAACAGGTATTAATGTAGAGTTTTTCATTACCCCTACATCAAAAGCAGGAGAAATGGACAAAGTACTTGTCAGCTTAATGGCTGGTGAAGGAATTGACATTGTAAACAGAACTCCGCTTCAATTAGAGGAATTCTACAAAGCTGCTGTTTTAGAGCCAATGGATGAGTTTGCAAAAACAGATAATTATGATATGGACACGGTATATGGCGGTCAAACGGTAAAATTTGATGATCAGACCTATGCAATTCCAGCAGAAAAAGATATCTGGCTTACTTATTATAACAAGAAAATTTTTGATGAAGCAAACGTTCCTTATCCTACCGCAGAAGGCTGGACATGGGAAAAATATGTAGAGACAGCTCAAAAGCTAAACAATCCTGATAAAAATGTCTGGGGCTCCTTTATGAGCGATGACGTTGCATGCAACTATTTACAGGCGAACCAGAAGGGCGTATCCCCTTATAAGGCAGATGGAACTGCCAACTTCGATGATCCGGCTTATGCAGATGCAATGAAGTGGTTCTATAGCCTTGGCAACGAATTAAAGATTCAGCCAAACTGCCTGGATCTGGCTTCCGGTACATATCCATATAACTCCTTTATGGTAAACGGAAACATCGGTATGTACGTATACGGCGGCTGGGTAGCAAGTGCATTATCTGATAAAGAAAAATATCCGAGAGACTGGGAACTTGGAATTCTTCCGATGCCTTATCCGGAAGGCTCCGAACCATCTTCTCTGACAATTACAAACTGCTATGCGATTCCTAAGACCTCTAAGAACAAAGCTGCAGCATTTGAAGCAATCAAAACAATTTGCGAAAACAAATATACCTTAGGTTATGGACGTGTTCCAGCTAAGATCTTAACAGAGGACGAAGCAAAAACCTATATTGAAAGCAGCCTGCTTCCTAAATTTAAAGATGACAGCTTAACAGTAGAAGATTTTATGGCAGGTTGGTTTGACAACAGCAGATTGTATTTAAATGAAAAGATCATGGGTACGGCTGATACAACCATCGGACAGATCTACACCGAAGAGGGCCAGTTATACGGACAGGGACAAAAGTCACTGGAAGATACCATGAAATCCATTCAGGAAAGAGCGAACGAAGCGATAAAAGAAGCAGAGTAATCATAAGAAAGTGCTGCCAAATTTTTTGGCAGTGCTTTCTTTCAAATATAGGAAGAATGGCAGGAAAGGGAAGTGTTATGGAAGAACGGATTTATCTTCTCCCCAAGGAGGGGAATTTTTATAAAGCGAATATGCACTGCCATACAACGGTTTCCGATGGAAAGCTGACACCCGAGCAGGTGAAAGAGGAGTATCAGAAAAAGGGATACCAGATCGTAGCCTATACGGATCACGGGAAATATTGCCCTCATCCGGAACTAAATTCAAAGGATTTTCTGGCACTGGCAGGCTTTGGAACCGATAGAAAGGAAGAAGGAACGTTTCATTTTAATTTCTATGACGGCAGTCCGGATGAGAGGAAGGAAGAGAAGGCAGAAGTTTGCAGTCCGGAGGCCTTAAATGATGGCTCTTCTGGCATCAATGCTTACATAAAGAAGATGAAGCAGCTGGGCTTTCTGGCAACTGCCTGCCATCCATACCGATCCATGCAGAATTATAACGATTATACAGGACTTTTAGGACTGTTTGCCATGGAAATTTATCATTACCGCAGCGACCTTGAAGGGTTGAACGGTTATAATCCCCAGGCCTACGATGAGATGCTGCGCTGCCATAAGGAAATTTACTGCCTGGCCTCAGATGGCAATAAGAATGACTATCCTATGGAAGATCCGTTCAGTGATTCTTTTGGGGGTTTTATAAAGATCAAGGCAAGGGAGCTTACTTATCCAGCAGTGATGCAGGCCCTAAAAAAAGGTGATTTCTACAGCTCCATGGGTCCTGATATTCATTCCCTCTATATCGAAGGCAAGGACCTGGTTGTAAAGACCAGCCCTGTAGAGAAGATTTATATGAAAATGGAAGGCAAAAACTGCCGCATGAAAATTGCGCCGCAAGGGGAATTATTGGAGGAGGCAAGGTTTCCTTTAACGGGGAGGGAAGGCTACATCCGTGTAGTCTGCCGCAGTGAAAACGGACTGTATGCTAACACGAATGCATATTTTCTGAAGGATCTGCCTTTAAAATCTATTACAGAGCAGGAGACATAAGTTTGGACACAATGATACAACAGAAAAAGATCGGGTCAAAAAAAATGCAGTCCATGCTGTTCTGGTTATGCTGGGCAGCTTATTTTTCTACATATCTTGGGAGGTTGAATTACTCGGCCTGCTTAACGGAAATCATCAGGGCAGAAGGCTATGAAAAGGGAGCGGCAGGTTTTATTGGAACTGCATTCTTTTTTTCTTATGGCGTTGGACAGCTTTTCAGCGGAATATTGGGAGATAAGAAAAAACCTTATAAGATGATCTTTGCAGGGGTTCTGGGTTCAGGAATCTGCAATGGGGTAATGGGTCTGTCAGGATCCGTCTGGCAGATGGCGGTGGTATGGTGTGTCAATGGTCTGTTTCAGTCACTGATCTGGTCACCGATCATTAAACTGTTTTCCGACTGGATTCCCACAAGCAGCCAGAAAAAATTCTGCGTCAACATAAATAGCAGCGTCCCCATCGGAACGTTTGCAGCATACGGACTGACGGCACTTATTGTATGGAAATTCCATTGGAGAACAGTATTTTTCTTCTCTTCCCTGTGTCTGGCAGCCATCAGCCTGATTTGGTTCTTAGGCAGCCGCAAGATAAGAAAGGATTTGGAAGAAAATGGGGTTATAGAAGACCAGGTCCTTGTTTCACAGGATAAAAAACAGGCAGACGCATCCATATGGGAATTAGTTCTGGTTTCCGGAATGATTTTCTTTTGCATTGGACTGATGTTTCAGGGAGTTTTAAAGGATGGAGTGACCACCTGGATTCCAACCTATATCCGGGAAGAATATCATATGGAATCCGTAATTTCCATTATCAGCACCACGGTTATACCGATTTTTAACTTAAGCGGTGTTTATCTGGCATCTATTGCTAACAGGAAGATTTTTAAAAGTGAGACAGCCACATCCGCTTCCTTTTTTGTCCTGTGCGCGGGTGCGCTGATTCTGTTACGGCTCTATCATGGAGGATCCGTGATAACCGTGCTGATCTTATTTGGCCTGGCAACCACGGCAATGATGGCTGTGAATACCATGCTGGTCAGCATGGTGCCCATCTATTTCGCTCCTTACGGAAAATCCTCCACTGCTTCCGGGATTTTAAATTCCTCCGCATATGCGGGAGGAGCAATCTCTGCCTATGGAATCGGAGTATTGTCTGAAAGGGCGGGCTGGGATACCACCATTATGATCTGGATTATCATTGCCCTTTTGGGAGCAGTGGCATGCACGGCCGGTAAACCCCGGTGGAAGCGTTTTTTGCATAACGGTATATAAGGGATGGGAGGAAAACAGGTTGAATAACAGAACTTATTTATTACCAGAGGCCGGAAGGTTTTATAAAGCGAACCTTCACAGCCATACAGTCGTATCAGATGGAAGAATGACGCCGGAAGAGGCTAAGGAACACTATAAGAAGCACGGGTATCAGATTATGGCGTTTACGGATCACAGGATCTACCGGAACCATGAAGAGTTAAACGATGAGGAATTCCTGGCACTTGCTGCGGTAGAGGTGGATATCAACGAGGTAAGTTCAGACAGGCTGCGCCCGGAGGATAAGACATACCACATTAATTTGTATGATACCGCCCCCGGTTATGAACGGGTCAGAAAAGAGCAGGGGATCTGTCCGGAACGCAGGTACGGAGACTTTGATTATATTAACAGGTATTTAGAGGAGATGAAGGAACTGGGATTTCTTTCCTGCTATAACCATCCATACTGGTCCTTGCAGAACTACAACGATTACAAAGGTTTAAATGGGCTTTTTGCCATGGAAATCTACAATCACGGATGCGAGCTTGACGGACTGTACGGTTATAATCCCCAGTCTTATGATGAAATGCTTCGCTTGGGCAAGCGGTTGTGGTGCCTGGCAACGGACGATAATCACAACAGTCATCCATTTGGTCATACCCTGTGCGATTCTTTCGGAGGCTTTACCATGATAAAAGCGGAAAGTCTAAGCTATGACGCAGTTATAAACGGGCTGGTAAACGGCCATTTCTACAGCTCCATGGGGCCTGAGATAAAGGAATTATATATAGAGGGCAGGGAGCTGGTAGTAAAGACCGGGCCGGTTAAAGCCATCTGCGGGATTACGGACAGTGGAAGATTCTGCCACAGAGCGACTGTGAAGGGAGAACCCCTTACAGAAGCAAGGTTCCTCCTTAAAGGGAACGAAACCTATATCCGGGTGGAATGCAAGGATGAAAAGGGGCTTTTTGCTAACAGCAATGCCTATTTTCTCTCCGGCTTGGAGTGAATCCGGATCCCACAAAGACAGCCTGGCTGACCATGTACCATTGTCATATTATAAAGTTCTTTTCTGATATTTATCGGAAAGGAACTTTTTTTATTTATCAGTCTTAATCCGACCTATTACGGCGAAAAAAGCATAGAAGTAAAAAAAGATTAAAATATATGCTTAGCTAACTATTGATTTTTCTTTTGGTATGTGTTATATTATTAACAAGAAAAATAAACACTAAAAAAGGAGATGGTATTATGTTGACTACATTTAAAGCAACAGCGAAAACACTGCCTGAGGGGTTACAGGTAGAAACAAATTCAAGAGGTTTTAAAATCCTTTTTGACGAGCCGGAAGATTTAGGTGGTACGGATACAGCTATGAACCCTGTGGAGGCTCTGTTATGTGCTCTGGGCGCATGCCAGTCCATCGTAGCGAAAGCATTTGCAGCTGCTCATGATATTACTTTTGAAGAATTCCATGTTGAATTGGAAGGTGACCTTGATCCGGACGGATTTATGGGACTGGCAGATGTAAGAAACGGTTTTCAGGAAATTCGTTTTGTAATGCATTTTAAAACAAACGAACCAAAAGAAAAAATTGAAGCGTTTGCAAAGTTTATCGAGAATACCTGCCCGGTTGGTGATTGTTTAACGAACGGTGTAAAACTAGTTTTATCCGGTGTTGCAATTGATTAATAGTATAAAAAGCAAAAAGAGCCTATATTATAAAATTGGCTCTTTTTCTATAGAAAAGGAGAAAATTTATGCTTATTAAAATGTCAATAATTCCTGGGGGGAAGATGGGCAAGGTAGGTAAAATAAATGTAAAAACAGGAGATAAGGTCACTGCCGGCGATATCCTTGTGCAAGTAGAAACGGCGAAGGGAAACCGCCAGATTAAAGCTACATCAGATGGAACAGTTTGTAAATTATTATGTGAAGAGGGCATGGAGATTGCTTCGAATGCTGATATGTTTGAAATCTCCGAGGATTCTGTAGTCAAAGAGGCCGGAATATCAGATTGCGATTGTGTCTCACAGGGAACCGCTAAGGAAACCACTGCCGATTTACTTATCATAGGAGCTGGCCCCGGCGGATATGTAGCCGCTATTTATGCCGCAAAAAGCGGCCTGAAAGTCACTCTCGTTGAGCAATCAGCATTAGGCGGTACCTGCCTTAATGTGGGGTGCATTCCTACAAAGGCACTTGTTAAATCAGCGGAAGTCTGCCACAATGTAATGAATGCGTCAGTCTTTGGGATTGAAACAGACAGTCCGGTTACGGTAAATATGAAACAAGTAATCGACCGTAAAGATAAGATCAAGGACAGACTCGTTTCCGGAATTGATTTTCTTATGAAAAAGAATGAAATCAATGTAATTTCCGGCCAGGCATCATTTATGGATAAAAATACGGTAACAATAAAAGGCGAAGAAAATTATATCATAAAGGCAAAAAATATTATTGTTGCAACAGGCTCTAAAATCTCTAATATAGCCATACCAGGCATAGATCTTCCGTTTGTGTTAAACAGCACAAAAGCGCTGTCTGATCAAGACCTTCCAAAATCCATAACCATTATTGGCGGTGGTGTAATCGGAATGGAATTTGCATTTATCTATAAAAACTTCGGCGTTGATGTCCATGTGATTGAATTTATGGATCGTTTGCTGACCATGGTAGACAGCGATATCTCAAAAGAAATACAGGATATAGCAGAAGAGAATAACATTCATATTCACACCGGTTCAAAGGTTAAGAAAATTCAGAGTTCCGTAGATGGTATGGCAGTTATTACCTATGAAAACAATGGTGGGGAACACCTAGTGGTAAGTGAAAAAGTATTGGTAGCTATTGGCAGGGAGCCGAATCTGGAAGGGTTGTCCATTGAAAAGAGCGGTGTCTTGTTAAACAGCAATGGGAAAGGGATTCAAGCAGATCATTCCATGCGTACAAACGTAGACAACATCTATGCTATTGGCGATGTGACAAATATCATTCAACTGGCCCACGTGGCTTCCCATCAGGGGATTGTTGCCGTAGAAAATATATTAGGAAAGCATAAAGAAATGAATTACTCAGCAGTCCCTAATGTAATATTTACTTCACCGGAAATCGCAAGTGTCGGGATCGGCGAAGACGAAGCAAAAAGCAAAGATATTGACATTGAAGTAAGTAAATTTTCCTTTGCCGGAAACGGAAAGGCTTTGACGATGAATGAGCCGAGAGGCTTTTTAAAACTGATTAAAAATATAAAAACAGGAAAAATAATAGGCGGGTCAGTCATAGGTGCTGATGCATCTTCATTAATCAGCTCATTAACCTTAGCAATTGCCAATGGATTTACGGAGAAAGAAATCACTGAAACCATATTCCCACACCCTACTACCAGTGAAACGATTCATGAAGCCGCACTGGATTTTGGAATTGGAGCCTTGCATCAATAATGAAAAAAATAGTAATATCCGAAGAATTTGATCCCTATTTTAATATCGCAGCAGAGCATCAGCTATTTTTATCCTCTGAGGAAGATATTCATTTATTTCTATGGCAAAACGATTCTTCTGTGATTATAGGAAGAAACCAGAACCTATACGCAGAATGTGATTTGACTTACTTAAAGGAACATGGCATAAAAGCAGTCCGCAGGTTTTCCGGGGGCGGGGCAGTGTATCATGACAAAGGCAATGTTAATTTTACCTTTATTACAAAAGAGGCATCAGCCAACCAGGACCATTTTATCAGTCTCATACAATCTGCCATGCAACGGCTTGGGATCGACTGTGAATTTAGCGGCAGAAATGACTTATTATACAAAAACCGAAAATTTTCCGGTCACGCTTATTATACGGACGGCGATCATTACATGTATCATGGCACGGTACTGGTCAATGTAAACTTTGAACAGTTGGAACATGCCCTTACACCGTCCAAAATGAAGTTAAAGTCCAAAGGAGTCGAATCAGTAAGGAGCCGAGTCATAAATCTATCGGAAATAAACAGTGAAATCACTGCACAGTCAGTGATCCGGGCTTTTATGGAAGCCTTTGAATGCAACCATATGGAAATCATTAATAAAAAGAATTTTCAGCCGCCGTTAGAGAATGTTCTTTCATCTGACAATTGGATGTTTGCCCAATCGCCTAAATTTGATGCCCAATTGGAACGCAACTATCCATTTGGAAATATGTCCGTATCTATCTCTATCGCTGATGACCTGATTCAAAATGTGAAAATAAACACGGATAGCTTGAAGCTTTATGATTTTAAAACCTGTGAAAAAGGACTGCAGAATACCCACTTTAACGAACAGGCGGTATGGGGTTATATCGAGCAGTACCTCTCAAATCATCTTGAATTTTCATAATATCTGGAAAAGACTATGAAAAATATTGTGCACTGGATGGTTTTATGTTAATATATGAAATAAAAAAATCAGATGGTGAATACTATGTTTAATTTAGATGATTGCATCGCCTTTGTTACTTGTAAAGGGGCAAAAGATTTAGCGGATTCCTTGGAAAAGAGACTGAATCATTATAATATAACAAGAAGTCAATGGATTGCTTTGTATTATATTAAAAATAATAATATGATCACTCAAAAGCAGTTAGCCGATAAGATGTCTTTAAAAGAGCCTAGTGTTGTCAGGTTATTAGATAAAATGGAACTATATGGCTGGGTTAACCGCATCAGCAGCAACGATGACAAAAGAATGAAGTTTTTAGCATTAACCGATAGCGGCAAAGAGATTGAAACAGCTATGCTGGATGTTGCAGAAAAATTTAAATCTGATGTACTTAACGGCATATCACCGGAAGATTTGGATGTATTTAAAGCAACGCTTAACAAAATGCTTATAAACATTGAGGATGGTAACAAATAAGCATTATAATTTAAAACAAAATTGAAAAAATTTCTCATCTATGTTATGATACAAACATAGCAGCATCCTGACACGAAAAACACTGTTTGAAGTAGAAGGTTCGGCATATGAGGAGTCTTTGATTTGCTGCGCCTTTATGGTGCGGCTTTTTTGCTTTTATAAAGCATTTATCGCCTGGATAAAAGAACGGAGGAAGAAGCATGGAGACGAGAATCGCCGTGATCGGCATCGTTGTGGAAGAGGAAGAATCTGTGGAACTGCTGAATGAGATCCTGCATGAATACCGCAAGTATATCATTGGCCGCATGGGGATCCCCTATCCGAAAAAGCAGGTAAGCATCATAAGCATAGCTGTGGATGCACCTCAAAGCATCATATCCGCAATGACCGGTAAGATCGGGAAATTAAAGGGAGTCAGCTCCAAGACGGCCTATCAGGGCGTGAAGATTTAAGAAGGATAAGAAAAGAAACAGCTGTTTCAAGGGCAATTGCCTGTGAAATTAATAAACCACTGACGGAAAAGCAAATGCTGACCCTAAAGAAAGGAAGAATTACTATGTATGATCCAAAATCGCTGAAAGCGGAAGAATTCATTTCCCACGAAGAAATTCTAGAAACTCTTGATTATGCGAAAAAAAACAAAGACAATGTAGAACTGATTGACCAGATTATTGCAAAGGCTAGGCTGGCAAAAGGTCTGACTCACCGGGAGGCATCTGTCCTCCTTGCCTGTGATATTCCGGAAAAAATTCAGGAAATCTATGATCTGGCAGAGCAGATTAAAAAGGATTTCTACGGAAGCCGCATCGTCATGTTTGCCCCTCTTTATCTTTCTAACTACTGCGTAAATGGCTGTACCTACTGTCCATACCACTTAAAAAACAAGCACATTGCCAGGAAAAAACTCTCCCTGGAAGAAGTGGAGAAGGAAGTCATCGCCCTTCAGGATATGGGACATAAACGGCTTGCCATTGAAGCAGGTGAGGATCCTGTAAATAATCCCATCGAATACATTCTGGATTGCGTCAAAACCATATATTCCATCAAACACAAAAACGGTGCCATCCGCCGGGTCAATATAAACATTGCTGCAACCACGGTAGAGAATTACCGGAAGCTGAAAGAGGCGGAGATTGGAACCTATATTCTCTTTCAGGAAACCTATCATAAGGAAAGCTACGAAAAGCTTCATCCAACAGGCCCCAAGCACGACTATTCCTACCATACCGAGGCCATGGACCGAGCCATGGAGGGCGGAATTGATGACGTAGGCCTTGGCGTACTTTTTGGTCTGGAGCTGTACCAGTATGAATTTGCAGGACTTTTGATGCATGCGGAGCATCTGGAGGCAGTTCATGGTGTAGGACCTCATACCATTAGCGTTCCCCGTATCAAAAAGGCCGATGACATTGATCCCGATGCCTTTGACAATGGGATTGATGACGAAATCTTTGCAAAGCTTTGTGCACTAATCCGGATTTCGGTTCCTTATACGGGAATGATCGTTTCCACCAGGGAAAGTCAGAAGGTAAGAGAACAGGTGATCCGCCTGGGGGTATCCCAGATCAGCGGCGGTTCCAGAACCAGCGTGGGCGGCTACCAGGAAGATATCCGTCCTACGGATACAGAGCAGTTTGACGTATCGGATCAGCGTTCCCTGGATGAGGTGGTCCACTGGCTCATGGATATGGGCTATATTCCTTCCTTCTGCACAGCGTGCTACCGGGAAGGGCGTACGGGAGACCGATTTATGAGTCTTTGCAAAAGCGGTCAGATCCAGAACTGCTGTCAGCCCAATGCCTTAATGACATTAAAAGAATATTTGATGGATTACGCTTCCGAAGATACGAGAAAAGTCGGTGAGGCATTGATCGCAGCGGAGCTAAACCATATTCCAAAGGAAAAGGTACGTCTGATCTGTGAAGACCATTTGCAAAAAATAGAAAATGGAATCAGGGATTTCCGTTTCTGATCCAGCAAGCAGATGCCAAAGTCAGGCAGGCTTTACTTTGGCTCTTTGCCATTGCGTAAAGGAATAGTAGGAAGAGGTGACAGACATGGGACTTAATGATACACCATCCTCTGAGCGGGTGCACATTGGCTTTTTCGGCCGCCGCAATGCAGGAAAATCAAGTGTTGTCAATGCAGTGACAGGGCAGGAACTGTCCGTTGTATCGGAAGTAAAAGGTACTACCACAGATCCTGTTTACAAATCCATGGAGCTTCTCCCCATGGGACCGGTGGTCATCATTGATACGCCGGGCTTTGACGATGAAGGCGCTCTGGGAGAAATGCGGGTAAGGAAGACTAAGCAGATATTAAACCGGGCCGATTGTGCGGTCTTAGTTGTGGATGGGGCCGTTGGAAAGACAAAAACGGATGAAGAATTGATCCTTCTGTTTAAGGAAAAGAAGATCCCCTATGTGGTTGCTTATAATAAATGTGATTTAACCGGGCCACTAAACTATGACGACGGACTTTCTGTCAGCGCATCAGAAGGTCTGTTCATCCATGAATTAAAAGAACGGATCGGCAGTCTTGTAAACACCGGGGATACAAAAATGAGGATTGTAGGAGATTTGCTGAATCCGTACGACCTGGTGGTCCTGGTGATCCCCATTGATGAGGCAGCACCAAAGGGCCGCCTCATCCTGCCCCAGCAGCAGGTGATCCGGGATATTCTGGAGGCCGGTGCCATATCAGTGGCAGTGCGTGATACGGAGTTAAAGGAGACCCTGGAACGGTTGGGGACCAGACCGGCCCTTGTCATTACGGACAGCCAGGCCTTTGAGCAGGTAAGCAAGGATACGCCGGAAGAGATTCTTCTCACATCCTTTTCCATCCTGCTGGCCAGGTATAAGGGCTTTTTAGAGGAGGCCGTGAAAGGAGTGGCTGCCATCGGGGATTTAGAAGATGGGGATAAAATCCTGATCTCCGAGGGGTGTACCCATCACAGGCAGTGCGATGACATTGGAACCGTAAAGCTTCCCCACTGGCTTCGGCAGCATACGGGGAAAGAGCTCCTCATAGAGACTTCCTCCGGACGGGAATTTCCGGAAGACTTGTCAGCCTATAAGCTGATCATCCACTGCGGCGGCTGTATGTTAAATGAAAGGGAAATGGAATACCGGGGAAAGTGTGCGGCGGATGCGAAGGTACCATTTACCAATTATGGAATTGCGATTGCTTATATGAAGGGGATTTTAAAAAGGAGCATAAAACCGCTTCCTGATTTGGAAGAGCTGCTGCCTTAACGGAAGTTGGTGTTAAGAGATCATAAAAATAACCGGCAACATTGACTTACGGATTTATTTATGATAAGGTAAAGACAATCAGATATGGGGGAGTAGTCAGCATGCGCCGGCTAAAGATGGCCTTCTAATTTATCAGCATGCAGTTAAATCAACATCCTGAACAGCAATGTTCTGGTTTAATTTGAAAAGACAAGACCTGTGTCCTAATTTAGGGCCGGTGCTTGTCTTTTTGGTTGTATAGGATGACTTCGCCGATACAAAAGAGTACTAGTACGAAGGGAGATTGAATATGAACTTTTTGCTTTCAGGTATTACCTCTGTCACCGTTCCACAGTTAATCATGTATCTCGTTGGTTTTTTGCTGATTTATCTTGCTGTCAAAAAAGGGTACGAGCCATCGCTTCTTCTACCTATGGGATTTGGGGCCATACTGGTCAACTTACCCATGTCCGGCGTGATCGATCAGACGCTTCCCGGTATAGGAAATACTCACGGTATTATCCAGTGGTTGTTTGAATCAGGGATCGAAGCTTCGGAGGCACTGCCTCTTCTCCTGTTTATCGGGATCGGGGCCATGATTGATTTTGGGCCTCTGTTATCCAACCCTATTATGATGCTGTTTGGTGCAGCAGCCCAGTTTGGTATCTTTTTAACGATTTCCGTAGCTGTTCTGCTTGGTTTTAACCTTTCTGACGCGGCCTCCATAGGGATCATCGGTGCTGCCGACGGCCCGACCTCTATCCTGGTATCCCAGATCCTTAAATCGAATTACATCGGACCAATTGCTGTAGCGGCTTATTCCTA
>Ga0213824_1000871_pt1 | contig 20228 bp, 15 predicted proteins | sample MC6MC0906MG_FD_179892 | JGI IMG/M metagenome (GOLD analysis project Ga0213824, IMG submission 179892) | Enriched soil aggregate microbial communities from Iowa State University, Ames, United States - MC6-MC0906-MG | ecosystem: Environmental > Terrestrial > Soil > Unclassified | place: USA: Iowa...
CTTGACGAAGCCGCGCTTGAGACTGATCAGTGTGGAAACGGCGATGATCGCGATGATCGCCCAATCAACCCAGGTAAATGCCACGGTGCTGCCTGCAGACGTTTGAGGCGGCGCATTTTACCAGAGCAAAGGGCTGTGGGTAAGCAGAATGTCAGGTCGTTTGGCAGCGCTTCATTTACGGCGCGAGCCTGCTGCCACAGGCTTTTCGTGGACCCTGAAGTCAAGAAAAGCCAGTGGCAGCAACGCCGCAGCGATCTGCACCAAGCGTCAACCACGCTCCGGCTGGAAGCGCACCACGAAACCCTTCAGGTTCTGCTTGCGGTTGATCGCATCGCGCACTCGCTCAGCCTCGGCACGCTCGATCAATGGCCCGACATACACACGGTTCATGCCACCGGCCGAACGGATGTAGGCGTTGTAGCCCTGGCTACGCAACGTATTCTGCAGGCTTTCGGCACCGGCACGGTTGGACAGGCTGGCCAGCTGGATGGACCAGCTCACCGGCAAGCCATTGACGTCGACTTTCGACGGCGCACTGGCGGTAGCCGCGGGCGCAGCCGTCGTAGCCGGGCGCGTTTCAGCCTTGGCCGCGGGCGTTGGCACCGGCGTCTGCGGCTTGGGCTGCACCTGCGCCTGAGTCTGCGGCGATGGCGTGATCGGCTGGCTGGGCGTAGTGACCGGCGCGGTGGACTCATCAATCACCACCGGCGGCTGCTGCGACTCTTCAGGCAGGGCTTGAGGCTCGGGCACCGCAACCGGCTCCACCTTGACTTCAGGCAGGCTCGGCATCGCCGGGGCCTGCGGGGCCTCGACGCGCACCTGGCGCATCTCGTCCTCGCGGCTGAACAGCATCGGCAAGAAGATCACCGCCAGTGCCACCAGCACCAACGCACCCACCATGCGCTGTTTCATCCCTTTATCCAGCACTGCCATCTACTCACCCCTCCAGGGCATGCCGCTCCAGCCATTCCAGGGCCTCGGCGACACAGAAAAACGAACCGAACAGCAGGATCTGGTCATCTGCCGTCGCCTGCGCGCATTGCCCTTCGAGGGCGGCGTCGACACTGGCATAAGACTTCACCGCGGCGCCGCAGTTCGTCAAGGCATCCGCAAGCTCGCCGGCCGGACGGCTGCGTGGCGATTGCAACGGGGTTACCGCCCAATCGTCGACCAGCCCCCTCAAGGGCTCGAGGACGCCTGCCAGGTCCTTGTCGGCGAGTAGACCGAAGACCGCCAGGCGGCGACCATTGCGCGGTCGCGCCGACAGGCGACGCGCCAGGTACTCTGCCGCATGGGGGTTATGCCCCACATCCAGCAGAAGCTCCACGCGCTTGCCTTGCCAGTTGACCGCCCGACGGTCCAGGCGCCCGGTGATACGGGTGTCGAGCAACGCCTGGCGAACCTGCCCGGCATCCCAGGGCAAGCCCATCAGCAGGTAGGCCTGCAGCGCCAGGGTGGCGTTTTCCATCGGCAGGTCGAGCAACGGCAGATCGCGCAGTTCTACCGACGCGCCATCGGCTGAGGTGCCACGCCAGTGCCAGGCATTTTCGACGCTGACCAGATCGAAATCCCGGCCACGCAAGAACAATGGCGCCGTCAGTTCAAGCGCCTTGTCCAGCAGCGGCTGAGGCGGATCCAGGTCACCACACAGCGCAGGCTTGCCCGGGCGGAAGATACCGGCCTTTTCAAAGGCCACCAGCTCGCGGGTGTCGCCCAGGTAATCGACATGGTCGACGCCGATGCTGGTAACCAGTGCCAGATCGGCATCGACCACGTTCACGGTGTCCAGACGGCCACCAAGGCCCACTTCGAGCACCACGGCATCCAGCGCGGACCGATGGAACAGCCAGAATGCCGCCAGGGTGCCCATTTCGAAGTAGGTCAGGGAAGTCTCGCCCCGCGCCGCCTCGACGGCGGCGAAGGCTTCGCACAGTTGCTCATCACTGGCCTCATGGCCTTCGATCAGCACCCGTTCGTTGTAGCGCAGCAGGTGGGGGGAGCTGTACACGCCAACCTTGAGCCCCTGGGCACGCAACAGCGACGCCACGAAGGCGCAGGTCGAGCCCTTGCCGTTGGTGCCGGTGACCGTCACCACCCGCGGCGCCAGCTTGCCCAGCGCCAGCCGGGCAAGCACCTGTTGCGAACGTTCCAGCCCCATGTCGATGGCCGACGGGTGCAGTTGCTCGAGGTAGGCGAGCCATTCGCCCAGGGTTCTTTCTTTCATCACGCGACCGCAACGGCCTCACGTGCCTGCTCAGGGGTTTCCTGACCGGTCATCTGTGCCAGCAGGCGCGCCAGGCGTGGACGCAGCTCGCCACGCGAGATGATCAGGTCGATGGCGCCGTGCTCCAGCAGGAACTCGCTGCGCTGGAAGCCTTCCGGCAGTTTTTCGCGCACGGTCTGCTCGATCACGCGCGGGCCGGCGAAACCAATCAGCGCCTTCGGCTCACCGACGATGACGTCGCCGAGCATTGCCAGGCTGGCGGAAACACCGCCGTAAACCGGGTCGGTCAGCACGGAGATGAACGGGATGCCTTCTTCACGCAGGCGCGCCAGCACAGCCGAGGTCTTGGCCATCTGCATCAGCGAGATCAGCGCTTCCTGCATACGGGCGCCGCCGGAGGCCGAGAAGCAGATCATCGGGCAGCGGTTTTCCAGGGCATAGTTGGCGGCGCGCACGAAGCGCTCACCGACGATGGCACCCATCGAGCCACCCATGAAGGAGAACTCGAAGGCGCTGACCACGATCGGCATGCCCATCAGGGTGCCGCTCATGGAGATCAGCGCATCTTTCTCGCCGGTCTGCTTCTGCGCACCGGTCAGGCGGTCCTTGTACTTCTTGCCGTCACGGAACTTCAGGCGGTCGACCGGCTCCAGCTCGGCGCCCAGTTCGGCACGGCCTTCGGCGTCGAGGAAGATGTCGATGCGCGCACGTGCGCCGATGCGCATGTGGTGGTTGCACTTGGGGCAGACATCCAGGGTCTTTTCCAGCTCCGGACGATACAGCACGGCCTCGCAGGCTGGGCACTTGTGCCACAGGCCTTCTGGCACCGAACTCTTCTTCACCTCGGAACGCATGATCGAAGGGATCAGTTTGTCGACTAACCAGTTGCTCATGCTCTATTTCTCCAGTATTGGCAGGCGGGGACCGGTCTGGCCGGCGCTGCCCTGCCCTTTGAGCTCAAATTCTTCAATGAAACGATGACGACTCGGCCACCGGGGCTGCCAGCGTACCGCGCCGTCTTCAATGTGTGCTTTGGCTGCCCGGCACGCCGGCAGCCGCCCCGCAGGGCTGCGATAGCTATGGACGATGGCGCGCAGCCAGCCGTCACATCTGGCATCACGCCTGTTTTACCGCCTGCATGAACGCTTCGATCTTCGCCGCGTCCTTGATGCCTTTTGCCTGCTCCACACCACCACTGACATCCACCGCATACGGCCGCACCTGGGCGATGGCCTGGCCGACGTTGGCAGCAGACAACCCGCCGGCGAGAATGATCGGCTTGCTCAGCCGTGCCGGCACCAACGACCAGTCGAACGCCTCACCGGTACCGCCAGGCACGCCGGCAACATAGGTGTCGAGCAGGATGCCACGGGCGCCGGAGTAAAGCTGGCAAGCCGCCTCGATATCGTCACCCGGGCGCACCCGCAGCGCCTTGATCCAGGGGCGGTGATAGCCCTCGCAATCGGCCGGGGTTTCATCGCCGTGGAACTGTAGCAGGTCCAGCGGCACCACTTCGAGGATCTCGCTAAGGTCGCAGCGCGAGGCGTTGACGAACAAACCGACCGTGGTCACGAACGGCGGCAGCTCGGCAATGATCGCCCGCGCCTGACGCACATCCACGGCACGCGGGCTCTTGGCGTAGAACACAAAACCGATGGCATCGGCACCCGCCTCGGCGGCGGCCAGTGCGTCTTCGATGCGGGTAATCCCGCAGATCTTGCTGCGAACGATGCTCATGGACTGCAAACCCTGGGAGACCACTGAAAGGCCCGATGGTAGCAAAAGCCTTTTCAGCCGTCAGTCGGCCAACGCTTCATAGCCGGTTAGAAAGTGTGGGCCGATGTAACGCTGGGGCAGCTGGAATTCCTCCGGGTACTCCACCTGCACCAGGTACAGGCCGTAAGGATGCGCCGTCACGCCACCTTCACGGCGGTTGCGCCCTTCCAGCACTTCACGGGCCCAGCTCGCCGGGCGCTCGCCCGCACCAATGGTCATCAGCACACCGGCGATGTTGCGCACCATGTGGTGCAGGAACGCGGTGGCACGCACGTCCAGCACGATCATCTGGCCATGGCGGGTCACGCGCAGGTGATGGATATGCTTGATCGGCGACTTGGCCTGGCACTGGCTGGCACGGAAGGCGCTGAAGTCATGGGTGCCGAGCAGATACTGGGCAGCCTCGGCCATGCGCTCGACATCCAGCGGACGGTGGTTCCAGGTCACCTCCTCGGCCAGGTGCGCCGGGCGGATCGGGTCGTTGTAGATGACGTAACGATAGCGCCGTGCGGTGGCCTTGAAGCGCGCATGGAAGTCCGCCGGCATCGGCCGCGACCAGACCACACTGATGTCGTGGGGCAGGTTGAAATTGGTGCCCAAGGTCCAGGCGCGCTCATCGCGAACGGCGCGGGTGTCGAAATGCACGATCTGCCCGCACCCGTGCACGCCGGCATCGGTGCGTCCGGCACAGAGCACGCTGATCGGCTCGTTGGCCACTTTCGACAGGGCCTGCTCCAGCGCCTGCTGGACACTGGGCACGCCGCTGGCCTGGCGCTGCCAGCCGCGGTAGCGCGAGCCTTTGTATTCCACGCCCAGGGCAATGCGGGTAAAGCCTGCGGCGGCCGATTCGGAGGCGGTGTCGATGATGTCCAAGCGCGTGAAACCTGTGGGAAAAACGGAATGGCGGGGATTATAACGACAACGGCAGCCTTGTTGGGCTGCCGTTGGCTTGGTGGTGCCGCTACCTGCCTCAGACCAGGCGGGAGAGCATCTCCTCGGCCTCCTGACGCTGCGTGTCGTCGCCATCCTTGACCACTTCGTCGAGGATGTCGCGCGCGCCCTGGTGGTCGCCCATGTCGATGTAGGCCCGCGCCAGGTCGAGCTTGGTGGCCACTTCGTCACTGCCGGAGAAGAAGTCGAAGTCCAGGTCGTCCAGTGGCTCCTGCTCCAGCGCCGCATCTGCAGCGGTGAAATGCGGCTCCAGCGACGGTGATTCGAGGTTCTGCGACAACTTGTCCAGCTCGGCGTTGACGTCACTGAGCTCCGAGGCAAAGCTCTGCGCAGCCGGCGACTGGTCATCCAGCGACAGCGACAGGTCGAAGTCTTCTGGCAATTCGAGCTCGGAAATCGGATCGAACGCCGGCATGGCGTCGAATGCCGCCAACTCGGCAGCAACGTCCACCGGCTCTTCCGAGCCTGCCTCTGGCAGGCTCGGCTCGCCAATATCCAGATCGAAGTCGGCCAGATCGTCGACACCCTGTGGCTCGGCCTGGGCCTGGGCGAGCAAGGCCTCGAAATCGGCATCGGCGTCGGTTTGTGGCTCGTCAGCCGTGGCAGCCGGCTCATCTTCTGCCTGCAGCTGCGCCAGGGTGGCGTCATCCAGCATGGGCGGTTCGAGGTCGTCCAGCGGCAGATCATCGCCGAGGCTCAGGTCGAATGCGCTGTCCAGGTCATTGTCATCGAGGGCTGGCGCATCGGTAACGGCTTCAGAGGCGGGCTCGACCTCCGGCTCAGGCGTCAACTCAGGCTCCGGCTCCGCTTCCGGCTCGACGGCGACCGGTGGCTCTGGCTCGACATCGGCAACGTCTTGCACCTCAGGCTCCACCGCCGCTGGTGTTTCCGGCTGATCCTGCAGCAGATCCTGCACGTATTGCTCATCCAGCTCGGCAGCCAGTGCAGCAGCACCCAGGCCCGCCCCAGCGATGCCCAGCATGGCCGGGAAACGCTCCTTGAGCCCGTTGACCTGCGCGATGTTGTCATCGTTACCGGGCAACTTGCGCTCTTGCTCGACAAAGGCGCTGTGATCACCCTGGCGCGCATACACTTCCATCAGCTTCAGGCGCAAGCCGTCATGCTCCGGCTGCGCCGCGACAGCCGCTTCCAGCAAGTCGGCCGCATGATTCAAGCGACCGCGGGCCAGGCTCTGTTCGACTTGGGCCAACAGCTCGGCGTGCGGATCCTGGGCATCCACCGGTTCTGCAACCGGGGCTGGCGTGACGGGTTTTTCCGCAGCCGTGGCCGCAGCAGCCGAAGCCGCTACCACCGCCGGCGACAGGGTCACGCTCGGGGCCGAAACATCCAGCTCATCGAAGCTGCTTGCAGGCAGGTCGAGGTCCGGGCTGCGTTCGCCCTCCTCGGACAGCGCACGCGCCATGCGCAGGTGCTTTTCGGCCTCCTGCTGGGCATTGCGCCTGCGGAGCAACAGCAATATCAGGAGCAGCAAAACAAGAATGGCCGAACCTGCAATCAGGCCAAGCAAGAGCGGGTTACCCAACAACTCATCCAGCGCGCTTGGCTGTTGCGCGACCGGCGCATGTTCGCCAGCGGCGGCAGTTTCAGGTGCGGTGTCGACGGCCGCCGGCGCCGGTGTCACGACGGGCTCGACAGGGGGCACCTGGGCAGGGTCAGCAGGCTGCGCCGGAGCCGGCTCGGCGGGCACCGTGGCGGCAGGCGCGGCATCACCGGCGGCACCCTGTGCCTCCAGGCGCGCCAGCTGGTCGTTTTTCAGCTGGATCAACTTCTGCAGCTTGTCCAGCTGGCTCTGCAGGTCGGTCATCCGGCTCTTGAGTTCATCATTGTCACGACGGCTGGTGTCCAGGCTCTCCTGAGCCACGGCCAATTTGTCGTTGAGCGCCTTGGCGCCGGCACCTGCCTGGTTGCCCGGGCTGACCAGGCGCAGGTTGTCGCCCTGGGCGATACGCTCCGGCGCCGCATCGACGGCACCCCGCCGGGTAGCATCCAGCTGCCGCGCACGCGGGCCCAGGCGGCGACCTTCACGCCAGGCCGCGTACTGCTCGGCCACTTCGCGATTCGCCTCGCCCTGCGGGATGCTCTGCACCTGCTGCTGATCAGGCAGGCGCAATACCTGGCCAACCTTCAGCTGGTTGATGTTGTTACCGATGAACGCATCCGGGTTCAGCGCCTGGATAGCGATCATGGTCTGCTGCACCGAGCCGCCACCCTGGGTATTGCGCGCAGCAATCTGCCACAAGGTATCCCGGCGCTTGGTGGTGTAGCTGCCAGCACTGCTGGTGGCCGGCGTGACATTGGCCGCGCCAGGCTGCTCGCCTTGGGCCTTGGCCTGGTCGAGCAGGACGCTGTAGTCACGCAGCAGGCGGCCCTGGGGCCACATCACCTGGACCAGGAACTTGACCACCGAACCCGGCAGCGGCTGGCTGGAGGTAACCCGCAGCACGCTCTTGCCGTTGGGGTTGATCACCGGGGTGAAGGTGAGGTCTTCGAGGTAGGTCGGATAACTCACCCCGGCCTTGCTGAACTCTTCCGGCGGCGCCAGGCTCGGCGCCACTTCGGCAGCGGTGAGGTCGCGCACGTCGAGCAATTCGATCTCGGCGTCCAGTGGCTGGTTCTGCGCCGACTTGAGCGTCAGCTCACCCAACCCCAGGGCATTCGCCATGCCAGACGACAGCGCCGACGCTGCCGCCATGGCCAGAACCAGTTTGCGAATTCGAAGCATGACCTCTTCCCTTGTATGAATCGTCCTGAAAACCCGCATGCGGTGTAGGACAAAAAGTGCCTGGCAGTATCTTTTACGCCATGTGTTTAATCAACAATTGCGCCACCTGCACGGCGTTGAGTGCGGCGCCCTTGCGCAGGTTGTCGGTGGTCAGCCACAGGTTGAGTTGCTGGTCTTCATCAACACCATGGCGTACACGACCAACATAGACCACGTCTTGCCCTACTGCGTCACCTACCGGCGTCGGATAATCGTCGCGCGCCACCAGTTCGATGCTGCCGGCGCTCTCCAGCGCAGCATTGACGGCCGCCAGATCTACCGGTTTACGGCTTTGCACCGCCACACTGAAGCTATCGCCGAAAAACACCGGGACTTGAATGCAGGTCACGGAAATCTTCAGTTCGGGCTGCCCCAGCAGCTCGCGCAGCTCGCTGACCAGGCGCCGCTCAAGCCCGGCATGCCCCTGCTCGTCCACCGCACCGACCTGAGCCAGCAGGTTGAACGCCACCTGGCGGTCGAAGAAGCGCGGCTCCAACGGACGGGCATTGAGCAGCTCGGCAGTTTGCCGTGCCAGTTCGCTGACCGCTTCGCGGCCCTGAGCAGACACCGCCAGGGCGGCCATGACCTGCACCCGCTCGATGTCCAGCAGCCCCCTCAGCGGTGCCAGCGCGACCGCCAGGGCCACGGCTGCAGAGCCAGGGCTGGCAAGGCGTGCAGGCAGTTCCAGGTTGGCGATACGCTCGGCATTGGCTTCGGGCACCACGGCAATGGCGTCATCGAGGCCGCCGGACAGGTCGATGACCGTGCAGCCTGCCTGCTGGGCCTTGCTGGCGAAGCTGCGGCTGACGGCAGGGCTGGCGGCGAAGAAGGCCAGTTTGACCTGGGCGAAATCGAAACTGTCGACTTCACGCACCTTGATCTTCTTGCCAGCGAACATCACGCTGCTGCCCGCCGACTCCATGCTGGCCAGCAGGTGCAGGGTCGCAACCGGAAAATCCAGCTCTTCGAGGATCTGTACGAGGGTTTCACCGACGCTACCGGTGGCGCCGACGACGGCGATGTCCAGGGGTTGGGTCATGGAGGGGATCCTTTTGCTGAAACGGCGGGGGGCGGCACTTTACTCGGATTGTAGAGGTTTGTCTGTGCTGGCCTGTTGGCGAGGCTGGCATAAAAAAACCCGCACTGTCTCCAGCGCGGGTTTGTGGATCAACGCAAGACGATCAACGCTCCAGCAGAATCCGCAGCATGCGACGCAGCGGTTCGGCAGCGCCCCACAGCAGCTGGTCGCCAACGGTGAACGCGCCCAGGTACTGGGAACCCATGTTCAGCTTGCGCAGGCGGCCGACCGGAATGTTCAGAGTACCGGTGACATTGGTCGGGCTCAGCTCCTGCATGCTGATGTCGCGCTGGTTCGGCACCAGCTTCACCCATGGGTTGTGCTGGCTGATCATGCCTTCGATGTCGGCCAGCGGCACATCCTTGTTCAGCTTGATGGTCAGCGCCTGGCTGTGGCAGCGCATGGCGCCGATGCGCACGCAGATGCCATCGACCGGGATCGGGCTCTTGAAGCGGCCGAGGATCTTGTTGGTTTCGGCCTGAGCCTTCCACTCTTCACGGCTCTGCCCGTTCGGCAGTTCCTTGTCGATCCACGGGATCAGGCTGCCCGCCAGCGGCACGCCGAAGTTCTCGGTCGGGTAGGCTTCGCTGCGCATGGCCTCGGCGACCTTACGGTCGATGTCGAGGATGGCGGCAGCCGGGTTGGCCAGGTCATCGGCCACGGCCGCGTGGGTGGCACCCATCTGCTTGATCAGCTCGCGCATGTTCTGCGCGCCGGCACCGGAGGCTGCCTGGTAGGTCATGGCGCTCATCCACTCGACCAGGCCGGCTTCGAACAGGCCACCCAGCCCCATCAGCATCAGGCTGACGGTGCAGTTGCCGCCGATGTAGTTCTTGGTACCGGCATCGAGCTGCTGGTCGATCACCTTGCGGTTGACCGGGTCGAGCACGATCACTGCATCGTCCTGCATACGCAGCGACGAGGCGGCATCGATCCAGTAACCCTGCCAGCCGGCTTCGCGCAGCTTGGGGAAGACCTCGTTGGTGTAGTCGCCGCCCTGACAGGTCAGGATCACGTCGAGGGTCTTGAGTTCTTCAATCGAATAAGCGTCCTTGAGCGGAGCAATATCCTTGCCCACACTCGGCCCCTGGCCACCGACATTCGAGGTGGTGAAGAACACCGGCTCGATAAGGTCGAAATCCTGCTCCTCCAGCATCCGCTGCATGAGCACGGAACCGACCATGCCGCGCCAACCGATCAGACCTACACGTTTCATCGCAACTACACCTTTGCTAAAAGTGGGCCGCCACCGACCAAAAACGGTGGCGGGCCAGAGAGATTACAGATTCCGCAGCGCTGCGACTACTGCGTCGCCCATTTCCTGCGTACCGACTTTGGTGCAACCGGCCGACCAGATGTCACCAGTGCGCAAGCCCTGGTCCAGCACCAGGCTGACCGCCTGCTCGATGGCCTCGGCCGCGGCGTGCTCGTTGAAACTGTAACGCAGCATCATCGACACCGACAGAACGGTCGCCAGCGGGTTGGCGATGCCCTGGCCGGCGATGTCTGGCGCCGAGCCGTGGCAAGGCTCGTACATGCCCTTGTTGTTGGCGTCCAGCGATGCCGAAGGCAGCATGCCGATGGAACCGGTCAGCATGGAAGCCTCATCCGACAGGATGTCACCGAACATGTTGTCGGTCACCACCACGTCGAACTGCTTGGGCGCACGCACCAGCTGCATGGCGGCGTTGTCGACGTACATGTGGCTCAGCTCGACGTCCGGGTAGTCCTTGGCCACTTCCTCGACCACTTCACGCCACAACTGGCTGGAGGCCAGGACGTTGGCCTTGTCCACCGAGCAGAGCTTCTTGCCGCGCACGCGCGCCATGTCGAAGCCGACGCGGGCGATGCGGCGCACTTCGCTTTCGCTGTATGGCAAGGTGTCGTAAGCCTGGCGCTCGCCGCCTTCCAGCTCACGCTGGCCACGCGGTGCACCGAAGTAGATGCCACCGGTCAGCTCACGCACGATGAGGATGTCCAGGCCTGAAACGATTTCCGCCTTGAGCGACGAGGCATCGGCCAGTTGCGGGTAGAGAATGGCCGGGCGCAGGTTGGCGAACAGGCCCAGTTGCGAGCGGATTTTCAGCAGGCCGCGCTCTGGGCGGATGTCACGCTCGATCTTGTCCCACTTCGGGCCACCCACGGCGCCCAGCAGCACGGCGTCGGCCTGGCGCGCGCGCTCCAGGGTCTCGTCGGCCAGCGGCACGCCGTGTTTGTCGATGGCAGCGCCGCCGATCACGTCATGCGCAAGGCTGAAGCCAAGCTGGAACTTGTCGTTGGCCAGTTCCAGCACTTTGACCGCCTCGGCCATGATTTCCGGGCCAATACCATCACCTGGGAGAATCAGAATCTGCTTGCTCATGCTTTCCTCTATCCATTCAAGCGGCGCGGCCAGCTCGGCCGCACCGTAAAATATTCAGCGCTCAGCCCACAACACGATGACATCGGTGCTGAACGAACCATCGGCTTCGATCTGGTAATACTCCCGCACTTCCTCGCCCATGGCGTGCTGCAACTGGCGAATAGCCACGCGCAGCGGCTCGGGTGTGCGCATGCGCTCGACCCACGAAGCCCACTCCAGGCGCAGGCGCTGACGGGTGTGGCTGCGGGCATGCAGGCCGGCTTCGCTGACCTGGCGCTGCCACTCGGCGGCAGAATAATCGCGTACGTGGCTGGTGTCGCGCAGCACTTCGACTGTCTGCAGGTAAGTGTCGAGCAGCGGGCTGCCCGGCGACATCACGTCGATGAACGCGGCCACCCCACCCGGCTTCAGCACCCGACGCACTTCGCGCAGGGCTACACCCAGGTCGCTCCAGTGGTGCGCCGAATAGCGGCTGAAGACGAAGTCGAACGAGGCATCGGCAAACGGCAGGCGCTCGGCAGCGCCGCGCTCGGTGGTGATATTGCCCATGCCACGCTCGGCGGCGGCGCGGGCCACCACATCGAGCATCGACTGCGACAGGTCGTAGGCGACCACCTCTGCCACCAACGGCGCAACGTGGAAGCTGACATGACCGGCACCGCAGCCCAGGTCCAGCACGCGAGCCGCGCCCTGCCCTGCCAGCTCGGCCTGCAGCAGGGCAAATTCGCTGCCCTGGGCGTGCACCGCACTGCTGAGGTAGGCGCTGGCCTGTTCGCCGAACTGGCGTTGGACCACATCGGTGTGGGTGGTGCTGGTCATGGTGTTTCCCTCTGGTTTCAGGTTGCTTGTACTGCCGCTATCGCCGGCAAGCCGGCGCCTACAGAGACTCCACAAGCGCCAAGACCTGTGCAGTACTTGTGGGAGAGCCGGCTTGCCGGCGATGAGGCCAGCAAACCCAACTGCATCAATCAGGCATCCCGAAACAGCCAAGGCTGCGCGGCACGGTGCTTGCCTTCGAACGCCTTGATCGCATCGCTGTCCTGCAGGGTCAGGCCGATGTCGTCGAGGCCGTTGAGCAGGCAGTGCTTGCGGAAGGCGTCGACCTCGAAGTGCAACACCTTGCCGTCCGGGCGCGTCACCGCCTGCGCCTGCAGGTCGATGGTCAGCTGGTAGCCCGGGTTGGCTTCGACCTGATTGAACAGCTCGTCGACTTCCTCATCGCTCAAGATGATCGGCAGCAGACCGTTCTTGAAGCTGTTGTTGAAGAAGATGTCGGCAAAGCTTGGCGCGATCACGCTGCGGAAGCCGTATTCGTCCAGCGCCCAAGGGGCATGCTCACGGCTCGAACCGCAGCCGAAGTTTTCCCGCGCGATCAGCACGCTGGCGCCCTGGTAACGCGCGTGGTTGAGCACGAACTCCTGGTTCAGCGGGCGTTTGCTGTTGTCCTGGTAAGGCTGGCCCACGTCCAGGTAGCGCCACTCGTCGAACAGGTTGGGGCCAAAGCCCGTGCGCTTGATCGACTTGAGAAACTGCTTGGGGATGATCTGGTCGGTGTCGACGTTGGCACGGTCCAACGGCGCAACGAGGCCGGTGTGCTGGGTAAAGGCTTTCATGCTGCGCTCCCTTGGATCAACTCGCGGACATCGATGAAGTGGCCGGTCACCGCAGCGGCGGCGGCCATGGCCGGGCTGACCAGGTGGGTACGACCACCAGCGCCCTGACGGCCTTCGAAGTTGCGGTTGGAGGTGGACGCACAGTGTTCGCCGCTTTCGAGGCGGTCCGGGTTCATTGCCAGGCACATCGAGCAGCCCGGCTCACGCCATTCGAAACCCGCCTCGAGGAAGATCTTGTCGAGGCCTTCACGCTCGGCCTGCGCCTTGACCAGGCCGGAGCCCGGCACGACGATGGCCTGCTTGACGGTGGCAGCCACCTTGCGGCCCTTGGCGATTTGGGCCGCGGCGCGCAGGTCTTCGATGCGCGAGTTGGTGCACGAGCCGATGAACACGCGGTCCAGGTGGATATCGGTGATCGCCTGGTTGGCGCTCAGGCCCATGTACTTCAAGGCACGTTCGATCGAACCACGCTTGACCAGGTCGGCCTCGGCAGCCGGGTCCGGCACGCGCTGGTCGACGGCCAGGACCATCTCGGGCGAGGTGCCCCAGCTGACCTGCGGCTTGATTTCGGCTGCATCGAGCTCGACCACGGTGTCGAACACTGCATCGTCATCGGAGACCAGGTCTTTCCACGACTCGACTGCGCGCTCCCACTGCTCGCCTTTCGGCGCGTACGGACGGCCTTCGACATACGCGACGGTGGTGGCATCAGTGGCGACCAGGCCAACCCGCGCACCGGCCTCGATGGACATGTTGCAGATGGTCATGCGGCCTTCCATGGACAGTTCACGGATGGCGCTGCCGGCAAATTCCATGGCGTGGCCGTTGCCACCGGCGGTACCGATCTTGCCGATCACGGCAAGCACGATGTCCTTGGCAGTGACGCCGGCAGGCAGGGTGCCTTCGACGCGTACCAGCATGTTCTTCATCTTCTTGGCGACCAGGCACTGGGTAGCGAGCACGTGCTCGACCTCGGAAGTGCCGATGCCATGGGCCAAGGCACCGAAGGCGCCATGGGTAGAGGTGTGCGAGTCGCCGCAGACCACGGTCATGCCCGGCAAGGTGGCACCCTGCTCCGGGCTGATGACATGGACGATGCCCTGACGCACGTCATTCATCTTGAATTCGACGATGCCGTATTCGTCACAGTTCTCATCGAGGGTCTGCACCTGCAGGCGCGACACCTGGTCGACGATGGCTTCGATTCCGCCCTTGCGTTCCGGCGTGGTCGGCACGTTGTGGTCGGGCGTGGCGATGTTGGCATCGATGCGCCACGGTTTGCGCTGGGCCAGACGCAGGCCTTCGAAAGCCTGGGGCGACGTCACTTCGTGGATGATATGGCGGTCGATGTAGATCAAGGACGAGCCGTCATCACGGCGCTTGACCTCATGGGCTTCCCAGAGTTTGTCGTAGAGCGTTTTGCCAGCCATCAGACTGTTCCTCATCAGCGTCTTTCTATGCCAAAGACCCCTTGGCTTGTACGGACGATGCTATGGGTTTAGATTGAATTACTCAAATTCATAATTTTTATGCTTTGGATAACCAAAAGGAATTCAAGCTGTGGACCTGGCCAACCTGAGTGCATTCATCGCCATTGCCGAAACAGGTAGCTTTTCCGGCGCTGGCGAGCGCCTGTTCCTGACACAGCCGGCCATCAGCAAGCGCATCGCCGGGTTGGAGCAACAACTGGGCGTGCGCCTGTTCGATCGCCTTGGCCGGGAAGTGACCTTGACCGAAGCTGGCCGGGCACTGTTGCCGCGTGCTTATCAGATCCTCAACGTTCTAGATGATACTCGACGCGCACTGACCAATTTGACTGGGGAAGTGAGCGGTCGCCTGACCCTCGCCACCAGTCACCACATCGGCCTGCACCGCCTTCCCCCGCTGCTGCGGGCGTTTACCCGGCAGTACCCGGCGGTAGCATTGGATATTCAGTTCCTCGATTCAGAAGCGGCCTACGACGAAATACTCCATGGCCGCGCCGAAATTGCCGTGATTACCCTGGCACCCGAGCCCCACCAGCTGGTCAAGGCCGTTGCGGTGTGGGATGACGCCCTGGATTTCGTCGCCGCCCCCGAGCACCCGCTGGCCAGCAATACCGAGGTCAGCCTTGCCGACGTTGCGCGCCACCCGGCGGTGTTCCCCGGCGGCAACACATTTACCCACCATATCGTCCAGCGCCTGTTCGAAAGCCAAGGCCTGACCCCGAACATCGCCATGAGCACCAACTACCTGGAAACCATAAAGATGATGGTCTCCATCGGCCTGGCCTGGAGCGTGCTGCCGCGCACCATGCTCGACGATCAGGTTGCACCCATCGCTTTACCCGGCATACAGCTGTCACGCCAGCTAGGCTACATACTGCATACCGAGCGAACGCTGTCGAACGCGGCCAGGGCCTTCATGGCCCTGCTCGACAGTCATGCAGGGTCCGCCTGACCGGTCGTCAGCCCGGCACTTCCAACTCAAGGACGCGTCAACCGCCAAAGGTCTGGTACCAATGCCCAAATCAGCAAACCGCTTTCCGCGCCTGCCGCGTATCCCTGCGGCCGACCCTCAGGAGTCGGAACAGGCCTGGCAGAACGCCCCGCAGCTGCTGGCCGCGCTCAACGGCGCACGCTTGGGGGCCTGGCTCTGGGACATCGACAGTGGCCGGGTGAGTTGGTCACGTGGCACCCAGGCACTGTTCGGCTTCGACCCGCAGCGCCCCCTGCCCAACGACATCGACTACCTCGACCTGCTGCCCGAAGAAGACCGCGCCCGCACCCGCCAGCTGTTCCAGGCAGTGGTCAACGGCGAACCTGCCGAGAAAGCCATGCGCCATCGCATCCGCTGGCCGGACGGCAGCCTGCACTGGCTGGAAATCAACGGCAGCCTGACCCACGACCGCCAGGGCCGACCGCAGATGATCGGGGTGATCCGCGAGATCACTCGCCAGCGCGAACGGGAAACCGCGCTGATCAACTCGGAAAAGCGCTTCGCCACGCTGTTTCACCTGAGCCCCAACGCGATCCTGCTCACGCGCCGCAACGACGGCATGATCTTCGAGGTCAACCAGCACTTCGAAGACATCTTCGGCTGGCCCGGCGACCAGGTGATCGGCAAGACCAGCCTGGAACTGGGCCTGTGGGTGAACCCCGAGCAACGCTACCAGGTGCTCGAAACGATCCGCGCCAGCGGCGGCCCGGCGATCATGGAAGTGCAGTTCCGCGCCAGCACCGGCAAGGTCCACGACGGCATCCTGTGCACCCAGGCGATCGAGCTGGAAGGCGTGACCTTCCTGCTCAGCACCTTCGTCGACACCTCCGAGCGCAAACGCGCCGAACAGGCGCTCAAGGACAGCCAGGAACGCCTCGACCTGGCCCTGGACTCGGCGCAACTGGGCACCTGGGACTGGCACATCCCCAGCGGCATGCTCTACGGCTCAGCCCGCGCCGCGCAGTTGCACGGGCTGGAGCCGATGCCCTTTCATGAATCCTTCGACGCCTTCTTCGAGGGCGTACCGGAAGAAGAACGCGACTCAATGCGCCAGGCTTACCGCAGCCTGCGCGAAGGCCCGGCGGGCAACTACCAGATCACCTACCGCGTACAGCTGGATAACGGCGCCTCGCGCTACATCGAGAGCCGCGCACGCCTGTACCGCGACGACCTCGGCAAGCCGCTGCGCATGGCCGGCACCTTGCTCGACATCACCGAGCAAGTGGAGCGCGAACTGCGCCTGAGCGCGTCGGAGGAGAAGTTCGCGAGCCTGTTCCAGGTCAGCCCCGACCCGATATGCGTGACGCGCCAGGACTCCGGCCAGTTCATCGAGATCAACCCGGCATTTACCCATACTTTCGGCTGGAGCGCCGAGCAGGTGATCGGCCGTACTGCCGAAGAAATCGGCCTGTGGGCCGAGTCGATCGAGCGCGCCCAACGCATCGAGCGGGTGATCCGCGAGCAGGCCTTGAGCAACGTTGCCGTGGTGGTCAACCACCGCAACGGTTCACCGCTGACCTGCGTGATCTCCAGCCGCCTGATCAGCGTCGACAACCAGCCCTGCAGCGTCACCACGCTGCGCGACATCACCCAGCAGCAACGCTCCGAGGCGGCGCTCAAGTCCAGTGAAGAGAAGTTCGCCAAGGCGTTTCACTCCAGCCCTGACGCCATCACCATCAGCGAACGCCGCAGCGGGCGTTACGTGGAGGTAAACGACGGCTTCTGCCGGCTGACCGGCTACAGCAACGCCGAGGTGATCGGCCGCAGCGTCTACGACCTGGGCATCTGGGCCGACGACAAACAGCGCAACGCCCTGCTCGCCGAACTCAAGGAGCGTGGCCGCGTGCACCACCGCGAAATGCTCGGGCGCAACAAGCGTGGCGACATCCTGACCGTGGAAGTGTCGGTCGAGCCCATCAGCCTCAACGAGGTCGACTGCCTGCTGCTTACCGCCCGCGATGTCAGCCAGCTGAAGAACGCCCAGGCGCAGATCCGCCACCTGGCCTACCACGACCCGCTGACCAACCTGCCCAACCGCGCGCTACTGATGGACCGCCTGAGCCAGCAGATCGCCCTGTTGCGCCGGCACAACCTGCGCGGCGCCCTGCTGTTCCTCGACCTTGACCACTTCAAGCACATCAACGACTCGCTTGGGCACCCGGTCGGCGACACGGTGCTGAAGATCATCACCGCCCGCCTCGAAGCCAGCGTGCGCCTGGAAGACACCGTGGCGCGCCTGGGCGGCGATGAGTTCGTGGTGCTGCTCAGCGGCCTGGAAGGCAGCCGCGAGGCAGTTGAGCACAAGGTCCGCGAGCTGGCCGACACCCTGCGCGAGCTGCTCGCCGAACCGATGTCGCTGGACGGCCAGCGCCTGCAGGTAACACCAAGCATCGGCGTGGCACTGATCCCCGACCACGGCGCCACACCGGCCGACCTGCTCAAACGCGCCGACATCGCCTTGTACCGGGCCAAAGACTCGGGCCGCAACACCACCCAGTTGTTCCACACCACCATGCAGAAGGCCGCCAGCGAGCGCCTGCGCATGGAAAACGACCTGCGCCTGGCCCTGGCCCGCGGCGAACTGGCGTTGCACTTCCAACCCCAGGTGGATGCCCGCGACAACCGCATCGTCGGCGCCGAAGTCCTGTTGCGCTGGCACCACCCGCAACTGGGCCAGCAGCCGCCGGCGCAGTTCATTCAGGTATTGGAAGAAAGCGGCCTGATCCTCGAAGTTGGCAGCTGGATACTCGACGAAGCCTGTGATGCCTGTGCGCATATGCTAGAAGACGGGCTGATCGACGCCGGCGATTTCAGCTTGTGCGTGAACATCAGCCCGCGGCAGTTCCGCCAGAACGACTTCGTCGAGCGGGTATTGCGCAGCCTGGACGACTACCGCCTGCCACGGCACATGCTCAAGCTGGAGATCACCGAAGGCATCGTGATCCAGAACCTGGAAGACACCATCAGCAAGATGCGCGAGTTGAAACGCTACGGGGTGAGCTTCGCCATGGACGATTTCGGCACCGGCTATTCCTCGCTCACCTACCTCAAGCGCTTGCCCGTGGACGCGCTGAAGATCGACCAGACCTTCGTTCGCGACGCCCCGGTGGACCCCAATGACGCCGAGATTGTCCGCGCCATCGTCGCCATGGCCCGCAGCCTCGACCTGGCAGTGATCGCCGAGGGCGTGGAGCTGACTGAGCAGCTGGAGTTTCTGGAACGGCTGGGGTGCCACCTGTACCAGGGCTACCTGCACAGCCGGCCGCTGCCGCTACCAGAGTTCAGGCAGATGCTGCTGGAGGCGCCGGCGGACTATTGACCACGAAAAAGGGCACCCGAAGGTGCCCTTTTGTTCATCCCGCCGAACTCAGTTCAGCACAGGCTTTTCGCCATTGATCGGGATGCGCTTGGCCTTGGCTTCTTCCGGCACGATGCGCAGCAGGTCGATGCTGAGCAGGCCATTGGCCAGGCCGGCGGATTTGACCTCGATATGGTCAGCCAGGCGGAACGACAGCTTGAACGCGCGCTGGGCAATGCCCTGGTGCAGGTAGGTCACCTCTGCGGCGGCGCTTTCGCGCTTGCCGCCGATCACCGTCAGGACGCCTTTTTCGACCTGAAGGTCGAGGTCCTGCTCCTGGAAACCGGCTGCGGCAACCACGATGCGATAGTGGTCATCGCCATGTTTTTCAACGTTGTAGGGAGGATAGCTGCTACCCGCCTCGTTACGTGCCGCAGACTCGAAAAGGTCATTGAACCGGTCGAAGCCGACGGAGTGGCGGAAAAGGGGTGCGAGAGAGAAAGCGCTGGTCATGGTCATAAACTCCTGAAATTCAGCAAGTAAGTCATTACGCGACCCGACTTCGGCATCGCGTACTGAATAAATGAGGTTCAGGAAATCGCTTTCAAGGGTGGCAAGCAAAAAATTTTGCGCTGACTTCAACGGCCCTTTTTGTGGGAAAGGCCCGCGAAGAGGCCAGATCAGGCAACGCATGCCTCAAATGCCTGCACCTGCACGCCAAGCAACCGGCTGATGCGCTGGCAATCATCCTCGCGCCGCAGCTCGGCAAACAGCACCACCGCCTCCGGATAGCTGCGCGTCAGCATCGCCAGCCACTGCTTCATACGCCCGGGCGCATAGCGCGGCGACAGCTTGGCCTGGGCCTGGCGCCAGAATTCGCGCAGCAACGGCAACAGCGCTTCCCAACTCATCGGCTGGTACTCATGCCCGTCACGCGCGGCAGCGATCTGCAACGCGAGGTCCGGCCGCGACACCAGCCCCCGCCCGAGCATGATGTCCTCGGCGCCGCTGACCTCACGGCAACGCCGCCAGTCGTCCACGGTCCAGATCTCGCCATTGGCGAACACCGGTACCTTGACCACGTCCTGCACCCGCGCCACCCATTCCCAATGGGCCGGTGGCTTGTACCCTTCGACCTTGGTGCGGGCATGCACCACCAGATGCGCCGAGCCCCCTTCGGCCAGGGCCGTGGCGCACTCCAGCGCACCGTCCGGGCTGTCGAAGCCCAGGCGCATCTTCGAGGTGACCGGAATGTGCGCCGGCACGGCGCGGCGCACTTCACGCACGATGGCATGCAGCAACTCCGGCTCCTTGAGCAGCACCGCGCCGCCGCGCGACTTGTTCACGGTCTTGGCTGGGCAGCCGAAGTTCAGGTCGATCACCGGCGCGCCCAACTCACAGGCCAACGCCGCGTTTTCGGCCAGGCAGACCGGATCGGACCCCAGCAACTGCACACGCATGGGCACGCCGGCAGCCGTGCGCGCGCCCTGGCGCAGCTCAGGCGCGAGCTTGTCGAACGAGGAGGCTGGCAGCAGGCGGTCGCACACGCGGATGAACTCGGTGACGCACCAATCGATGCCGCCCACTCGGGTCAGGACGTCGCGCAGGATGTTGTCGACCAGCCCCTCCATGGGGGCCAGGGCAATTTGCATGTTGGGGTCTCGGC
>Ga0213824_1000872_pt1 | contig 20160 bp, 24 predicted proteins | sample MC6MC0906MG_FD_179892 | JGI IMG/M metagenome (GOLD analysis project Ga0213824, IMG submission 179892) | Enriched soil aggregate microbial communities from Iowa State University, Ames, United States - MC6-MC0906-MG | ecosystem: Environmental > Terrestrial > Soil > Unclassified | place: USA: Iowa...
TTTAGATTTTTAACGTCTTTGTTTTGATATCCACAACAAGAACATAATTGGCTGGAAGCAAATGTTTTCGATACGACAATGACTTGTTTGCCATACCATTTTGCTTTATATTCCAACATGGTTCGAAACTGTGACCAAGATACTTCACTAATTGCTTTTGCTAACTTACGATTTTTTAACATATTCGATACTTGCAAATCCTCTATACCGATAACATCGTGGTTTTTGATGATTTCAGTTGAGATTTTGTCCAAGTAATCTTTTCTAGCATTTGTCATGTATTCATGAATTCTAGCTACCTTTACTCGCTGTTTATTCCAGCGAGAAGATCCTTTCGTTCTTCTGGAAAGAACACGCTGTACTTTAGCCAACTTCTCTTCTAATGATTGAAAAAACTTCGGGTTTTTATAGGTTGTTCCATCTGACAAAATGGCAAAATCTTTTAGTCCTACATCCATTCCAATGTAAGAATTTGTTTTCGGAAGTTCATGCACTTCTGTTTCAACTAATAGTGACACAAAATATCTACCAGAAGGGTTCCGCCTAACTGTAGCATTTAAAATACGTCCATTTACTTCACGACTTTTGGCAAATCGAACAGGACCTAGTTTTGGCAATTTAATTTTATTTCCTATAACAGCAATGTTTTCATTTGTTTGTTTTGTGGTATAAGATTGTACGTTGTTCTTCTTAGATTTGAAACGGGGTGCACTGTTTTGTTTTTTGAAAAAGCGTGCATAAGCATCCGCAAGGTTGCGAACAGACGACTGAATTGCAATACTATTCACTTCTTTTAGCCAAACAAACTCTTTTTTCATGGCAGGAAGTTTGGCAGAGCATGTACCATATGTCAAACCTTTTCCTGTTTCTTTGTATGCATTATCCCATAGAAATAGGAAATGATTGAATACAAAACGAGAACAACCAATTGTTTTATTGATTAGGGTCGCTTGTGCTTTATTTGGATAGATACGAAATTTATATGCTTTATTGATCATCATTCATTTCACCTCCATTTCGATATGTAGCTATTATAAAACAAACATACATTCGATAGGTAGTGAAGTAACACTTTATGTATGTCGAACAATTAAGATGGCTTCCTGCCATCCCTTGTCCGAAGCCAATTCATCTCCCACCTACTCACTTCGCGTTCCTTGAGGAAGGAGTCTTCTTGGCTAAAATGATAAAAGAGGACAATATATGTAACGCTTCCCCTTTTGATACGAAAAAATCCTATAAAAATATAGCGTTTTTAAAGAGTTTTGTTAAAAATTTGTTATGTTTGACTTAAAAAAAGGAAAGTAATATTTATTTGTAGAAAATTTTTAAGGATAAAAATGAATGTAAAAATAGAATGACTATCTATGATAAGAAAAGGGGGCGCTTATATGCTAACAAATGATTTAGATTTCCGATTAGAACCACGTTTAAAAGAACTGTATGAACAACATAAAATAAGAGCGCAGAAGATAGACTGGGGTTATCATGAGTTTTTACCTTGGGATAAGGGAATGGACTTTAAAAGAGTTCCTTGGGATGAAAGTCAAGTTACTCTTCCTTCTGGTGTAATTACGTCCATTGAAACAGCTTTATTAACAGAAGTGAATTTACCATGGTTTACAACGTATTTATCTGCGACTTTTAAAGGGTCCCTTTCTGTTATTACAGACTTTATTCATACTTGGACTTCAGAAGAGGATCAACATTCGAATTTATTGGAGACATATTTACTACTCACTCGAAGTGTGAATCCCAAACGATTACATGAATTAAGAAAGTCAGTCGTTGAGGGTGGATTTGAGCCTGATTTTCACACACCAATCGAAGCAATGACGTATACGACGCTACAAGAACTTGCAACGATGGTGTTTTACAATAATGTAGCTAAGGTTGCAAGTAAGCATGATCCAGATCTTGCTACATTATTACGCCGTCTTGCAAAAGATGAGACTCTTCATTATGCGTTTTATCGAGATGTCATTCGAACACATTTGGAATTGGAACCTAATTATTGCTATCATATTGCCAATGTGATTATGAATTTTAAAATGCCAGGTGCTGTCATGCCTGATTTTGAAAATCGAATGGCTGTGATTGCAAAAGAAGCTAACTATGGGCCACTACAATATTTTGATCAAGTACTTGATGTAGTGGTTGATTATTGGGGGTTAAAAGACTTACGACCAATTGCACCTCTAGCTGAAAAAGCAAGAATTGAGATTTTGGAGTACCACACAAGATTGAAAAAAATACGGGATCGATTTGGTCGTTTTCAAGGGGAAACTGATCTACGTTAATGAGTAGAGGTTTCAGAATATACGCGGGGAAATTCCCCTTCCCTTTATTGGAAATCTGACACGCTCCCTATTGTTTTGGTGCTGTTTTTATTTAATTTGATTTTTAAAGAAAAAGTAGTTGACACAAAAAATAAATTTATGATATTATAAAATATTTGATAAAAAATAACATATATGTTAAGGTTAAGAAGGTTACCATATATGGAGGTGGATTATATGTTTCAAATTGGCGATAACATTGTTTATCCAATGCACGGAGCAGGTATAATTGAAGCCATAGAAGAAAAAGAATTCTCAGGGAAAAAACAGCAGTATTTTGTTATAAAAATGTCAATCAGTAATATGCAAGTCATGATTCCTATGGGTAAAATATTAAGTTCGAGTATACGCCCAGTTACTGATATACTTGCATTAAAACACATTATACACATTTTTCAGCATGGAGAATCAGATAAATTACTGCCGTGGAAACAAAGGTATAAAGTGAACACGGACAAAATAAAAACGGGTGAAATACAAGAAGGTGCTGAAGTTGTACGTGATTTAATGCGTATGAAGAAAGAAAAGGCACTTAATACAAGCGAAAAAAAAATGTTGGATAACGCACATGAATTTTTGATTAGTGAACTAGGATTAATTAAAGGGATCACTGAAAATCAAATAAAAAGTTTCTGTTAAGGTTCATTATAGATAATGTATTACATCCCCCGAAAATATCCTGAATTTTTCGGGAATATGATTATTATTAAAAGTAAATCATTTCAAAGACATTCAACTTCTTCAACTCACTTTTAGAGTAGGAACCTCTTTTGTTATTACTTCAATCTAATCCATTTTTATTTTTAAATTTCTTTTACGAACGTTCGAAGTTTCATCAAATAACTCGATTAAATAGTCACTTGATTTTTGCAATCCTGATTCACACTGGCACGGACAAGGAGCCGTAAGGATGAAAGAGAGGTAGGGCTTTCATTGTTTTAGGTAATATACTATCTAAGTCATTATTTCTAGAAGAAAAAACAATCAATCTCACCGCTATCTTTAAGAGTTTCTTACATCTACTGAGACAGTGAATAGTAATTGTTTATCTTCTTTACGTAAAATTGATAAACGAACAGGTAACACCATATGGTCAACTACAAAAAATGGTTTCCAGACCAGGAAACCATTTTAAATTTCATTTACATAACAATAGTAAATTAAGCAGTAAGAAGGAGTGCACACATGAAAAAAATGTTAACAAAAGAATTAAGTAATGAATTAAAGAAGCGAGAAGGGATCATTTCTATTACGGTTGAGCCTTATGAAAAAATCGAAGTTGGTGGAATTCGTGTAGATGGACCAGCTGTTATTCTAATTAATCAAGAATAGCTAAAAATAGTTGAATGAACGAAGAAAAGGATCAGCCTTTACGAGAAGGGAAGATCCTTTTTGTTTGCTGCTGATAATGAATATACATAACTTTTATCTGATGTGTTGGGGTTAAAAGGAAGGAGAGGATCGGAATTATCATGGTGGAAAGCTTAATATTGGTAGGATTTCTTTTTACGTTATATAAAGTAATTGATAAAAAAACAAACTAATTATTTAAAACGATATATTATTTACTTTTTAAGGGCGAGATTTATTTGATAGTGAAATGGATAATTTAAAGGAGGAATTTAGATGGATGCAAGAAAAGAACGCATAAAATACGAGAAGATGTCAAAGAACTATGATCGTATTTATATAGTTTCGTTTCTCCTATTAATTGTACTTGTTTGTAGTAGTGTGATTATCATAGGAGCTACAGGTGGGAAATATGGAGTGTTTTTGTTGTTAGCAATTTTACTTAACGCACGTATTACTAAAGAATCTCAAAAAAAGTATGAGCATTACTCTAATAAAGGGCGTATTTAAAATGATACATATCTTGAAAGGAACAACCTGGATGTACATTCAAAGTATCCCTATATCATCACCTATTAACTAGTAAAAGTAACCTTATATAAATAATTTTTTAGCAATTTAGGAATAGAAAACGTACCTTAGTGAACTACTCGCCACTTAGCAAAGCTTGAAGTGGGAGCTTCTCAGTTCCACGATGAAAGCAACCTTTCGTCTCCCTGAGCGTTACTTCGGGGTGTTCCATCCCTAGATGTCCAACGGTTGGACGCTCTTTTGGTACGGTTGATATTTTACGCAGGAACCGAATGGCTTGGTTTTCGCACTCTATTTTCTTCCTGCAACCTCATATATCAAGTTTTCAAAGAACTTCATATAGCTAGTTTATCAAAAGTTTTTGGCTATGCCAAACCGAAATTCATCTCCCACCTACCGTTGGGCTACGCCCTTCACACGCTTGAGGAAGGAGAATTCTTTCGGGGAATTCGTTAAAATGTTATTTTCGTTCCTATAATGAATTATCCTTCTAGCATATTTATAAGATTTATATCATATATTAAGAGGAAGAATGTAAGTTAGAAAGGAGTCTTATAGAATGAGTTATTTGGAAGGAAATGACTTGAGTGAACAAAATATGGTAAGTGTACCGAATCCCTACGTATATCAGACATTACAATCGGTAATTGGTAAACATGTGGTTATTGAAACTGTAAGAGGTAATGTAAGAGGAAAGTTAAAGGATGTGAAACCAGATCATTTGCTCATTGAAGATACGGTACCGTATATTGTACGCATTCAACAAATTGTATGGATTATGCCAAAACAATGATCAAATTACATCTAATTTGATTTATAATAGATTGGTTTCATAGACGACCAAATAATAACACAGGGTTTTATCTCTGTGTTTCTTCAAATTTTCGTTTTTGGATATATGCTTGAGCATGGATAATTTCTTTCTGAAGTTCTTTTAATTCTTCCATAGATCCTGATTCAATCCTCATGTAAGTAGTAACTAGACTAATCATCATATCCATCTTCTCTACTATATTTTGAATGACCTGTTCAGATTGCTCTTTTTTAGGGTGTTGTATTGCTGTTAATACATCTTCCATATAATTGTTTTTTCTTTGCTGGATATCATAAATAAACTGTTTTGTGTTTGAGTTCATTTGTTTTCCCTCCGTTTTGGATATATTTCCATTCTATCATATTTGAATAGAAAATATTGGATTCCCCTACATTTACACCTGTCTCGTACATCTCCTAAAATATACAAACTAATTTCTTAACGTACAGGAAACATATCAAAATGTGTCAATTTTACGTCTAAACGTACAATTTTCTTTTTTTGATATGGTGACCCCATGCCCATCAACTTAAGAATTTTTACTACCCCTAAGTACAAAAAAACGTTACTCTTTCTTAATAATCTATAAGGAAGGGTGACGTTTTTTATGAATCTCTCGATTCAAGTGGAATTACAACCATTCGCAGAAGAATTACAGCGCTATATCACACCTGTGTTTTTAGAGCAATTATCAAGAAAAATTGGATTTATTAAGCGAAAGCGTAAGTTTCCTGGCTCAGATTTAGCTATAATTTGTATTTGGATTAGCTAACGGGTGGCAAGTGATCCCTTAGTTTGATTATGTAGTAGACTGCATGCTGCGACAGACACTTTACTTAGCCTTGAGGGCTTAAATAAACGCTTAAATACAAAGGCAGTTTTATTTTTACAACATATTTTTTCTTTACTATTACAACAAAAAGTCTGTGAACAAACACAAATTTCTAACCATCTTTTCTCTTATTTTCAACGAATTCGTATCTCCCGATGTATAGCCTCAATAGTTGGATGTCCTTTTAGAGAAATAAACGCTTGTAAGATTTGCATTCTTTGGTGTGTTGCACGTAATCCATGCTTCTTTAAAATAGCAATCTCTTCTGAAAAAAGTTTCTCTTTCATAATATGTAACCTCCTTACTTGGAGAAAAAGAATAGGTATTCGTCACAGAACAACGAATACCCAACGTGAATAATGATTGAGAATAAATATGAGAATAGTTTTATTAAAATATCTTTATCTATTCGTTAATTAGTTTTTTGCTTTTTTAGTAATCGTTATGATCATAGGCAATACTTTCAGCTAAAATGGATACCTGAGAAGGCTGATTGCTTATCTCAGATGACTCTTTCTTATCAATCGTCATAACCATTAATTAAGGTCAAAACGATCTGCATTCATTACTTTAACCCAAGCAGCTACAAAGTCACGTACAAACTTTTCTTTGTTATCATCTTGTGCATAAACTTCTGCAATCGCACGTAGAACGGAGTTTGACCCGAACACTAGGTCAACTCTAGTTGCTGTTCTTACTACTTTACCTGTGTTGCGGTCACGTCCTTCGTATACGCCTCCGTCTACAGGCTTCCATTCTACACCAATGTCAAGTAGGTTCACAAAGAAATCGTTAGTAAGTGTGCCAACACGATCAGTGAATACACCCTGTTTTATGCCGCCATAGTTTGTACCTAAAGCACGCATACCACCAATAAGGGCAGTCATTTCTGGTGCAGTGAGGCCTAGTAGTTGTGCTTTGTCTACAAGAAGTTCTTCTGGACTAATACTGTACTCTTTCTTTTGATAGTTACGGAAACCATCAGCAACAGGCTCTAGCACGTCAAAGCTTTCTGCATCAGTTTTCTCTTCAGTTGCATCACCACGTCCTGGAGCGAAAGGAACAGTCACATCAAAACCTGCTTCTTTAGCCGCTTTTTCTACCGCAGCAGTTCCACCTAGTACAATTAAGTCAGCAAGACTTACATTTTTCTCAAGATGACTTTGAATGTCTTCTAGTACTGAAAGGACTTTTGAAAGCTGTTCCGGTTGGTTCACTTCCCAATCTTTTTGTGGAGCAAGACGAATACGTGCACCATTTGCGCCACCACGATTATCTGAACCACGGAATGTGCTTGCTGAAGCCCAAGCAGTTGTAACTAGTTCGCTGATTGTAAGTTCTGAGTCAAGAATTAGTACTTTAATTTTTTCTACTTCTTCTTCTGTTAATTCATAATCAACAGTTGGAACAGGATCTTGCCATATAAGATCTTCCTGTGGAACCTCTGGACCGAGATATCTTGCTTTAGGACCCATATCACGGTGTAAAAGTTTAAACCATGCGCGAACAAATGCATCAGCAAACTCATCTGGATTTGCATGGAAACGACGTGAAATCTTCTCATAGATTGGGTCATGACGGAGTGCTAAATCAGATGTAAACATAACTGTCGGAACCTTCTTGGATGAATCTGCTGCATCTGGTGCAAGGTCTTTTTCATCAGGGTCTACAGCCATCCACTGATATGCTCCTGCAGGACTCTTAGTCAACCACCATTCATATCCGAATAATAAATCAAAGTATCCGTTATCCCATTGTGTTGGGTTAGCAGTCCAAGCACCTTCAAGACCACTAGTGATGGTGTCGCCACCTTTCCCACTTCCATATGAACTTAACCAACCTAAGCCTTGTGCTTCAATTGGAGCTGCCTCTGGCTCTGGACCAATTTGTGCAGCATCTCCTGCACCATGTGCCTTACCAAAAGTATGTCCGCCTGCAATTAATGCAACTGTATCTTCATCATTCATACCCATACGTCCAAAGGTTTCGCGAATGTCGTGAGCACTTGCAATTGGATCTGGCTTACCGTCTGGACCTTCTGGGTTAACGTAAATTAGACCCATCTGAACTGCAGCAAGTGGATTTTCAAGCTCTCTTTCACCAGAGTAACGGTTAGTCCCTAGCATTTCTGTTTCAGTACCCCAGTAGATGTCTTCTTCTGGATGCCAAATGTCTGCACGTCCGCCTCCAAAACCAAAAGGCTTAATACCCATTGATTCAAGAGCAACGTTACCTGTTAGAAGCAATAAGTCAGCCCAAGAGATCTTGTTACCGTATTTTTGCTTGATTGGCCATAGTAATCTACGTGCTTTATCAACGTTCGCGTTATCAGCCCAGCTGTTTAGTGGAGCAAAACGTTGGTTACCAGTTCCGCCGCCTCCACGTCCGTCACCAGTACGGTATGTTCCTGCAGCATGCCAAGACATACGGATAAACATTGGACCATAGTGTCCATAGTCAGCAGGCCACCAATCTTGGCTGTCTGTCATTAAATCGTGAAGATCTTTTTTAAGAGCTTCATAATCTAGCTTTTTAAATTCATCAGCATAATTAAATTCTGTTCCCATAGGATTAGATTTTTTGTCATGCTGATGAAGAATGTTCAAGTTCAACTGGTTTGGCCACCAGTCTCTATTAGTCGTAGCACTAAACTTGTTACTAGTAACACCACCGTGACTAAATGGGCATCCTCCAGTATTAGCATTGGTATTAGTGTCCATATTTGTTTCCCCTCTCCATTTAAATTAAGCAGCAAATAATTTGATTAACTTATTGAAACAAATTAACATATTTGATTTTTGCGCTCTTCTCATCACCTCATAGGAGTGAAAGTTAAGCATAACTAAATGATAGCACCTTTCATTTGGAAGTCAATATTAATTTATAATTATTATTAATAAGTAAACTGTATTAATAAATTTGCTTGTATATACTTTGAAAATAAAGAGAAAAAAATAACATAAAAGAATGAGGAGGGGTCTCTCCTCTTCATAATGAAGTACTTATCTGTAAAATTGCATTTTGAATTTTACTCATCTTTTCTTCTAACTCACAGTGCTATTATTGATTTTCTCCAATCTGGCCCTATAATGTGCCCTTTTCTGGACTGGTTTTATGTACAACATCACCTTATATTAGGACATCTACATTATCCACTTTCATTATTTCTCCAAAATATAATATCAATTGAAATGTTGATTCTAAACATCCTTGCTGCCGTGTTCGGTCACATCAAGGGCGATCAGTCGTATCACAGATTTTCCTTACGGGGTACGGACTATTAAAATATATTAGTTATCAATATGATTCTGTAAGCGGGTCACTCCGGCGGATAAATCAATAAACAATTAATTTGAGGGGAACTGAATTATGAAACGAATTTATATACTTTTTTCGGGATTTACACTTATATCTTTATGCGCGGGTAAAACCATATACTATAATCAATATACAAATAATGAATATATCATTTTCAGTTCATCAAAGAATCCTATTTTAATTGAAAAATCAGAAAAAATATCCCTCCTTAAATCAAAGTGGAAAACACAAGATTTCTTCAGATCGCGCAATATACTCTTTTAAATCTCCTTTGTTAACTTTTTGTTACCTTCAGATAAGCTATCTATATGTTAAAATTAATCCGTATCCCACTAATTAATTGTGTTAGTTAGTGAAGTTCTCTCTCAAAAAGCCCCTAGGGAATAGGGGCCCTTTTCATTTTATAAACCTATTATTCTACTTCAGCCCTTTTATCTATAAAGTAAACAAAAATCTTATGATAAAACTCCGTATGCTTTGCATACCCACGGATCATCATCCTCAACGTCATTGTCCAAGAATATTTCCACTTTCACCTTTTTCCGTTCTCCATAATCATAATATTTTTGTAATAACCCTCTATATATTTTGTTTTCTCTTCTTCTGTATCAACTAATAGGGGTCATCATACATGCCCATCAACTTAAGAAAAGTAAACATACCAAAAACAAAAAATGAGCGAACTTCTCAAAATAACTAACTATAGAGAAAGAAAATTTTGATTTAGGGGGGCCTTCAAAACCTTAGCTTGATAGCGATGTAGTGTTACCCCATTATGTGATCAAACTCTATTGCCGTTCTTGTTCCACTACTACACAGACCCCAAATATGAATCCGTTAAAAACATGTGTGACGCCTTATTTTCTTGTTAAAGGCCTAACTTCATTCAAATAACGATTTCATTGAAGAATACATAACAAAAAAGTAACAAATTATTCATCAAGTTATATATTACCGAGCACTATGCTAAAATAAAAAAATAACTCCCAATGCTAATGGGGGCTATTTTTAAAATATTGCATAGGAACATCTCTATTCCTAATCCCGTTCCTATGCAAACATAACTTCCTTATGATTAACTCCAGTAACCATAAGGACACACTTTAGCGCTGTTGATTTCTTATAAACAAATAATAAAAGGTAGACCCCTCTTATGAGAGAGATGTCTACCTTTTATTGTTGTAACTGGTCCTACTTTAACCGGATTAAAGCCTGTTGAAGTGGCTTTTCCACCTTTCACTCCAGCTTCACCTTTTCGTAACATGTTCAATAAATTTTCTAATTCTTGACTTACTTGAATGACTCCCGGGGAAGTGAGAAAATAGCGTTTTGTTAGTTGAATCATTTCTTCTCTCTTTTTCTTTACCAGGTATCTTAGTGTAGTACTATTCATTTCGGCATGCATTAGACAACCCACCTTTTATATAAAACTGCTCTATTTTACACGATTCGTTTTTAAATGTATTATTTTTTGTTACCTTTTGTTACCTTCGGATAAGGTAGCTATATGTTAAAATGTTAAAGTATTCACACCCAAGCTATGTAAAGGTTTACCACTAAAGAGTCCCTATTCCCCTAGGGACTCTTTACATTTAAAATGTCAGGTTATATGCTGAAACAAGCCTAAATTAAAAAAAACTCCCCTTTCTTTTATCTGTTTTAGAGCTATCATATATGATGTGATTTTAAATAAAGAAGTGATATCACTTGGTATTCTAGCCCTAATTATTCTTCTAATAACATCATTTTATAAAATTATAATGATACTTATAAAAAAATATACTTACGTTATGCAAATAATGAAACATTGATACGAAAATCGATATTTTCAGGCTTTATTTTCTTTGTTTTATATACTTTATTCACACATTTATCTGGAGAAACAATTACCATGAGAGACCTTACTGGGAACAGTAGAGGCTGCGTTTTTTTTGTCTATGCATGTATGGATATAGTAAATATAATAGTAAAAAAGCGGAAGAAGATGAACTATAATATTAATCAAAAACACCCTTCATTAGTCATTAATGAAAGGTGTTTTTGTATTTAAATTATTGATATAGTGATTAATCCTATTGCATTTTCTTTTTAATAATTGGTACCTGCTACATAATCATTAGGCTAAACTTTTATAATGCTCTCAAAACGAAAATTTTTTGTCTTTTTAGCAACGAAGTTCTTTTTTTATCGTTTTTCTGGTAAGTTGATAAGCATGTATTGTGACCCCATATAGGGTGACTTCTAATAACCCAAAATATCAACTTCAGCCGCAGAAGCAAATCCATTCTTTCCATCCGTCACTTCTATTTTCACATATTTCGCAGTAACAGGATTAAATGTTGCCGTTTTCTTATCTTTATTATTTTCCCATGTTCCAGAAGATACTTTGTCATACTTAACGCCATCTACACTCGTATAAATATTGTAGGATAAAATACGACCATTTTCCGACCAATCTTGTCTTGGCAGATAGTCTACTTTTGAGATTGTTTGATTTTTATCAAGCTCTAATGTTAAATTGTATGGATATTGATTTGCTGTCCAACTGCTATGCCAAAATGTATCTGTTTTTCCATCAATCGCCTTGCTAGCTGAACCAGTTGATTCCTCACTATTTGCACTTGCTTTCATCGTATTTTTAGATAATACGTATGGTTTAACAGATGTAGAATCAGTTAGAACATCTACTTCTGCTGCTGAAGCAAATCCATTCTTTCCATCTGTTATTTCCATTTTTACATATTTCGCAGTGACAGGATTAAATGTTGCCGTTTTCTTATCCTTATTATTTTCCCATGTTCCAGAAGATACTTTGTCATACTTAACGCCATCTACACTCGTATAAATATTGTAATTTAAAATACGGCCGTTTTCCGACCAATCTTGCCTTGGTAGATATGCTATTTGTGAAATGGTTTGCGTTTCACCCAGCTCTAGCGTCAAATTGTATGGATATTGATTTTGTGTATCCCATTTACTATGCCACATTGTATCTGTTTTTCCATCAATCGCCTTACTAGCTGAACCAGACGATTCCTCACTATTTGCACTTGCTTTCATTGTTTTTTTCGACAATGCAGCTAGTGGTTTTACAGGTTTAGAGTCAGTTGCTTCCCAGATAGGAGCAACTAATGTCGGGTTATTCAAAGCTTCTACTTTTTGTCTTGTTTCTGGCGTTGCTTTCAGTCCCCATTGATCAAAAAACGGAAGTAAATTTTGTTTCGCTACTTTTGATGTATTGTATATAAATGCTTGGATTTTCTCTTCGTCTGTTTGAGGAAGTTGTTCATTTGGTAATTCCCTATATAGTTTGTGAAGATTCGGATAAAAATCTTCCCCATACGCTAAATGAAGCTGCCAAATCATAACAAGTTTCACAAACAAGTCGTCAATATTTTTGTAATCTTTATCAGTTTGCTTTAAATACGCAAAGGCTCTATCATAATCCCCCTCTTTTTCTAAACGTGTTTGTTGATTAGGGAATAATTGCTTTTGTGCAGCCAAAGAATATAGATTAACAGTTACTTCCGTCATACCTCTTATATCATTCCAAATCCATGGGTGTTGTTGTCTTGCGTGTCCCGCTTCATGCATTTGTCCCCATCCAAATGTATTTATATCTAAAGTACTTTTAATTGCTTCACCAGCAGTAGTAAATACGGCTCCATCCAAACTTGCATACATACCCCAGTCCTGTTTGTTAGGATTTTCTACAAAAGCCCAAATGCGCTTAGTTGAACGATGTAACGGATTAGAATTTGTTTCAGATAATCCTGATATCTTATCTTGTGCTTGAATCATTGCATCGTATTTTTTTAATAGAGGAATAGGATCTTGATTCACTATATATTTCTTAGCACTGTCACGAGTAACAGTAAGTACTGCTTTCTCTGATTTTAGTTGAACAGCATGCGCATCTGGATATTTATCCATCATCGCAATCCAGTCTTCTTTCGTATGCTTCCCTAATTCAAAGAATGGAACAGGGCTTCCACCTTGTGTAATTTTGACCTTAACTGTTCCTGTACTTTGATGATTATCAAGCCCTAATAACCCGCCATTTGGAGAAGAAATTTTATTCGTACCAGGAGAAAGTTCAATTTCTTTTCCCCATTCTTTATCATATTGATGCGTCCCAATAATCGCTCTAATCTTTTGTGTTCCCGATACTTCAACTGTAACTTCTTCATTCGGTTTTACATAGATTCCTGTGGGCATGTAACTTTTTTGGTCACTGATTTCTTGTCTTTTCGCTTCATCCCAATAGCTCCCTGTAGCTGGAAGATCAAACTCTCTCTGTTCATCTTGATTTACAGTTTGTGCTGCAACTGTTTCAGCATATACACCTAAATTGTTTGTCATAACAGGTGTAAATAACGTAGTTGCCAAAATAGCGGATGTTGCAAGCACCTTTATTGGTTTTTGTAATCTATGACTCTTTCTTCTGTTCATATAGACCAACCTTTCTCCTTAAAATTTCAAAATAAAGCGCTTTCAATAAATTGATGAAATCGCATATGACTTATGATATATTCCCAGTATTTTTTAGTCGGCAGTTCCATGTACACAATACAAAGTCTGCTCCAACCTGTATAGAAAGCATATCAGTCATCTTCTGTTGTTCTGAAGAAGTCATTCCTATTGCTGATTCTAGATTTCCTCCAAAAAATATACTAATTATTCAGATAATTAATTCGACATAATGTTACTTGCAACTTTACTCTATTTTTATTAGTACTTTTCTCCCTTCTTAGTGGATAATCAATTACACCTTTATTAAAACATTAGATTATCAATGCGTAAATAGTAGAATTTTGTCGATTTATATTCAATAATCCACTAGTGCATATTGGTATGTGAGGAAATATTATACTTATAAAATTGTTGTCCAATTTCACTTAAGTAATCATGATAGTTATAACTTGATATGTATATATTTTTTTTATAACTATTTAAATTCATTCGAGATTTAATAAATCCTGAATATTATCAATATAATTTATTCATACTCTGCATATTGATATCCTTTATTTAGATATGCAAAATTGCATAAGTCCCCCTTATAAATCTAGCTGAAGAGAAAGAAATTTATAAAGGGGGGGCTATGAACTCATTAACTTGATGGTGATGGGATATACTCCCAAAAAGATAAAATAGTTATAATTAAATGAGTTATACTTGAAAAAAAAGCGTGTACTTGTTTCCGCATGTAATTCTATATCGCGAACTATTACATTGTAATGATAACGATAAATGGAAATCAATAAACTATTACAAATAGAATAAAGTATAAAAACTATGACATTTATAAAGTACAAACTGATTTTCCGCCTCATTGTTTACTTACTTTCCATTTATATCCTTTTCCCCGTACCGTAAGGAGAAACTGAGGATCAGAAGGACTAGGTTCGATTTTCTGACGAAGACGACTAATATTCACATCTATTACTTTTGTGTTACCTACACAACTTATACCCCATATTTTATTTAAGAGTTCATCACGTGAAATTGGTTTTATGGAATTTTCCATTAAATATTGTAAAATAATATGCTCTGTTGGAGTTAAATCAATTACTATCTCATCCCTATATAATTTTTCTTGCAGAAGATCTAACTGAAATGGTCCCGAATGAATCGATTTCATATCCCTTTTATTTTCTTTTACCCTTCTTAGCAATGCTTGTACACGTGCTACTAATTCAATTATACTAAATGGTTTTTTAATATAATCATCTGCTCCAATTGTCAAACCGTGTACCTGATCTTTCTCTTGAACACGTGCCGTTAATATAATAATACCAATCTTTTCATTGTCTTTTCGTATTCTTTTGCATATTCGAAAACCATCTATTCCTGGTAACATGACATCAAGTATTACAATATCAACATTATGATTTTCTAAAAGCTCAAGAGCTTTTTCACCTGTATCGGTTTCTAAAACATTGAAACCAGCACGCTTCATATTTAATGTAATAAAACTACGAATCGTTATCTCATCTTCTAATACTAAAATAGTTGTCATACTCGCCGCTCCTTTTCTTTTGTTGATAATCGGCTATGTGTTTGATATAAGATTTAAGCTTCTGGTAGTTTAATTTTTTTGAAATTGCATATACATGAGCTCTTGTTTTCCATATGTATCAACTCCTAGGAGGCACCATATATGTTGATCAACTTAAGAATCTAGTAAAAACTTCATCCTTTCTATTTAGCTTTTTAGAAAGAATAACGTGGGGATAGTAAAGATTTTAAGTTGATGGACATGGGGCGGTATCCCTAGTTTATCAGTTTTATATTAAGTAAGTGATAGGACTTTTTCGTCTGTAATTTCATTTTCCCGCCAACCGCACCACCAAACAATTTATTACGTGAAAATGAAATGTGTTCCATCGTTTTTTCTATAATTTTCTCGTTTTTATATACACTTCGAAACGCTTTGACTAGATAATCCAAGTTCTCTTCTGGTTCGCCTAAAAAACTGAATTTTCCGACTTTTACTGTCTGCATCTTCCAGCTGATACATAAGTAACCGATACCAATAGCAACCCTTTCACAACTACTTTAGTGGATTTCTCTAGCTCTTTTTCAAACTTATTAGATGCCACAGTCTCACTTCCTTTGCATCAACTAAGAAGAATTACTCGCTCCTTTTTAATTTTTTTTAGATGCTTTTCTAGTTCTGAAGGCTCTAATCCATAGAGTTTTCTTCTTCCATCCTTGTAAAATCCGCAATCGATCAGCTAACTAATGATACGCTGTTTTTTCTTTCCACATGATAAGTATGTTGTTCTAGCTTTTTTAGGTCTTTTGCATACTTTCAAGAAATAAATTCTTGTGTTGCCATTTCTACAAACTGAATGTCAGACTCTACAAGGTAACGAATATATGCCGTTTTCGCTTTCATATATTCATCTTCATTTTTCCATCTATGATGGCTGCCGTCACAAAGTACAAAAAAGGAAACGTTTCTCAACTGACTTACCAATTTATTCGTTTGACCCTTCGGATTAAATATTTCTTTCGCTTTTTTATGTGCCTGTAACACTTTGTCTTTCGAACATCCGCATACAAGTAAATAATGTGGTATGATTAAACTCATTTTGCTATCTCACCTCTCTATTGCTCTCATACACAATCCAGAAAGGATAAGAACAAAGAGCACGCGTCGATTCTCTACACGCTAACATGATTTGAAAAGCATGATAAGAAGGATGATCCTTTTCCAAATGGCTAGTGATATATTCTAAAAAGCCGTCATTCTTCTCACCTTGTACAACAAACGCCTTAAAATCGGATAAATGAGCCTGTTCTTTATGCTTATCCTTAATATAAAGGATTGCTCCACTTAAAAATGAATGTGTAGTTCTCACCCACGTTAATCCAGCGCCTTCATGAATCACTTGTTTTGTCATTTCCATTGCGAGTTCCTGTGCTTGCTTTTTCGTTTGAATATCAGGAATTCCATTCGAAACAATCATTTCTTTCACCCTTTCGTAGTTATGTAGTTTTCATATAGCTAAATACAATACAACTAACCAAAATGGCATTACCATTAGGAATCCATTTCTAATCCCTTTTGCAATAGCCAATGGATCATCATTACAGTATGGCATTTCCTTTTCTTCAACCCGCTGCAACATCTTCTTTGGGGGTGAAAGGCTCATATTGAATCTCCTTTCCTTTCAATCTGTTTTCATTTTCCATAACAAACTACCACCAAAACAGCCTATACAATAAATCATAATAAATTTTATGCAAATTTCTATAATTGCATCCATCACTTCTCAATATCCTCTCCTCGCAATTAACATTTATTTCAGAAAAAAACCACGGTAAGAAAAGTCAGACAAGAAAAGAGCCAGATTTTACCCCGTTAAGAGTAAATCGGCTCTTTAATATTCAAAGGACGTAAGGAATGTAAACTTGTTGAATGTAATCCATCAAACTTTTATTCTCCTAAGAAATTGATATCTTCCCAACCCAAAGGCGAATATCGTACGCTAGGGAATTTTTCATTTAAGAAACTTGGTTTTTCCAAAACGCTGGCGGTACGCCTTTATCGATTATTCGCAAACTACAAAAGGAGCTTAATTCCTTAATTTCACCAATTACTTAATAATTAAAGATACAATTCCTAAAATTATACACAGTATCCCACCTAAAAATTGCCCTAGTCCAGACGCCTCCCCTAAAATTAAGAGATTGAAAATGTTTTTTCTTGTTTGCGTTTTTCCTACAAATGCATCATCTTTTTTCATTTTATATATACCCCATAATACTAAGACTACTCCAAAAAGTATAAATAATAGTTTTAACATCATAATATATTTACCTCTATTCATTAGTTGTATTTTGCTATATTGCTTGATTCTTTCTCTTCAATCGATAACTTAAAAACCCAGATATTCTAGAAGCTAATAAAACAGATGAATTATATTTTTGTTTTTCTAACGAAATAATCGTTCTTGAAGATACAAATACTTTATCAGCTAACTCTTGTTGTGTTATTCCATATTTTAAACGTAACTCTTTTATTCTATTTTTCATAGAAATCTTCTAATTAAAGAAAACTATTATAATATTTTTTAGCTAATGTATTCGTAATTAGACAGCATATCATAATGAGAAATAGCCCAGTATTAATCGGAATTATAATCCATTTCGAAAGAAACATCATAAGAATAATCATAACCATAAGAATACTTAAGGTTATATGTGCAGCTTTTCCATCTATTAAATCAACCCTTTCATCATATTCCTTTGATAGCTCTCTTTCTAACTGTTTACCATTAGTTTTATGTTTAGTTTGAGAAACTAAAGCAAAAATTAATAATAATACTCCCGTAAGTATCTTTAAATTCCCCAAATAAAACCCTTCAGTAAGCTCAACTGCAGTATGATCATAAATTATTTCAAAAAAACCCATTGCAATAATTACAAATGAACATAAATAAAGCTCTTTCAATCTATTTTTCAAACAAATCACTCCTAACACAGCCATATATTCAAAGTTTATTTAAAAGTATATTTTAATAAATATCTTCTTTTTTACATCCTTCATTAGTTAGTGAATAGTACATACTACCCTCGAAAGATATTAATATAATCTCAACCCAATATCAATTCTTTTTTTATAATTTTTATAAAAAAAGAATTGATATTGGGTTTTTAATGGCATTTTCCGACAAATTATTTACTTTTAGTAATTTTCATTTTATAATAATTATAACTTAATAAATATACTACATAACATGTAATAATTACTTAGTTGAACATATAGTTATCAAAAGAGGGATTTTTAAATAATCCTACAGATGATGAACGAATGCTCATTACGGATTAACATCCGGAGATATAAGGAAATTAAAATTCCAGAAAAGATTTGTGATTAGTATGCTCAAATTTAGAAGATTACCAATTGGTTGGTGAAGTGTAGGGAATACACAAGATATATATAGGAGGTTCCCCTTTTTGAATCCGAATAATCGTTTAACAACAAATCAAGGTTCTCCTATAGGAGATAACCAAAATTCTCGTACAGCTTGATCTTGTAATCGTTTTTGTTGCTGTTGTTTTGTTAATCGATGAACAATTACACGAGCTGGCACTTTATCAATCATTTCTACATAAGCATCAGCTATTTTACATGTTTGTACTGGTTGAAGGGAGTTCATTAACGTCTCCATATCTATCTGTATATATTCTGTACCTTTCTTAATTCTTCCGTCTTGAAAATAATCAAGGTTAGGATTTTTTGATAAATACGTGTATTCGACTTGATACGAGAGATATAGTAGGCCTCTTTATCTTGTATAATAGGTTTAATGAAAAGAGCCCTAAAGAGATAGGGGCTCTTTAGGGCTCGCCTAATCGGGTAAATTGATTAGGAGGAATATGAATATATTAACATATAGATGACTCATCTGAAGGTAACAAAAAGATAACAAATGAGAATGTATGGCTATGTGTTCATCTTGATTGAATACGAAAAAGAGATTGTACAAAAAGAAGTAGAAACAGTTGTTGGATTAGGCTTTGCAATGGATGGATTATACGTTAGTTCTGAGGATGAGAAAGCCAATTAGCAAAGGCTCAGAACGTTGGAACAAACAACGTATTCGTGTAGCGAACCCACGTAAGAATTTTCTTCATCATAAGTCTACAGAGTTAGCTCGGTTGTCTTATGACTAATTCGTTAGCTATCAAAAGTAACGACTAACCGAGAAGCCCCCACTTCAAGTAAGCTCGTAAGAGCTACTAAGTGGCGGGTAGTTCACGCAGTTATTTGGCACAAATAGGAATGAAGATATTTTAGTTGCCTTTTTAAATGCCATATTAAAAGATTCTTTAGAATCACCTATTGTTTCCCTGCAATTAGAAGATCCACACTTGCATCGAGAATATGAAGAAGATAAATTATCGATTTTAGATATTTCGGCTACATTAAATACAGGAACAAAGGTAAATGTAGAAATACAATTGAATAACAATCACGATATGATCAAACGAAGCTTGTATTATTGGGGAAGGTTATACACCTCTCAATTGCAAAAAGGAATGCCTTATAGCTCACTTCATAAAACAATTACCATAAACTTGTTAAACTTTGTGATGTTTCCAGAATATGAAGCGTTTCATACAACAGGAATCCTTTGGAATCAGCAACAACAAAAGTTATTAAGTGACGATATAGAAGTTCATATTGTAGAGATTCCAAAGTTACTACAGCAATGGCGTGAAGAGAAAGTTAATCCGTGGGAAGACTCGTTTGTTCGTTGGTTATTATTATTACCAGCGAATGAAGATGAGTATCTCACACAAACATTGGAGGACATTGCCATGAACCAAGATCCGATTTTACAAAAAGCAATGAATAAGTGGGAACGTATGAGTCAAGATTCTTCTTTCCGTCAAGCATATGAAGCAAGAGAAAAGGCCTTAATGGATGAGGCTGCAAAGTTTGCTCATGCTCGTAA
>Ga0213824_1000876_pt1 | contig 20136 bp, 17 predicted proteins | sample MC6MC0906MG_FD_179892 | JGI IMG/M metagenome (GOLD analysis project Ga0213824, IMG submission 179892) | Enriched soil aggregate microbial communities from Iowa State University, Ames, United States - MC6-MC0906-MG | ecosystem: Environmental > Terrestrial > Soil > Unclassified | place: USA: Iowa...
TCAAATTTTTTCTATATGATAGCTGAATTTTAATGCATTTCTAAAGCTTTATTATCATTCTACTAAAAAAATAAAGCTTTGTTAAAGCATAATGCTGTTTTTGAAATTTAACGAATATTCTAAAGCAGAACACGAAGATTTATCTAAACAGATTCCAGGAGAGCACTCATTCGTGCTTGAAATGAAGAGTTTAGCTATGTACGATGCCTACCATATTGGGCAATTTGTAATGCAAGGCGCTTTGGGTGGTTCATGAAATAGTGATGGGAGCGTCCAAATCGGACGTTCCACTATTTAAATCTTGAAATGCAAAAAAAGTGAAAATGCACTGCTTGAACAGGCACTTTCACTTTCCTAAAACGATTAATTAGCGTGCTGAATAGCCACCATCAATGACAAGCTCGGCACCTGTAATGTAAGAAGCTTCATCAGATGCTAAAAATAAAATAGCATTCGCTACTTCTTCTGGTTGACCAAGGCGACCCATTGGTGTTGCTCTTACTAACATATCCATTGCTTCTTTTGCTTCTGATAATTTAGCAGTCATTGGTGTTTCAATGACACCAGGGAATACTGTATTGACACGAACATTGAAAGCACCAAGCTCGGATGCCGCTGCACGAGCAATCGCACGTAAAGATCCTTTAGAGGCTGTATAGGCATTAAAGCCAGCGCCAATAATTGCTGTGTAAGAGGATGTATTAACGATAGAGCCTTTCCCAGCTTCTTTCATATAGTTAGAGGCATGTTTAATGCCCAGGAAAGGTCCAAAGGCATTGATATTATGCATGATTGACCAATCCGCTTGTGTAATTTGATCTGGCCCTTTTTCGGATGAAATACCAGCATTGTTAATTAAAATATCAATGCGACCATATTTCTCCACAATGGCTTTCGTCACTTCTGCCCAGTTTTCGTCAGAGGAAACATCTAATTTCATCCCCTCTACATGGTCAAGCTCAGAAATTTTTGCTAGGTTATCTTCATTAATATCAGCTGCAATTACCGTAGCACCCTCTTGGGCAAACAATTTCGCCATTGCTGCACCCATACCAGATGCGCCACCAGTAATCATCGCAATTTTGTTATCTAAACGTCCCATTTTTCTAAACTTCCTCTCTTCTGTAATGTGGTTAACTTATACTTTCGTCCACAATGAAAGTATAGGTTTAAATAGTTTACTATTAAACTATATCACTTTTAGGAAACGTTTTCAAAGAATATCTCTCTAAATATGAACAATCTGTTTTATCTTTCCCTATTTTTACGATACGATATACTATAGATGTGGAACCATTTGAACGGAGGAATACAAGTGAACGAGCAAAAAAGACTTTACAAAGAAGCGATGCAGGTTTTGAAAGATACAAGCCGCACGTTTTATATACCTATTACATTTTTAAAAAATGATTTAAAGATATCAGTGGCTGCAGCCTATTTAGCAATGCGTGCCATTGATGAAATTGAAGACCATGAAGAACTTTCTAATGATGTAAAATTTGAATTACTGTCAGCAACGAGTGAATTACTAAAGGACAATTTCAATAACGAAGCCTATCAGTCATTACTTGCACCTTATGCAGAGCTATTACCTGAAGTATCCCTTCGTTTAGCAGATTGGCTGACATTTTGCCCTGAGGAATCCAGAAAAATTGTACAGGCTTCCACAAGTGAAATGGCTTTTGGGATGGCAAAATGGGCAAAGGCGAATTGGCAGGTCCGCACACGTGAGGATTTAGACGATTATACATACTACGTGGCTGGGCTTGTAGGGACGATGCTGTCTGAGCTTTGGGCATGGGGTGCAGGCGTTCAAACGGATCGCGAGCTAGCAATAGGCTATGGCCGTGGATTGCAGGCTGTCAACATCTTACGTAATCAGCATGAGGATTTAGATGAACGTGGTGTAAGTTTCGTACCAGAGGGATGGACACGCGAGGATTTATTTGCGTATGCAGAAGAAAATTTAGCCAAAGCAGATTTATATATGAAGGATATCAATAAACGTACTATTCTGCTATTCTGTCGCCTACCACTTGCCTTAGCGCACAAAACACTAAAGGCAATGCAAGAAGGACGAGAAAAAATGACTCGTGCTGAGGTAGAGCAAACTGTTGAAGAGGTACAGGCAGACTAACATGAAAAGCCCCAGTAAACGATTACTGGGGCTTTTCTTATTTATATCGCATCAATAAATCTTACAATTAATTCATAGCTGAAATAGATGGATAGCATCGATAACAACATCAGTACGACACCTTCTACCTTGCTACCAGTTTTCGTTGTAAGTGGAAAACGAATGGAGACAGTCGCAGGGAAAAATAGTTTAACCCCTTTTTTTGTACACATATCAAGTATGATATGACTAGCCATCCCGATAATTATTCCAATAGATATCGCTCGATAGGGAATCAACATATGTAATAAAACCATCATGCTTATTAAAAACAACAAACTATGTGTAAAGGAACGATGTCCAAATACTGTAGTCACTAGCTTCGCGATGAGGGGAAATGTTCGACCTATTTTACTACCTCTATGACAAATATCTGGAAGTAATGCACCAATAACCCCCGCACCAACTAAGACAAGTGGGTTATCATTTGAAAACTGCGCAAAGGCAAGACTTGCTGTAATGCCCCCAACGATATGGGTATTCCCTTGCATAAATTACTTCCACTCCTTTTCTCTTATTTTTCCTTCTTAATGTAACATAATTCGACACAAAAGGGAACATACATTCCGAACGTACGCTCGAAACTTTTTCCACTCTGATTGTATAGCTAGTTAAATTATGGATAAACATAGTGATGGAGGTTAAATATGAGAGCTTATAAAGGAATACTTTTTATTTTCATCATTTTGTGTGGTAGTGCTTTGCTTTGGTATTTTAGCAAACCGATGGCACCGATTCATCCATTGAACACACTAAGTCATGTCATTGGTGGCTTAGCCATAACTTGTTTATTTCTTGTATTCTTATTAGCTACAAGAATAAAAATGTTAGAGCGATGGTTTAGTGGTCTTGAGCATGTCTATTTTTATCATAAATTACTAGCAATCCTTTCACTTGTATTGATTCTTATTCACGGGCAATTACAAAAAATGATTCCTGATGAAGAGCTAACACAACAAACACCACTCAACGAATTCGCAAAAGATCTTGGCGAGCTTGCTCAATACGGCTTTATCTTCCTAATCATTCTTGCCTTTATTGCAAAATTCCTGAAGTACGAGCATTGGCGCTGGCTTCATCGCTTATTACTTGTGCCCTATACATTGGGTATTTATCATGCTTATTTTTCTAGCCACTATGATTTATTACAGCCCTCAGCTTTAGGAATTTTTACAGCATTAACAACTACGATTGGATTTATGTCAGCCCTTTATATGCTGACAATGTATCAGGATATGTTCTTTCCCTATAAAGGTCAGATTTCATCCATTCAAAGGCTGACTCCTGAGATATTGGAAATTAAGTTGAAGCTTACAAAACAGCTGGATTATCGACCAGGACAATTTCTCTTTCTGAAAGTCTTTCAAGAGGGTATCGAAAAAGCACCACATCCCTTCTCTATTTCTGGAGGGTGTGGACAACAAATCAATCTTACAATAAAAGCTATTGGAGATTATACCAAACAGGTCTACAACCTTATTCAGGTTCATACAGAGGTTGCTGTAGATGGCCCCTATGGTCATTTTGACTTCGGCAACGGGAATGCACAGCAGCTATGGATTGCAGGTGGTATGGGCATCACCCCATTTCTTGCCTATTTACACACACAGCCTGATAAAAAAATTGACTTATATTATTCTTTTCACGGGCAAGACAATGTCATCTACAAAGATTTTTTAGAGGATTATGCACAAGCAAATGACCATTTTACTGTCACATTTATTGATACAACACAGCGCAATAGACTCTCTGTTAATGAGTTATCCGTTTCTCCACAAACTAGTATTTATATATGTGGACCAGAAAAAATGATCAAGCATTTCAAATCGGCTGCACCTAAGAAAAATGTAAAATGGGAAGCTTTTTCATTTAGATCTTAAAAAGGTGTACACCTAAATCTAGATGTACACCTTAGCACTAAATCGTGAATTTAGTTGCTTCTTCTTGTAGATTTTGAGCAAGTTGCGCTAATTGCTCTGAGGCTACAGACATCTCATTCATTGTCGATGCCTGCTCCTCCGTGATGGCCGATACATTTAATGTATGATCATTTGTTGCAAGTGCCTGTTTGCTAATTGCCTGTACTTTTTCGGTTACTGCCTGCAACTTTTCAAAAGCATCAGATGTCGTTTTGCTTGTCTTTTGCATGGTGTTTTGGAGACCTTCAGTTGCCCTGGCAATTGTATCGAAGGTCATGCCTGCTTGTTGAACAGAGCCAATGCCTTGATGAGCTATTTTTCGACTTTGCTCCATCATCTCTACTGCGTCATTCATTTGTTCCTGAATCGTCTGCACAACCTTTGCAATATCTAACGAAGCACGGCTAGTTTGTTCAGCCAGTGCTTTAACCTCTCCTGCAACAACGGCAAAGCCTTTCCCTGCTTCCCCTGCTCGTGCTGCCTCAATGGCAGCATTAAGTGATAGTAAATTAGTTTGGTCGGTAATAGCCGAAATGAGCTGACTCATCTGCTCTATTTGAATCGAATGCTCCTTCAAGCCATTCACCAGATTGGCACTACTGTCAACCTGTGCATGTAGGTGGACAATATCATTCACGAAACCATGTATTTTTTGTGATCCGCCAGTAGCGAGTTCAGAGGTTTTTTGTGATTGTTGGACAGCTTCATGTAAATCGTCCATGGCGGTCTTCATATCCCCACCTAGTTGTGTTGTTACACCCTCTAACTCCCCACTCACCTGTTGTTGTGAACTCGTATTTTCTGCCACCTCTTGCATAGAAATCGCAACTTCTGTGACAGTTTTATTGACCTCTTGCACACTTGCCGTTAATTCCTCTGCAGTAGAAGCAACTGTCTCGGTTTCAGCTACAATGCGCTGCATCATCGAACCTAATGCTTCCACAGAGTCATTATAATACTGCGCCATTTCACCAAATTCGTCCTTCGTATGAACGGCCATTTGTTGCGTTAAATCACCCGTAGCAAGATAGCCTAAATGAGTATTCATTGTTTTCACTTCCCCACGGATATAACGAGCAAGGAAATAAATACTAATTGCGATAAGTAAAATTAGAACGACACTGATCACGATTTGCTGTTGAAGCATTGCCTGTATTTCGCCGTAAAGCTCAGTTGTCGGAACCAGTAAAACTAACTTCCACGGCATATCTTGTATTTGCATAAATTGTAAGGTAAAATCACTACCCTGACTGCTTGTATGTATTAACTTTTTTTGATCAGAAATCTGCTCCACAGGCATATTCAACAACTGCTGGATCGTTTCTTTATTCACTTTATTTACATCAGGGTGCGTTAAAATTTTGCCACTATCATCAATTATAAATGCATAACCACTCTCTCGAATTTTCACGTCAGAAACAATGGATTGAATTGAATCTAATACATAATCCCCTGTAATAACGCCAATGGGCTTAGAATCTTTGACAATTTGTGTACCAAATGAGATAAACATTTCCCCAAGAGCTTCATCAAAATAAGGTGCAGTATGAACTACCTTATTCGATTGGATACTATTGCGATACCATTCTTGCTCGTGAAAATGATAGGCAGGATCTTCATAAGCATCCGTAGAGACAATTTTTTCTTCTTCCTTATAGGCATAAGGCCCGAAAATTTCTCCTTTTGCCACATCCTCCTCTAGCCATAATCCCATACCATACGTTTCCTTATTGAAAGGCAATAGCTGCTGTACGTAGCGAATAAATTGCTCTCTGGTCATCATACTGTCAGCCGATTCTATTGTTGTCTTTGCACTATTTATGAGCTGAATGTGTGCATGCAATTTGCTCTCAACGGAACCTGCAACATCATCCGCTAGTATAGACATTTCATTTTCAATAGAGCTTTCAAGTTCATTGGATACGTTCAAATAGTTAAGGAAGGTCATACCACCTAAAAAAACAGTGATGACAGGAATAAGCATTGCGATTTTTGCCATAATATTTAAATTTCCTAATAGCTTTTTCATTCACCTTCACTCCATATCTATTATTATTGCTCTATTCCATCTCTAGTATAAATGGATTATACCTACAAAAATATGTTTTTTTTGTAACTTTTAAATCCTAGATTCAAGACTCTTTAATTCGAGCAATTTACTTGGAAAATGAATTCATTTATCGTATAGTAAAAAACGCATCATACCATGAAGGAGACAAAATAATGACAGTGACAAAAAGTTCTTTAACTAAAGTTATGCACGAGCGTAAATCCGTTCGTAAATACGATGAAAACTTTAAAATCCCGCAGCAACAATTAGAAGAATTACTTGTAGAAGCAACGTCTGCTCCATCGTCTAGTAACCTACAGCCTTGGCGCTTTTTAGTAATTCAGGATGAAGCGGTCAAAAAAGAGCTACGTGCTATTGCCAATAACCAAGAACAAGTAGAAACTTCCTCAGCAATTATTGCCGTTTTAGGTGATACAAAGATGTACGAAAATGCCGAGGCTGTCTATACAAAGAACTTCGATCTTGACTATATCAATGAGGCAACAAAAGATTTAATGATTAACAACTCAATCAATCTATATTCTCAACTTCCCCAAGAAGTGTTAAAAAATATCGTTACATTTGATGCTGGTCTAATTTCCATGCAGATTATGCTACTAGCTAAAGACATGGGCTATGATACAGTGCCAATGGGTGGATTTAATAAAGAAGCCTTTGCTCAACGCTTTGAATTAGCTGACCATATCGTCCCAGTTATTTTAATTGCAATTGGTAAGGCAGCCGCACCTGCTTACAATTCTTCCCGCATTGAACTTGAGCACATCGCCAAATTCATTTAATACACGTGAAAATAGTCATCTTACAATGTAGTTAAGATGGCTATTTTTATTTTTTGTGGCATTTCTTGTGCATCTACCATCATAGGATAGTAATGTTTTTGTACGTAATTTTTGAAATTAATAAAACGGAAAATGATTCTCAAAAACTAGCATAATAATGTTCCCAAGGATATTTTTTGCATTTTTATCACAAGGCACTCAAAAAATCATCATTAAAGTCTTAAATAATCAACTTCATTCTAGTACATTTGTGCGATTTCTACTAAATATTACATCTAAATTGTTGTAGCTTAAACACTTGAGGATTGTTATGATTAGGAGGTATTTTCATATGAAGGGAGGTTTTTCTGATGAATTATGACTATAATGATTCTTATTATTACTCAGATTTAGATGCAGCCATGGGTGGTTTATTTTTTATCTTTATACTAGCCGCTCTTGCTATTGGTTTAATTGCCTACATTATTAGTGCACTTATTTATTTTATGACATCTAAAACAAATGGTTTTGGAGATGTAGCCTATATTGCTTGGATTCCCATTATTAATGTATATAGTCTCTTCCTGCTGACAGCTGGTGGGGATACTCGAGAAACAATACGTGCAACAGCTTTAAAAAATACGCTTATTTATGCAGGCTTGATCATTGTTTCGTTTATTCCATTTATCGGTATTCTGGCTTCTTTAGGAGCGGCAGGCTTTACACTGTATTTCACGTATCGCCTATTCTACCGCTGGTGTGGCGAAACAGGTAAGGCAGTATTATACACAATCTTAATGGTAATAACAGGTGGATTGTTCTTTGCCATCTACGGCTTAATGCGTATGAACAGACCTTTCGTTGCTTAATTGTTTAAAACCTCTTTATGCCCTTAGGCTAAAGAGGTTTTTTACGTAATTTCACAGAGTAATGGTGCATGGATTTAGGAATTCCCTTTAATTCAAAAACCCCGCTATATACTAAATAGCGAATTCTATATTCTAAAAAGAAGATATTTGGGGGGGCATCCATTCTTGTTAATAGCTCTGAGATGAATTCACCTGTTTGTATAAAATCAGTACCCCCTTGCTCCTTATGAAGTTGTTCAATCGTTGACATAATCAAATTATCATAATAATTCTCTTGTACTGCTTGAATTTGTCGATGTAGCCATAGTCGACAAACATCCTTTGTCTGTGCTAAACTTTCCCACTGTTGCTGAAAAATTAGACGCTCCTTTGCGGACATTCGCTTTATATCATACATTTCCATGTTCCATTGATGGTTGATAGCCCGCTGTTCACCTGTGTTGATAAGAACAACTTCATTGGTTTTATTACGTAATAAATAGAGTAGAAATCTAATACCACACTGTTCTTCTGCATTGTACCCACACCAAATGTAAATCTGCAGGTTGCTTGGAATATCCTGTATCTCTCTGATTGTGTTCATTAATTTATTTCGATTTACAAAATCATCCATTCCATCATTAATATTTTCTCTTAGCCACTCATCACGGAATGCCTGTCCTCTTTTTTCATCGAGTTTCCACAATGGTCCAATCGACAAATCCTCTGGAAACCCGATCACATATTTCGGTGGAGCAAGTGTCGCTCGTAAGGAGCCTGCTGCAGATTCCGAGCAAACAATATGTACCATTTGTGCTGAAGTAGTAGTTATGACCTGTTGAATATAATCATTAATAATTTCTACCAACTGATAGAGCTCTTCCTGCCCCATAAAGAAAGACCATCCCTGCTGAGGTGTGCTTTGTTCATGATGAAATGCTGTAAAAGATTCAGATGGCTCAAGCTCATACCCCTGCCATTCCCCCTCCCTCATCACCTCTTCTATTGTGATATACTCTAACGCTTGAATTCTATATACTAGCACCTGGTTTGTGTCGTAGAAGAAATAGATAAATGGATAATGCATGGATGTTTCCATTCGCACTGCCTCCTTTTTAAAAATTGTACCACAATGACAATCTCTTCCATCATTTTTCAAAAAAGTAGTTAGCTAGCACCATAAATATGCTATTATTATAGTTAGAAAATTTTGAATTTCTAGCAAAGGGGATAAATGAATATGTATGAAAATATTTTAAGACATCCGGGGCCAACACCGATTCCAAAAAAGGTACAGCTTGCGATGAATCGGGATATTTTTAGTCATCGTAGTCAGGAATTTGTAGAATTATACCGAGAAACAATTGAATTAGTAAAGCCTGTTTTCGGTACGACACAGGACATCTTACTTTTACCTTCGGGTGGGACAGCCGCGCTTGAGGCTGCAGCTGTTAATACTGTATCTGCTGGTGAAGAGGTTGTCGTCATCACAGTTGGAGCTTTTGGCGACTATTTCGTTTCAATCTGTGAGCAATATGGCTTCCATGTACATAAGCTCGAAAAAGAATGGGGACAGGCTTGTACAGCCGAAGAACTTCGAGCATTTTTACAGCCATTACAAACTATTAAAGCCGTTTTTGTGACGTACAATGAAACATCCACAGGTATTTTAAACCCTGTTGCTGAACTAGCCCAGGTGATCCGTGAAGAAACAGATGCCCTCGTTATCGTTGATGGTGTAAGCTGTATTGGTGGCGCTCCTGCTGAAATGGATGCTTGGGGCATTGATATTCTGGTGACAGGCTCTCAAAAAGCCATGATGCTCCCACCTGGACTCTCTCTTGTCAGCGTAAGCGAAAGAGCTTGGGATGTCATTGAAGAAAATCAAACACCTGCTTATTACTTAAATCTTCAAAGCTATCGTAGCTGGGCGGAAAAGGGCATGACACCTAATACCCCTGCTATCACACTGATTTACGGACTGCATGAGGTGTGTAAATTAATTGAACAAGAAGGTGGCTTTACGCAAACAGTTGCCCGCCATGACCTCATGAAAAACATGGTGCGAAATGCAATGAAAGCATTACACATTGAGCTATTAACTGAAGATCAATACGCTTCTCCAACTATTACAGCAATTAAAACACCTCAAGGAATTGATCTTAGTGAATTTTTGTTGCACCTTAAGCAACACTATCATTTAGATTTCGCAGGCGGTCTAGGTCATCTACAGGGTAAAATTTTTAGATTCGGCCATATGGGCTATTGTTTCCCAAGTGACATTTTACAAGCCGTTTCCCTACTCGAGGCTGCCCTACAAGACTTCTCCTATGATTTCGAACCAGGAGCAGGCGTCCTTGCCGCACAAGAAGTATACTTAGCCGCACAACGTAAAGCACTACAACGTTAAACAGCAAAAACAGGTGGAGAAAAATGACTCCACCTGTTTTTTAATTTGATTTTGTTTCTACTAAACTTGAAATTGCGTTGCACGTTTGTGGACGCTAATCTGGGCGGGTTGCTTCACTTTTTGAGCGCTTTAGTCTCTTGTTTGAGCGGGTCCATACATATTGTGAGCGCTTGAGACTCCTGCTTGAGCAGGTCCACACATTTTGCGAGCGCTTTGGACTCCTATTGGAGCGGGTCTACACATTTTGTGAGCACTTCGGACTCCTACTTGAGCAGGTCTACACATTTTGTGAGCACTTCGGACTCCTATTGGAGCGGATCCACACATTTTGTGAGCGCTTTGGTCTCCTATTGGAGCGGGGCATCTCACTATTCGAATGCTTTAGTTCATGCTCGAGCGGGATATCACTAATAGAGGTCGAGCTTCCATCTAAACATAGCTTCACATCGTCTTTAATTAAATTCCTTGGCCTTTGCTAAATAAGCAGCTCGCATCGTAGGTGGGACCATACTACCGCCAGTTGCCCATACAAGATGTGTGGCTTGTGGTAGATGGTTTACTAATGCGTTCTTTTCTAGATAGGATTGACCTTGTTGTAATAAACGAATGGCTCCATACATTCCTGCGTGTGCAGATGGCTCTAAAAATAAACCTTCACTTTCCATCGCTAATCCCAGAGATGTAAACAGCTCTTCATCTGATACAGTATAGCAACCACTTATATACGTCTCCATCACTTTTCCTACAAATTTGGAGGCACGACCAACAGCTAACCCATCCGCTTCTGTTCGATTGTCAAGGCCAATATCTTCTACACTAATTGCGTCATGTAAGCCTGTCATCAGCCCGATCGTCATACAAGGAGAAGCGACAGGTTCTGCAAAGAAAATATGCACATGCTCACCATAAATTTCTTTTAATCCATAGGCAACACCACCTGGTCCTCCACCTACGCCACATGGTAAATAGACGAACAATGGATGTGCTTCATCCACTGAAATATTCGTCCTTTCTAGCTGTTCCTTTAAACGCTTGGCAGCTACGGCATAGCCAGCAAATAAATCCTTAGAATTTTCATCATCAATAAAATGACATTTTGGATCTTGCTCAGCTTCCTGTCGCCCCTGCTCAACAGCTACACTGTAATCAGCTTCATATTCAATCACTGTCGCACCCTTTTCACGCAGTAAGGCTTTTTTCCACTCCTTGGCATCACTCGACATATGTACAACGACATTAAAGCCGAGCTTCTTGCCCATAATGCCGATACTTAATCCTAAATTCCCCGTAGAGCCTACTGCAATCGTATATTGTTGGAAGAACGACTGAAATTCTTCTGTTGCTAAAATTGCATAATCATCCACTTCTTTAAGTCTTCCACTTGCCAAAGCTAGCCTTTCTGCATGTTTTAATACCTCATAAATTCCTCCACGTGCTTTGATCGAGCCAGAGATCGGTAATGCATGATCACATTTTAAAAGCAATTGGCCGGGAATCGCCACACCATATGCTTGTTCAATAGCACTTTTCATTGCAGGAATTTCCTTGATCGTTGATTCAATTAAACCATCACTTTCTAGAAGCTCTGGAAATGCTACTTTTAAATAAGAAGAAAAACGTTGTAATGTTGCTTCCGCATCATCCACTTCAGCCATAGTAAAGAGCGTTGTTTCAGGATTTTTCATCCAATTTGTATTTTCCCACAATACAGTAGCCTTTTTTGCTAGTTCGTTCAACTGCGGATATTGTTCGAATAGTTCGTGTTTATGTTCATTTTTCACCTGTAGATTCCTCCAGTTTATGGGCTAAAATTGCTCGTTCACAAATTTGTCGAAATTTCATTTCAAACGAAATATTGTTTTCTTGTGTTCTTTTTTTAGGTCCCTTTGTTCGTCCACCTGCCCTTCTAATTTTTTGACCAACATGCCGCATATCGAGCAAACGTTCGATGTTTTCATTAGACATTTCTCGTCCATTTTGATCAATCGGATACCCTCCTCGTGCTAAAACCATGGCTGCTAATCCGTAATCCTGTGTAATAACAATATCGTGTTTTGAAAGCGCGTTCACTAGCGTAAAATCAACCGAATCTGGACCTTTGGGTACAATAATTGTTATTACATTATCACGTTCAACACGATGTGATGTATCGCAAAACAAGATAGTTTCTATCTCAAACTCAGATGATATAGATAGCGCTAAATCCACTACTGGACAGGCATCAGCGTCTATAAGAACCTTCACAATAAGGCATCATTCCTTTCTCGTAATTAGATGAATCACTTAGAACTAAATTATTTTAATATAATTTTAAAACAACCTCTCTTGCTCAATTTTTCACAAACTTTAAAAGTATTTTATTGAATAGTTTGAAAAATAGATATACGATACATCTATCAACTAAATGGGGGTTTTATTTATGACAATTACAACTGTTAGCAATGAACAATTAGCAAAAGAATACGTAGATGGCGTATTTGAGCAACTTAAACAACAGAATAGTCATCAAGCGGAATTTTTACAAGCAGCTGAAGAAATTTTCATCTCATTAGTACCTGTATTCGCGCAACATCCTGAATATATTAAGGCCAATATTTTATCTCGTATTGTGGAGCCAGATCGTATTATTTCTTTCCGTGTAGCATGGCAAGATGATAACAATCAAGTGCAAGTGAATCGTGGCTATCGTGTACAATACAGCAATGTCATGGGCCCATATAAAGGCGGTCTTCGCTTCCATCCTTCCGTAAATGAATCCATCATTAAGTTCCTAGGCTTTGAGCAAATCTTTAAAAATGCTTTAACAGGGCAGCCTATCGGTGGTGGTAAAGGTGGTTCAAACTTTGATCCGAAAGGTAAATCAGATTCAGAAATTATGCGTTTCTGCCAAGCATTCATGACTGAATTATACCGTCATATTGGTCCAGATGTCGATGTTCCTGCTGGTGATATTGGCGTAGGTGCTCGTGAAGTAGGTTATTTATGGGGTCAATATAAGCGTTTAACAAAAGCAAATGAATCAGGTGTATTAACTGGTAAGACTCCTGGCTACGGTGGCTCTTTAGCACGTAAAGAAGCAACTGGTTACGGTACTGTTTACTTTGTGAACGAAATGCTAAAGGATGCAAATGACTCATTCGAAGGAAAAACAGTAGTTGTTTCTGGATCTGGTAATGTGTCTACGTATGCGATTGAAAAAGCGCAACAGTATGGTGCCAAAGTGGTTGCTTGCTCGGACTCTTCAGGCTATATCTATGATCCAGAGGGCTTAGATTTAGATGCTATCAAAGAAATTAAAGAAGTAAAAGGTGACCGTATCTCAACTTACGTTAATTACCGACCAAATGCTACTTTTACAGAAGGTTGTACAGGAATTTGGACGATTCCTTGTGATATTGCCCTACCATGTGCTACGCAAAATGAAATTAACGGTGAGTCAGCTCGTACATTAATTTCGAATGGTGTGAAAGCAATCGGTGAAGGTGCTAATATGCCATCAGACCTTGAAGCAATCAATGAATTCCTAGAGGCAGGCGTATTATTTGGTCCAGCAAAAGCAGCGAATGCTGGTGGAGTTGCGGTATCTGCTCTTGAAATGGCACAAGATTCTAGTCGCGTATTTTGGTCATTTGAAGAAGTAGATGCGAAACTTCATCAAATTATGAAAAATATTTATACAGACAGCAAAGCGGCAGCAGAAAAATATGGCTTCCCAGGTAACCTAGTAGTTGGTGCAAACATTGCTGGCTTTATCAAAGTAGCAGATGGAATGCTTACTGAAGGCGTCTATTAATAACCTTCTATTTTCAATGTTTCCTAGGATTTGATTTCGGAATATTCTTAATTTCAACCAAGGTGGTAACGAACATTCGTTATCACCTTATTTTTTATCTGCAATTCCGTTATAAAACATCAAAATAAACGTTTTAAACGAACATTTTTATCATTAAATATTTAGAACATTCGTGTTATAATTTTAGAGTACTATGAAAAATATTGGAGGGTTTTTTGTGGAATTATTGTATACAGGTAAAACAAAAAATGTGTTCAAATTAGAAGATGGTCATTATTTATTAAAATTTAAAGACGATGTTACAGGAGAAAACGGCGTGTTTGATCCAGGTGCAAATACTGTTGGTTTAACAATTGATGGGGCTGGCTTGGCTGGTTTACGTTTAACTTCTTATTTTTATTCAAAATTAAACGAACAAGGGGTTCCTACTCATTTCGTTGATGCTAACTTTGAAGATGCAACAATGACAGTAAAACCGGCAACTGTTTTCGGTAACGGTTTAGAAGTGATTTGCCGCTTTAAGGCAGTTGGTTCATTCCTACGCCGTTATGGTGCCTATGTAAAGGAAGGACAAGATTTAGACTCCTTTGTAGAAGTAACAATCAAAGATGATGATCGTTTAGATCCTCCAATTTCTGAAGATGCTTTAGCGATGTTAAACCTGTTAACTCATGAAGAATACGCCATTTTAAAACAACGTACAATTGAAATTTCCAAATTTGTAGCGGCAGAGCTTGCTAAAAAAGGCTTAACGCTTTATGACATTAAATTAGAATTCGGCCGCGATGCGAAAACGAATGAAATTTTATTAATCGATGAAATTTCAGGCGGTAATATGCGTGCTTACAAAGGTGATCAGTATATTGAGCCGTTAGAACTTGAGAAAATTATGTTAGCTGAATAATAGAAGCAACCTTAAAAAGAGTCGACAATTACGACTCTTTTTTTATGTGTGGGCTTATTTTTATTTTCCATGAAACTTTTCTTTACTTCACTCGTATATTAACTATATGTAACAAGCAATTATTCTATTATTTTGGAGGTAGTTTGATGGAAAACTTGAATGAGACATCAAAAGAAGAAAGGTCAAAACTAAATCCATTTTTATCGGTTTGGATGCATCCAAAGCAAACGACTCGTTATATGATTAATGAAAAATCTATCGGCTTTGCAATTTTGGTTTTGTCTATTGGTTATATTGGCTCCCTTATGTCTGGATTAATTGATTCAGAATTTCTTCCTGATTTTTCGCCATGGCTTTTAGTCCTATTATGTGTCATTTTTGCTCCTATCGCAGGTATGATTGGCACAGCTATTTCTGCACTCATCTCTTGGCTATTCGGGAAATTATTTAAAGGTACTGGGACTTACTCGGACTTATTTAAGGGGTTAAGCTTAACAGCAATCCCATATATCGTACTGATTCCACTTTATATTATTTGGTTAGTGACTTCACCCGATTCATTATTAGATCCTAATTTTATGGGTTCATTACCGTGGATTTTTTGGCCAACAATTTTAGTAAGCATCCTTGTGACGATTTGGTCATTTGTTATTTCTGTAGGTGTAGTCGCTGAGGCACATCAAATTTCGAACTGGATGGCTTTTTTCACCATCTTTATTCCAGCCATTATTATCTTCATCGTGTTATTTGTTCTTTTCTTTGTCATACTCATCGGAATTATTGGTGTTGGCATGATGTAAAAACATCTCCCCTCTCATTTAAGAGAGTGGGAGATGTTTTTTATAGTTTGAATTGAGCAATGAGAGCTTTCAATTGTAATGCTAATTCTGATAGTTGAGCAGACTTTCCAGCCATATTCTCCATTGAGCTACTTGTCTCTTCTGTCGTAGCTGTTGTTTGCTCGACCCCTGCAGCAGATTCCTCTGCCACCGCAGCAATTTCTTGAATAGAGTTATTCATTTTATGGCCATCTTCTGTAACTTTCGATAAATTCGTTGAAATTAATTGGACACTCTCCACTACATCATTAATGGAGTGGCTAATCGTGTTAAATGTTTCAGTAGTAGCTTTTATTTGATTCGTTCCCTCTTTTACTTCTTGGTAACCATCCTCTAAAGAGTTCGTGACAACATCAAAATCTTGCTGAATATTCGTGACGATGGATGTAATATCGTTTACTGAAAAGGCTACTTGTTCTGCAAGCTTACGTACTTCATCTGCCACTACAGCAAATCCTTTGCCATGCTCTCCCGCTCTTGCCGCTTCAATCGCAGCATTTAAAGCCAGCAGGTTCGTTTGATCTGCAATATCCTTAATGACCACGACTAATTTAGAAATTTCCTGTGCTTGAGCATCTAATTTTTTCACTTTCTCAACGGCATTTTGCACGATGCTATCAATCTTTTCCATTTGAGAATTAGAGGATGTCATTAGCTGACTTCCTTCATTCGTTAATGTTAAAACTTCTACTGAAGATTGATGAATATGTGCACCATGCTGATTCGTTTCCTGTAAATCTGCTGTAAAGCGCTCCATTAATGAAGTTAATGCACTAGAATGGTGAGCTTGTCCCTCAGCACCCGATGCTAATTCATGCATCGTAATCGCAACTTGCTCCGCTCCCATATTGACTTCATTTGCTGAATGCGTTAGCTCTTTACTAGAAGTATTAATTAAGTCTGATGCTTGGGCAATATTATGAATCATATCCTTCAACCTTAATTGCATTTGATTCATGGCGCTTGCCAGTTTACCAATTTCATCTTTTGAACGTATAGCCATACTTTCTTGAGATAAATCTCCCTCTGCAAAACGCTCCATGGCTTGAGCCGCTTGGTTAATAGGCTTCGTCATACTACTCGCATATTGCCAAATGATCAATATCCCAACCATAATGGCCAAGCCAATTACTAGAAGCGTTAATTTAAGAATACTTTGTGCTGGTTTATTGAAGTCCATTAAATAGGTACTCGCACCAATGACCCAACCCCAATTTGGATCCGTTTCTGCATAAACCCCTTTGTCCTCTAATTGACCTGAATTGGGTAACGGCCACGAATATGAAACAAATCCACCACCTTCATTCCCTTTAGCAATGATTTCTTGTATGTACTTAACGCCTTTATCATCCTCTTCATCCCAAACACTCGTACCCTCTATATTTGGATGGGCAACGGACATCCCTTTTTGGTCAACGACAAAAATATAACCATTGTCGCCAAGTTTAATGTCCTTATTAATCGGTCGCTTTCCTTCACTATCCTTTTCTCCTAAAATAGCAATCTTTACTTTTTCCTGAGCTTCCTCTAATGATAAATTGCCTGCTTCTACCTCTTGATTGAATTGCTCAATCATAGCAATCGTCATTTCGACACTATTTTTTAGATTTTCTTTCCCTACTGTTTCTAGGTTTGATTTACTTTGCTGATAGCTTATAAAACCTAAGATAAGTAACGGAATCATTAAAAGCAGCAATGAAAAAGCAATTAGCTTCGTTTTAATAGATCGAAATTGTACGATTGATGTCATTTTTCATCATCACTTCTTTCAATTTTAAATGGACTTAAGACTTATTTTTTAACCTAAATCTGTCATCAATAAGTATTTCTTCTCTTCAATCAACTATGTAAAACATTCCATTTTACTTAATCATTTTATTACATAAAACACCAAAAAACAACAAATTTCGAGCATATTTGATAAAAAACAGATAGAGAAAAGCAATACACTTTTCCCTATCTGTTCTAATTCCCTATTCAATTTTATTAAACAGATAGTGCTGTACTTTGCTGGAATAGCTCAGATACGCCAGATTCTACAGCTGCCCCACTTACTGCGCGTGAGACGATGGCCACAACGCGTTCGTCCAAAGATTTAGGCACAATATATTCTTCCTTTAGTTCCTTATCACTCACAAGGGAGGCAATGGCTTCTACAGCAGCTAGCTTCATTGACTCATTAATATCCGTAGCACGCACATCTAAAGCACCACGGAAAATACCAGGGAATGCAAGAACATTATTAATTTGATTTGGATAATCTGAACGGCCCGTTCCCATAACACGTACCCCCCAAGCTTTGGCATTTTCATACGTGATCTCTGGATTTGGATTCGCTAAGGCAAAGACAACTGGATTTTCATTCATGGACGCAATATGTGCCTCTGTTAATAGATTGGCTACAGAAACTCCAATAAAGACATCTGCACCTGTTAGTGCATCCTCCAGTGTACCATGTTGCTTCTCTGGATTCGTCAAATGAGCAACCGCTTCTTTAATCGGGTTCATCCCCTCTGTACGCCCCTCATAAATAATACCTTTTGTATCGCACATATAAATATTCTTATAGCCCATTTGTACAAGTATACGTAAGATCGCAATGCCTGCAGCACCAGCACCGTTAATCACAACCTTCATCGTTGCAATATCCTTTTTCACAATACGATTGGCATTAATCATCGCTGCTCCTACAACAATCGCTGTTCCATGTTGATCATCATGAAAAACTGGAATATCACATTCTTGACGTAGGCGATCTTCAATTTCAAAGCATCTTGGTGCTGAAATATCCTCTAAGTTTACCGCACCAAATGTCGGGGCAAGCGCCTTCACAATGCTGACGATTTCATCCGTATTTTTTGTATCTAAGCATATTGGAAAAGCATCAACATTGGCAAAACGCTTTAGTAAAATCGCCTTCCCTTCCATTACAGGTAATGCCGCTTTCGGTCCGATATCTCCTAACCCTAAAACCGCTGTCCCATCCGACACAACAGCTACCATATTACCCTTCATTGTATAGTCGTACACAAGCGAAGGATTTTTCTCAATCTCCACACATGGCGCTGCTACCCCCGGTGAATAAGCCAAGCTAAGATCATAGGAATCTTGTACAGGTACCTTTGAGCTCACCTCTAATTTCCCGCTATAGTGTGCATGCATTTCTAAAGCCTTTTTCATTACGTCCATTCCATCCCATCCTTTTCCCTTTGATTTTTTATTATATTTCAGAATCATAATACTTTGTGAAAATATAGTCAACGAATTTTCTGTCAATTTATTTTTAACTTCAATAATTCAATATTTAATGACTTTCATTACATTTTTCTGTCAAATTAAACGTTTCACAATCAATTATTTTAAGATAATTAATGCGATTGTTAACACATTATAAAGTGTACACATAGAGCCATTTAGCCTGTTCAACTTTTCACATAGTATTTTTCTTATGTAAATGAGAATTTTTTCACAAACTTTTGTAAGCGCATCCATTACCCTGATTGACTTCGTCACAATTTATTCACATTTTTTCACAAAGTTTTTTATTATACAGATCAAAGTATTTGTGAAATTCTTAACAAGACAAAAAAGAGCCCTATATAAAGGACTCTTCGGTAAAATGATTAATAAAGGCCGTGATGATATGCTTGGAAGACCATTGCTCTCCCGAAACTTTTGTAATCGGATAATCACGAGGAAAAATGGTTTTGGTGATTTCCTCAACAGAATAACCTTGCATAAATAATTGCTTCACTTTTCCTTGCATGTCTTCCAAATAAGCAATTTTTTCTTGTATTTTCGTTCGACCATCCACTATAAAGCCTGCATGACAGCAATAGACGACATCGAAATCATAGTTTACTATTTTCCTTAAAGACGCCAAGGTATGGACAATGTTTTCTTCATCAAGCACAACCTTTGTCTTTGGCTGGATAAACAAATCACCTGTAAACATAGCGCCTGTTTCCCGATTGTAAAAAGAAAGATGATCTGTAGTATGCCCAGGTGTTTCAATAACATCCCATGTTGCTGCGTTCGTTTGTAAGGTTTGACCAAATGGTTGGGCAACAAACGCGGGTCGTTCCCCCCACAATGCCTGACGATAGAGTGGATAGTCTCCATCTTCAGCACAAAGATTGACTGAATCACGATGAATATAAATAGGTACATTCTTATGATGTTGAATCCACGCTGCATTTCCTGCATGATCCTCATGTGAATGCGTTAATGCCAATTGCTCTATCGGTATACCCTTAAAAAAGGATTGAAATTCCTGCGATAGTGAGTAGGAACCTGTATCAATCAGTAACCCATCCACAAAAAAGCTGTACACACTCATACCAACCCCCTGCACCGCAACTTTCCCATGCGCACATTGTACACCGCGATGATGCTGAATCTCGATACTTTTCTCCCGT
>Ga0213824_1000878_pt1 | contig 20095 bp, 21 predicted proteins | sample MC6MC0906MG_FD_179892 | JGI IMG/M metagenome (GOLD analysis project Ga0213824, IMG submission 179892) | Enriched soil aggregate microbial communities from Iowa State University, Ames, United States - MC6-MC0906-MG | ecosystem: Environmental > Terrestrial > Soil > Unclassified | place: USA: Iowa...
AAATAAAATTGCAAGCTTGTGCAGGGATAAGGATATTCAGCTGATCCTATACAGCGCACCATCGCCAAAGTGCTGGTCCTACGCCAAACACAATGCGGCCGCAGCCTTTGCCAACGAAAACCAGCTGACTTACATTGACTTAAATTTAGATATCGATACCCTTGGCATTGATTGGGCAAAAGACTCCCGGGATGACGGTGATCACTTAAACTACTTTGGAGCAAAAAAAGTGTCAGACTACATGGGAAACTATTTATCAGAGCACGCAGACTTAACCGACCATCGCAAGGATGATTTGTTTGCAGGCTGGAACAAAGAGTTAAAAAATTATCTCAAACTGACGGAACAGAATTAACAGGTAAAGGGCATTGGGGCAGCTGGAAAACAGGCTGTCTCCAATGCTCTTTTTTCACTATTTCTGTATGTAATAGGACATGAAATCCGCCAGCTTATCACATGCCATCTTTAACTGGTCAAGCTCTGGAAGGTAAACGACCCGGAAATGATCCGGTTTTTCCCAGTGGAACCCGCCTCCATGAGTTAAGAGGATCTTTTTATCCTTTAAAAAGTCTAATACAAACTTTTCATCATCATAAATATTAAATTTACTGGTCTGTATTTTAGGAAACATGTAAAAGGCTGCTTTGGGTTTTATTACGGAAACTCCCGGAATCTCATTCAATGCCTGATAGGTGTATTCTCTCTGTTCGTATATTCTCCCGCCCGGTATCATCAACCGTTCTGTTTCCTCTTCCATTTCCAGTGCAGCTTCGATCACGGACTGGGCCGGAACATTGGAGCAAAGCCTCATGGAGGATAATAAGTTTATTCCTTCTACATAGCCTTTTGCAAAGGATTTATCGCCGCAGAGACTCATCCAGCCGCAACGGTATCCTGCAATTAAATGGGACTTTGAAAGGCCGTTGAATGTAATGGTCAAAAGATCCGGTGCCAAAGAGGCAATGGATCTATGTTCCAAGCCGTCAAAGACAAGCCTGTCATAAATTTCATCTGCAAAGATGATCAGCCCATGTTTCCGGCATACTTCCACAATCTCCTCCAGTACTTCCCTGGGATACAGGGCACCCGTAGGATTGTTGGGATTGATGATGACAATTCCCTTGGTTCTGCTTGTTATTTTACTTTTTATGTCATTGATATCCGGGTACCACTCCGCCTTTTCGTCGCACATGTAATGGACCGCGGTTCCTCCCGAAAGGGTTACCGAAGCCGTCCATAGAGGATAGTCTGGAGAAGGGACCAAAATCTCATCCCCACTGTTTAACAGCCCCTGCATGGCTAAGGTGATCAGCTCGCTTACGCCATTTCCCGTGTATACATCATCCACAGTAACCTGTTCAATCCCTTTTTTCTTACAGTATTTTACGATGGCCCTTCTGGCTGACAGCAGCCCTTTGGAATCTGAGTAGCCTTCCGTATGGGACAGATTTTCGTTCATTCGCTTAAGCAGTTCCTCCGGCGCACGAAAACCAAAGGGAGCCGGATTCCCAATATTTAATTTTAATATATCAACTCCCTGATCAATCATCCGGTTTGCTTCATCCATGACCGGTCCTCTGATATCATAACACACATGATCCAGCTTACTGGATTTTTCAAAATTTCTCATCATTGCTCTCCTCTTTCTAAGTAATTTAATAAGTGAAGGTAATAAAAAAACGCCCTAAACGTCGAAACGTTTAGGGCGAATGTACAATCCGTGTTACCACCTAAATTCAGAGAAATCTCTGCACTCTCTACGATACAAGCATATCGTGCCCCTGTAACGTGGGAATACGTTGAAGCCTACTAAACCATCTCCCTGGTATCAGGGAAACCATTATTCGGTTCAAAGCTCCGAGACTGCTTCGATATACTAAAATAAAGATTCGCACCAACCATCTTCTCTCTGAAATTCATTGTATATGTACTATTTCTCTTCATTGCCTTTTCACTATTTCCGCAATAATAACACAGGCAGAAGAAATTGTCAATTACTAAAAGTACTTAAATTTCCTCATCAGCCGGGAACCGGATTCCTCCTTTTTGTCTTGCAGTTGTCTGTATCTCACTTACAAGCAGGGTATGATCTAAGAGCTGATAGCACATTTCTAAATCATTGCCGCTGATCATATCCTGAAAATCCATGAATTCATTCATCATGCGATGTTCAAAGTTATCTTCATTCACAAAGGTTTTAGTCTCATCATTCATGATCAACTCAAAGCCTCTGCAGATGCTGGCAGGCGTATCCTGATGGATAACCCCCTTCTCCCCCTGAATGTAATTTGCAACCGGAGCCTTACAGTCCTTTGCGCCAACGCAGGTGCATTTAAAAGTACCGTAGTCCAAAATCAAAATTCCCGAGGTATCAATCCCTCTCTCTACATTGGGGAAGTATTCTACCTTAAGCGGCCTGCCGAATAAACCCGCAACGTAATGGATGTTATAAATATTAATATCCATGAGTGCACCGCCGGAACAATTGGGATCAAAGGCGGGCAGAATACGGCCCTCTTTAAAGCTGTCATATCTCCTGGAATACTGAGAATAGTTACACTGCACAATTTTTATGTTACCCAGGGAAGGCAGAAGTTCTTTTATTCTTTTATAGTTCGGCAAATGCAGGGTTGTAACCGCCTCAAACAAAAACAACCTCTTCTCTTTGGCCAGTCCGCTTAATATCAAGGACTCCTTAAAGGTTGTGGTAAAGGGTTTTTCAACAATCACATGTTTTCCTGCCTCCAGTGCCTCTTTTGTAAACTGGAAATGCAAATGATTGGGGAGCGCCACATAAACCGTATCCACATCGCTGTTTAAGAAGTCCTGATAATCCGTAAAAATATGTTTGATGCTATATTTTTCTCCAAGCTCCCTTCCCACTGCTTCACTTCTTTTCGTACAGCATATGGCCGTAAGCTCCATCTTATCTAAATGGTGAACGATTGGCAGAAACTCCTTTACAATCATTCCTGATCCAACAATACCTAATTTCATCCTTATCACCTCTCAAGTACAATTTTGTGATACCTTTATCCCATATGACCTTACCATTCCCAAATGCTTAAATAACCTTTCTTAATTCCCCTGTTACAGAATCTATTACCAGACCGTATATCATGATTTCCTCCGGGACAAAGGGATGATTGCGTATCAGCTCAACGGAATTTTTAATAGACAAATCCAAATCTTTAAATCCTCCCAGCCATGAATCAAAATCAATGCCATAGTATTTTACCAGGTCAATATTCTTTTGTTCGATTCCCCGCTGTTTCATTTTTTCTATGATTTTTTTACTGTCCGTATGTCTGGCCCCGCAATCGGTATGACCGATTACGAGGATCTCCTTGACATCTAATTCATAAATACCGATCAGAAGGCTTCTCATGGCACTTCCGAATGGGTGGGATATCACTCCTCCGGCATTTTTTATAATTTTGGCGTCCCCGTTTTTAATCCCCAGAGCCATGGGCAGTAATTCTGTTAATCGAGTGTCCATACAGGATACGATTGCGACTTTTTTATCCGGGAACTTATTGGTAATATATTTTACATATCCTTTGTTTTCAACAAATTCCTTATTAAATTTCAGTATCTCGTTAATCATCCTTCATTCCTCTTCCGCATGTTTATTCAGCCTATCATTAAAACAGCTTTAAATAATTCCCATATCCTTCTTTTTCCATCTTTTCTTTGGGAATAAATCTTAAAGAAGCACTGTTAATACAATAGCGCAGTCCTCCCCGGTCTATCGGACCATCTTCAAATACGTGGCCTAAATGGGCATCTCCCAGTTTGCTTCTGACCTCCGTGCGGAGCCTTCCAAAGCTCCGGTCCTCAACATTATTAAGAGTATCTAAGTCAATGGGCTTAGAAAAGCTGGGCCAGCCGCAGCCTGATTCAAATTTATCAGTGGACATAAAAAGCGGTTCCCCTGTTGTAATATCCACATAAATTCCTTCTTCAAATTTATTATAATATTCATTTTGAAAGGGAGGCTCTGTTGCACTGTTTTGTGTTACTTCAAACTGTAAGTCAGTCAGATTTTCTCTCAATTCACTTTTTGGCTTTTTACCGTACTTTTTGCTTTTATCCTCTGCCTTCTTTGCTTTTTCGAATTTATCAGCTCCAATATGGCAGTATCCGCCCGGGTTTTTATCCAGATATTTCTGATGGTACTCCTCTGCCCGGTAGTAATAGGAAAGAGGCTTTACTTCAATCGCTATTTTCTCTTTATATTTTTTCTGAAGCTCATTGATGGAATCCCGGATTACCGCCTCATCCTTGTCATCCGTGAAATAGATTCCTGTCCGGTACTGGGAACCAACATCGCCTCCCTGGCGGTTCACGCTTATGGGATTGATCACGTCATAGTAAAGCTGCAGTAAATAGGTAAGACCTATTATGCTGTCGTCGTATTCCACCTTCACCGTTTCTGCATGCCCGGTATTATGGCTGCACACTTCCTTATAAGTTGGATTCTCCGTATTTCCATTGGCATATCCTACCTCTGTAAACAGGATGCCCGGAATATTCTCCAGATACTTTTCTGTTCCCCAAAAGCAGCCGCCTGCCAGATAAATTTCCTTCTTCATAGTAATCACCTCGTTCTCTGTTATGGTATCAAATGATATTCTTCCATTAGCTTAACTGCAGACTTTACGATCTGAGCCGTCATGCCCCATATGATCCAGTCTTCATATTTGTAAAACAAAACGTCATAAGTTCCTTTTGCCCAAGGGTATTTTACCCCTCCCGGAATCCATTCATACGGAAAATCCTCCGGCGGCTCCGAAATCAGTTTACTCACAAATCGCTCCGGCTCCTGACTGCGGAAGAAATCCAGTGGTATTTTTATGACCTCTTCTACTTCATCTCTGCTGAATGTATCATCATAATCGCTTATAACGCCAATAAAAGGATGGATCATCAAGTTAAAGGGGGACAGATAAATATCTCCCGGCCCCATCACCTCAATCTGCTGCGGCAATACCATCAGTTCTTCAACGGTCTCACGCACCGCGCATTCCTGAAGGGACTCCCCGGCTTCCAGTTTTCCGCCTGGAAAACAAACCTCTCCCGGCTGCCGTTTTAACTCATTAGACCTTTTTTCAAAAAGCAGATAATTGACTCCTGAAATACGGATCAGGGGAATCAGTACTGCATACTGTCTGAATTTTTCTTCTCCGATCATTCCTGGACGCCGGATTGAAAATTGTTCTTTCTCCAGAATAATGGCCTCCTTCCTAGGATTGATCCCAAAAACCATGGAATAAATGCTATATAAATTCTACACTAAATCTAATATAATAACAATAGTAATTCCTACTTATATACTATATATTCATCCTTTTTTACTATCTTATAGAGTGACAGAATGATATCGAGCAAATGTATGACTATTACGAAACATGATCGGAATTTTATGCTTTTTGAAGATAATTGTGATATAATTCCATTAAATCTACAAATAAAAGAAAAACATATCCATGCGGATACGCGATAAAATTATATGGACGGGAGAAATTAACAATGAAACAGAACCCTTACGATAACAAAGCATTCTTTGAAAAATACAGCCAAATGGACCGTTCCACAAAAGGGCTTGACGGTGCAGGGGAATGGAAAACTCTTGAATCAATGCTGCCTGAATTTAAAGACAAGCGGGTGCTGGATCTGGGCTGTGGATTTGGCTGGCATTGCCAGTATGCCATAGAGCATGGTGCAAAAACTGTCACAGGCATTGACATTTCCGAAAAAATGCTTGCTATTGCAAAGGAAAAGACAAGTGATAAAATCTGCTATTGCCAAATGCCAATTGAAGAAATATCTTTCAGCGAAAATTCCTTTGATGCAGTCATCAGCTCTCTTGCGTTCCACTATATCGAATCTTTTGAGCAGATTGTTGAAAAGGTATCCTGCTGCCTTGTAAAAGGAGGCGATTTTGTCTTTTCTGTGGAGCATCCGGTTTTTACTGCGTACGGCAGCCAGGAATGGTATTACGACGAAACCGGTAAGATTCTTCACTTTCCAGTTGACAATTACTTTTTTGAGGGACAAAGACAGGCCAATTTTCTTGGTGAACATGTCACAAAATATCATAAGACCCTGACCACCTATTTGAATGGTTTGATACTGGCAGGGTTTGAAATCACCGGTGTTGTGGAGCCTCAGCCATCGAAACACCTTCTTCAGACCGTGGAAGGCATGGAAGATGAGCTTCGCAGGCCCATGATGCTGATCATTTCAGCAAGGAAAAAATAACCGGTATCCGAAAGAAAAAAAGGGAGCTTATTCGCTCCCTTCGATACAAAACCGCCAGAGGTAGTCTTTGGCTTCCTCCGCGTAATCGATTCCCACTCGTTTTGTCGCTATGATATTGAAATTCTCGTCTGTGCCTTCCTCAAAATATACCTGATCACCGCACAGGTCTATGCCGTTAACGCTTCTATCCAGTGATAATGCCATGCATAACTTTCCCGGGCCGTTTATAAGGCCCTTGCGCTGGCTTTTAGAAAGCTGCTCATACTCCTTCTCAAATCTCTTTTGCGCCATTAGCTGGATTCCCTCCAATGGTTCAGCAGCTCTTATTAAGACTGCCTGCGGAATCCCCTTCTCTCTCGTCACTACGTTGAAGCACCAGTACATCCCATAAATTAGAAACATATAAGCAAAACCGGGATCTCCATACATCACTTCCACTCTTGGTGTCCTCTTCCCGCCGTAAGAATGGGCAGCTTTATCTTCAACGCCCATATATGCCTCTGCCTCTACAATCTTAGCGGCGATCCTCTGTCCTTCCCATTCGTGCACAAGTACCTTTCCCAATAACTCCCGGGCAACCAGGACCGAATCCCTGTTATAGAATTCTCTGTCTAGTTTTTTCATCCCAGCGGCCTTCCTTTCGCATTCTAATTATGATTCTTTCTATTTGAACATTGCACTGGAATTTAATACGGAAGTACTGTATACAAAAAGCACATCCTGATCATCAAAGGTGATGTAATCACCGATTAAATCACTGGCAATATAACGGATATCGACCATGGTCACTTTGGAGTACCCGTCAAGCAAAAGGGGCGCCAGGCTGCTTCCAAAAGAATCCCGGAATATCACCAACTCTTTTCCGTTATTTACATTAGGATTGGTGATTTCCAAAAGAGCCGCCGCACCGGATAAATATACGTCATAAGGGTCATTTCCCGTAAGCTTTTGGGTATCATATACAGTCGTAGTTTTTCCTGTCTCCCAATTATAAACGGTACAGGCATCTATGAGATCATTGGTAAGGTATTTCAGGTTATCCGGTTTCATTGGAAGAGCAGAATGCCCATAATATACTCCGTAAAAAGGGGTTTCCACTTCGATTGTCTTATATTGACCGGCACGTTCCTTCTCTTCCCCTAATTCTCCCCGGATTTTATCCGCTGCCTTTGCAATCTTCTCCTGCTTCCAGTGAATATCTGTCTTATAATAATCTTCGATTTCCAGAATATCCGATAGATCAATATACTTCGCAAAGTCTGTATTTGCCTTCATCATTTCAAACAGTTTTGGATAGTCCATGGAGGGATAACCATTTGCCTGGGAGAGAAAATACCCCTTATCAGGAACTACGGTAAGATACGTTTTCACGTCTTTGCCTTCCATGTATTTTTCATAAAGATACCGGAATTTATCCGCCGCGTTTTGAATGGAAGCTTCATTCAAAGGGTATTCCATTTTAACGGCATAGCCATCCTGAATATAGATACCGTTATTATCCTTCTGACCCAATGGATAAAACTTAACATATGCTTTCATGGTACGAAATAAAAAGCGGCCGGGGAATTGATCTTTGGCATATTGCTCAAAACTCTCCATAAAATCTGCCGTTACAAGACTTTTAAGGGTGATTTCCGGAAAACCGGCAAGCTTTCTTCTTTCACTGGCTGATATTTCCTGTGACGGGGAAAGCCATGAGGAAATCGCCAAAAGAACCCATACCGTTCCTACCAAAATCACTAACATCCGATTTGTTTTTTTATTCTTCATTCCTGCCCTCCTTAAAAGCGAAAATACAGAAATGGATTAAAGGAAGCATCGATTAAGTACGCCGTTGTCAGCAAAAGCAGCACCACACATACCACAGGCTCTGCCCCGGTTAGGGCTATGGAACCAAATGGCGTTTTACGGATGCGGCCTATGATCCTCTTTGGCAAATCGGTACTTCCGATTATGGCTAACACAAATATAATAAGATAGCTTCTTAAATAATAGACTGACTGGACTCCTGTAAACGGCAGTCCGCTCATTCCGAACATGGAACGAATCCGTTCTGCTGATGTACTTAAATCAGGAGCATCGAATATGACGAAGCTTATTATTACAAGAAGCATGACATACAAATGTGAAATACTTTTGGGCATTTTCTTTAGAAAACTGCCAAGCCACAGCTTCTCAATCATCAGAAGAACAGCAAATAACATTCCCCAGATGACAAAATTCCATGCAGCGCCGTGCCATAAGCCGGTCAACATCCATACCAGAAAGATATTAAAGAGCCAGCGCATCTTGCCAACACGGTTTCCTCCTAAGGGAATATATAAATAATCCCGAAACCAGGTCCCCAGGGACATATGCCACCTACGCCAGAACTCAGTAATGCTTTGGGAAATAAACGGATAATTGAAATTCTCCTGAAAATCAAAGCCAAATACTTTTCCTAAACCGATTGCCATATCACTGTATCCGGAAAAGTCAAAGTAAATCTGTAAAGTAAATGCCACTGCATATAGCCAGTAAAATAATACATTTCGTTCCTGAGAATCTGCAAAGATTTTGCACAATTCTCCAAGGGAATTGGCAATCAGTACCTTTTTTGAAATTCCAAATAAAAACCTGCGGATTCCAATGCGGATTTTCATAAGACTGTGTTCCCTGCTGTCAAGAGCCTTTGCGATATCCGTATATCTTACAATGGGACCTGCGATCAGCTGAGGAAAGAAAGCCACATAGGTGGCCAATGATAATAGATTTTTCTGGGCCTTTGTGCTTTTTCGGTAAACATCAATTGTGTAGCTTAGAATTTGAAACGTATAAAAGCTGATGCCAATGGGAAGAACTACTTTCAGCAAAGGGACTGATAATCCGGTCAGAGAATTGACGTTTTCAATAAAAAAATCCACATATTTAAAATACCCCAGCATTCCCAGGGAAAAGACCACTGAAACAATCAGCCATCTCTTCCCCCATGCCGAACCGGAGTGCCGCTCAATGAGCAAACCAAGAATGTAATTCACCACTATGGACAGGACCATAAATATGATGTACTTCGGCTCTCCCCAGCCATAGAATATGAGGGAAGAAAAAAGCAACACACCATTTTTTAACTTCTTCGGACATACAAAGTATAAGCCAATAACTAACGGCAAAAAATAATATAAAAATGTTATACTTGAAAATACCATGCCGTCACTATTTAGATAACTTAAGATCGAAATCTGAACCGCACATTTCTCCAAAGGCATCTACAACCTTTTGGGAGGTTACCGCATCCTTTAAATTAGAATCAACCATAACAAGCATTACCAGATCATTGTAGGTAACAATCTGAAGGTCATCTGCCATAACACAAATCCACTTTCTCTGATCAATTCCGTCAAGCATTGCCTTTGCAACTGATTCTGCATCGGATGCATTATTTACGCGGGCGAGCACCAGGGAATAAGCTTGTGAACCAATCATCGCCTCAGATACAACGGCTTCCTTTACTTTAGAAGCATCGTCAAGTCCCATGTTATATTTCACCATATCCTTATTCGTTAAATCAATTGGTGTATTTTCCAGCCTTAAATCAACCTTTGCTTTTTCGTAAATTGTACCAATGATTTTGGTCAAATCTCCTTTCAGAGCCTCCGGCATATTGCCACCGCCCTCTGTCTTCTTACATCCGGTGACTAAAACCATAACCATGGCCGCAAATATAAAAATTGTTGATATCTTTTTTCTCATCTTCATAAACGATCTCCTTTATTTCTTTTTACCGAACCGGTTTAAGGTAACGGCGGCCAGGATTAGTTCCTGAAACGCCTCCTCGTCCACTTCCTCTCCTTCGTGAAAGTCGATGGCCCTCCTGGTGTTACCCTCCAATCACCCAGTTCTTAAATTTTCTCATCAATGTATTGAGATGGGGATTTCATAAAGCAGACTAGTGTCTACTTTAAAGCTGTAAACATCCAGTTGATGCCGTATTTGTCCTGTAAAGATCCGTGCAGTGCTGCAAAAAATGATGGGTTAAGATCCATATAGATCTCACCATCCTGCTTTAAAAGGTCCCAGGCATTTTTAACAAGCGCCTCATCCTTTGTTGTAATGGAAACATACATATTCGTTCCTTTTGTGCTTTTCTCAGAACTATCGGCACACATGATTTCCATACCATCAATCTGAAGGCGTGCATGCAGAACAAGATTTTTGTTTTCTTCGGGAATAGGAAAAGCGGGATTTGACGGCATGTCACTATATTTCCGCAGTTCAGTAATTGTACCGTTAAATGCTTTTTCATACGTTTTAATTGCTTCTTCACAGTTTCTATTAAACATCAAATAATGACCTAGCATAGTAAAACCTCCTGTTTTCATCTGTATCAAGTAATTTTAATGATCATTGTTATTTTTTACTTTCTCGTTTTAAATATACCATGAAAATAAATTCCCGCAAACCAACGATTTTCTTAAATAAACTTTACGCTCCATAAAAAGACTGCATAAGCTTTACTTATGCAGTCCTTGTTTGTCATACATTCTACTAGCGTTCCATAAGAGAATTCATGATAGTAAGGATATTTTGTTTGCTCATTGGTTCGGCATGTCCCATGACACAAGTATCAAAATCAAATCCTTCCATTGACGTAATTAATGAACGAAGTTTCTCTTTATCTAAGAAGCAGTTGTTATAATAATCCACTCCAACCGCATCTCCGATGAATAGTACTTTTTCCTGAGGTATGAGTACACAAATGCAATCCTCACTGTGAGGAGATTCCACATGATGAAGTTCTGCAGTTACATCTCCTAAGTCAATTACCATTGATTCACCAACAGTAAGATCTGAGGTTACTACTCGTATCTCTGAAAGCAGGGGATACTCTGTACGGATACTCGTATCAGCAAATTCAATTTCAACCTTTGCTTCCAGTCTTTTTTTCATTTCTGCATCCGTCCATTCCCATTTCGCCATTTCTGCTAATTTGGCATTTGTTTTTTTATGAGCGATTGTGATCCCTTCCACCGAATGCATACCAAATGTATGATCCCAATGCCAATGGGTGACCACAGTAAAACCTGGTTTTTTTAATCCTTCCTTGCTCAGAGCTTCATAAAATGATTCCACATGCTTTTGGGAATTGCCTGCGTCTATCATTAAAGAATACTTCTGTCCGTTTACATATCCAAGAACCGGTCTGTCGGCCGGTTTATCAAACATGCTGTAAAATACGCGATCTGTTAGTTGTCTAAATTCCATAAATAAAAACCTCCTGAATATTTAAATCTTACATCCATAGACTAGCCTTTCACATTTAGCAATTATCGTTTTCTTTTTTCTGATTCCGCAGCATTCCGCATTTATCGTCCGGTAAATATTCAAAATGATGCTTATGATACAATAGATCAGCAGGACAATTTGCTATCAGACATATATAGCTGTCTTCATGTGAGTTCTCTTCGAAGTAACCGTCAATGGCCTTCATAATTTGTTCCGCATAACCTTTCCGCCGGTAATCTTTATCAACCATAATGTCACTTACGACGTAGGTGATGCCGCCATCTCCCACTACTCTTCCAAAACCGATCAATTTTTCTTTATCATACAGTGAAACTGTAAACAAAGAATTCTGTAAAGCTATTTTGCTTCTTTCCAAATCTTTATTATTCATTCCGGCACGTAACCGAAGACTTATGTAATCCTGGGCTTCCGGAGCTTCATATACTATCTGTATATCCATTTTTTCCTCCCTCAACTTTCTAACTTTATATAATAGAAACGTTCACAGCCTGATTATTAAATCAGACTTTCATTTGCTTACTTACCAAAATGTCTTCTACCGCTTGTCTCCAATACTTTTCAGGTATATCAGGCCATATGCAAGTACCTGTTTCAGCGTTGCATAATGCCATAGCCCTTTTCAATGCTGCGCTGTGCGGTATATTACCGTTACGCAATAAATTTTCTGTCATAATACACCAGTATGGTGCGTGTTTGTTGAGCCCCGATAAATGTAATTCCTCAATTACCTTTTCTACATCATATTCCATGCTAATAAATTCTTCTTTCCACTGTTTGTCTATTTGATGTAAAATTAAAAATTGAGATTTTCTATTACTATACAAAGGAACTCCGACTGATCCAGCATTTAATACCGTTTTTCCGTTAATATCAAATTTGGCCTGGATGTGAGTATGCCCACATATTATCATAGACGTATCTACAGCATTTAAAGTTTCAAATATTTTATCATTATCAGGTACCAATTTTTGATTCGCTGCGTATGGAGAACCATGGCATATGGTAAATGAGGGCATATTCTTAATAGAAATTTTCTTCGAAATTGGCAATCCTTTAAAAAAGTTTAAATCTTTTTCAACTAAATGCTGATATGTATATAGCAAAGAACCTGTTGTGGAATCTTTATCTTTCCAGCCAAGTTCACCATTATTATAATAATCGATCCAATAATCTTCTTTATTTCCTTTGATAAAATAGCAGTCATACTTCTCAGCCATTTCAAAAATAATTTTCATTGTCTTTTCCGGATATGCCAATTCACCAACATAATCTCCTAAAAAAGCAAAGGATTTTACGCCTCTTGACAACGCGTATTCCACACATTTTTCCAAAGCAATGTAATTTCCATGGATATCTGAAAGTACTGCAAGATCCATTATTGATTACCTCCTTACATCGGCACTTATTCTTCAATGGATAACATTGCAGCCCTTACTGCATGAATTTGTGCAGTATCAAAAACAGGCAATTCCACATCTTTTTGCTGTATCAGCAGGCCAATTTCTGTACATCCGAGAATAACTCCCTGTGCACCTTGTTTTGCAAGGCCTTGAATAATACTGAGGTATTTATCTTTTGAAGCCTCAGAAATAATTCCCAAACACAATTCATTATAAATCACATCATTGACAAGTTCAATTTCTTCTTCATCTGGGATAAGAACTGTAATTCCTGCATTCATTAACTTGTCTTTATAAAAGTCCTGAGTCATGGTATATTTTGTACCCAACAATGCGACTTTTGTAATGTTATGATATTTCAACTCATCTGCCGTTGCCTCTGCTATATGAATTACAGGAATCGTAATGCTGTTTTGGATCTGGGGAACTACCTTGTGCATCGTATTTGTACAGATCACAATAAAGTCTGCCCCTGCATTTTCAAGATTTTTAGCAGCCGCTGATAAAATAGCAGCACTTTTATCCCAGTCACCGTCTGCCTGGCACTTCTCTATTTCAGAAAAATCCACACTATACAACAATACCTTAGCTGAGTGTAATCCTCCCAACTCCTTTTTCACTGTTTCATTCACAATTTTATAATAAGTGACCGTGCTTTCCCAACTCATTCCACCGATCAATCCAATTGTTTTCATTTTTGTTTCCTCCCCCTTATCAATAATATAAAAGCCGCCAGCCCTACAACTCCTTCAAACATGGATTGTTGAAGTTTGCCCATGTGAAATTATTATCAATACACCGAACCATTCTGTAAGCCATTGGCTTAAATCCGCACTTTGGCCAAAATGTTGAAGAGGCAAGATTGGTTATCCTCCAGTCAGTTATGATTCTCTGATATCCTTTTTCTTTCACCAGCCTGCTGCCTTCATTCATTAATTTCTTCCCAACACCACTTCTCATTTGAGTTGGGTAAATGCCTGCGATACTTAGCTCCACTCCATCATCAGGCGCCATTAAATCCGGAATAACTGGCTCGTATACCTGAAATCCCAATTCCTTTCTGTCTTTTTCCGCAATGAGGATCACTGCTTCCTCATCCTCCACAAGCCCTTTGTACCCTTCCCTTATTCTCCCTACAAGCTCAGGTAAAGCTGGTTCAAACACTGGCGCAGAATTTTGATAGGAAAAGATGATATCAGACATTCTCCCCATTGCTTCCCTATCCATTTTATTGGCTAGCCTGACTTCTGCATCAGATGCAGTTTCAAATGTATTGTAATCTCTAATATTCATTATCCCATGCACTTGCTGGATAGAAAAGCTCAACCCCAGGAAAGCCTCATAATACACCTTGCTTCCAAGAGGTATCAATGCATAATGGTGAAAACATCCTTGTTGGATCCATAGGATAGAAACTTTCGCATATAGAGTTCTTATGAGTTCTGAGGGCTGGTCCGTCCTTGCCGCTATCCCTTCATAAGGCACCCAGACATGCCTGCCTCTTTCATGATCGATCTTTATCTTTCCTGCGATATATCCGACCAGTTCATCATTAACAAATGCACCTATCCCAATTGCTTTATTAGTCATAAATAGCTTTTCAAGTAAATCCCCGATATATTTTGTATTGAGACAGCTGTTTCTTAAAAATGGGAATTCATTACTCTCAAGATTTTGCCGGCACATCAACAGGTCAGTCATAGCCGGCACATCATCATTACTGATTGGCCTGAATTCATACAATTTCATATCTACTCCCCCTCTTATTTTTGATAATATTCCATTAGCTCCGCCGCAACGTCCACCATCCTTTTCTTCAGGCCCTCGGGTTCTATGATCTCAAGAGCTCTCCCATAGGATAAGAGAAAATATGGTACATATCCATTCATTACTCTTTCATCAAGTAAAAAGACTGCCTGGTTTTGAGTCCTCTCTTTCAGATGATGGCCTAAAAACCAGTGAATGCTCAAGTCATCCAAGGCCTCTGCCCTGCCCCCGATCACGACTGAAACCACCTTATCCTTATCAGCCAGGTCAGGCAAAAGATTTTGTAAGAAGAATTCCTTGGCAGAAAAGGCTTCCGGCCTTTTAAAAGTCATTTGCGTCCGATTTATCTGTAAAATCCTTTCAGCGCGAAAGCTACGGATCTCATTTCTCAAGTGGCAAAATCCAATGGTATACCATTTATTATTCCAATAAATTACGCCATAAGGATCAATTACCCTTTGTCTGGCTGTTTCCTCATGGCCTGTACGGTATTCAATTTCCACGGAGTACTCATTTGCCACAGCCCGCTCTAATTCTACCAATTTCTGCTTAACAGAAGAATCGATCCCGCGGCTTATCACTTCAAAGCCGGTTAAATGGCGATTCAAAATGCGTTCCTGCTCCCGGTTGGTATACATCTTCAGCTTTTCAGTTGCCCTGCTTAATACTTCGTTAAAAGGGTATCCTGATTCTTTTGCAAATACTGCTGCATGGAGAATCGCCTTTTGTTCCTCAACATCAAAAAATAAGGGCGCATTGATAAAATCATTCAGCAGACTATATCCGCCATTCTGGCCTGCATCGGATACAATGGGTACCCCGCTGGCACAAAGCGAGTCAATATAGCGGTAAACAGTCCGTATACTGATCTCCAGCCTTTCTGCTATTTGTTTTGCAGTAATTTTTGATTCTGAATTCAGCATCCAGAGAATTGCCAGCATATTATCGTTTTTAGACATTGCTTAACCTCATTTGTTCCCCTATTTTCAATTCATCATTAGAAACAGTATATACTCTGTAATTAATTTACACAATAAATATCGAAATTACAAGTTCTAATGTGATGACCTGCAGCTTATGACACCCCTATTTTGTGATAATCGCGTAAGGTTTCCAATATATTAAACTGTAATGATATCATGAGGTATAATCAATGGCGGTTCCATTAAATCAGGTTATAAACCCCACAAATGAACAACGGCACGAAATGATCAGAAATTCATTGAAAACGGCAGGCCGGCCGGAAGATTACGAATATATTATTAAATTACTGAGTCCTCCAGCTGATATCACAAATTATGCATCGCCGGGAGAGATGAAAGGAGTAAAGATCGGTGTCATAGGAGGCGGCCTGGCCGGCTTGTCCGCCGCATTCGAGCTTCGTAAGCTGGGAGCCGATATTACAATTCTGGAAGCCAATGAAAATAGAATCGGGGGAAGAGTTTATACCTATTATTTTGATTCGGAAGGCAAATACTACAATGAATTCGGCGCTCATAGAATTCCGGCAACTCATGAAACCACCTGGCACTATATCAATTTGTTGGGCCTTAACACCCGTCCACTGTCCGTAAGGCAGCGAAACAACTTTTTATACGTACATAATACACGTTTGAGAACATCGGACTCCATTGAGCAAATGCTTTATCCCTTATACGATTTAACCCCACAGGAAAGAAACACTCCCTGGTCTGAGCTTGATGACTATGCTTTTTTGTATCTGATGATGCAGCTACCGCCTGATATCCGGTCAGAGCTAATACAGATTTTACCGGAGTATTCCCCTGAATATTTAACTCTTACAAAATATTCCGTCCGGCAGACCCTGGAAAATCTGGGGTTAAGCCAGGGAGCGATCAGCTTGATCTCAGGGGTCAACCCAGGTACTGGTGCTTTACTGAATGTTAGTTATGATGAAATCACCAATGAAGAATATACTCTTGATTACCGTAACACTTATAACATAGAAGGCGGAATTGTCAATCTACCATATGCTTTTATCCAATCCCTTCTTGCAGACAATCCGACCCAATATCAAAATATTCCGGTTTCCCAGCTTGGCACAGTTACTTATAAGCCCGGACAGACGGTTATCGGTATTTATCAGTCACCGTATAACAATCAAATCGTACTAACTCATCGCAATGTACGGAATCTTAAGAAAACTGTCGAAATTTTTGATTATGTTGTATGCGCGCTTCCCTACTCCACCTTAAGGGAGGTTGAGATCAAACCATATTTCAGCAACATCAAGATGCAGGCCATTTTAGAATTTAACTATATTAATTCGCAAAAAACACTTTTTATGTGTAATAAACGCTTTTGGGAGCAGGATACCGATTACGGAAGAATGGTAGGGGGATTTTCCCAGACAGACCTGCCGATTCAGTCCATCTTCTATCCGGGAGATCATATTCTTTGCCCTGATGTTTCTTCCTGTTCGCCGTATGAACCTGGGGCGCTGGTGGCTTCCTATAATTATCATTTAAATGCAACAAGGGTGGGAAATATGGAAGAATCCCTCCGTTACAGACTGATAAAGAGAAATGTGGAGGAAGTTCACGGATTGCCAAGGGGATTCTTAGATTCCATTGTGGAAGACCATAAGACTGTGGTTTGGGATAATGAACCCAATAACCGGGGAGCTTTTGCAATGACACTTCCAGGCCAGAAAAAATTATTTGCTTATGAGATGCTGAAGCCGGAATTTAATCAAAGAGTGTACTTTGCCGGAGAACACTTATCCACAAAACATGGCTGGATGCAGGGAGCATTATATACCGGTAAGGAAGCAGCTAATCAGCTGGCGAATACGTTTCACAAGCAGCTTAAATAAGCAAAACCGCTGCCCCATAAATAAGGGCAGCGGTTCATTTGAGAAATAAATTCATGACTTTTACGTTATGTTCTTTATTTCCGTAGGTCATTTTCACACGGTCTACTTCAATATATCCCATCTTACACCAAAACTGATATCCCCTGTGGTTATCTTCTAATACCCCAATTCTTAATGCCCTGCCATGCTCTTCCAAAACCCAGTCTTTTATAGAATCATGCAATTTTCTGCCCAGATTTTTTCCTCTTTCCTTTGGGTCAAGCATAAATAATCCTATTATCCACTCTCCGGTTGCTTTATAATCTTTAACCATATCAATGATGGCAATTAAAACATTCTTTTTATATACTCCAAAAACAAACTTATCTTTCATGGTTTTACCCGGTGGCAAGTCAAACAGAAGGTTTTTTCCCGCATCCTTTTCAGGCGGCCTGCCTTCTGATAACTCAAAAAAATCCGAACATCTTTCGCATAGATCCTGTACATCGGTCTCATCAGCGCCTGACAATAACCGGATATTGTATTCATGTCTCCCTATTACTTTATTTCCTATCAACCTTAACCTCCCTCTCCTATTCCCTAGTTATAAAAACCGTCTGACCTTTTTACAATATTCCATGTATTTTTCCCCGTATATTCCTTTTAACGACTGTTCCTCAAGCAGGATTTGACGGTTAAAAAGCCATATTCCGGCAAAAACATATATCAATACGATCCAATTGGGAATAATTAAAAATATGCCTGCCAGAACCAATCCAAATGCGGTATATATGGGATTACGGCTTATGGAAAATGCGCCTGTGGTCACAAGCTCTCCCGGATGGTCTTCATCAAGACCTACGCGAAAGCTTTTTCCAAATGAATTCAGTGCGTATATAAACAATAAAATACCCATTATACATACAATCACGCCTATCCAGCCGGTAAACGTATCATCGAACAACTGGGCGCCTATTTCAGGCAGGCCAAAAGCGCTGGCAAATACAATGTAAAATAATAGAAAAGCAAATGGCAGGATTAGAAAATCTGTTTTATCCTTCTCGCCAAATTGAACGGCTTTTATCCCCAGCCTTTTTAATTGAAGAGTCCGGATCATAACAAGCATTACAAGCAAAACCAATGTTGATGCTGCAACATATCTTACCATGTTATTCACTCCTCTTGGAAACACAACCTAGTTTATTCTAACATGAATGGAATCACTGTAACTGCCAAAATAAAGACTACAAATGCGGCAATTGCAATGAGGCTTCTAGGGTTTCCAAAATTTAAGGTATAACCCATTCCAAATCGTTTTTCTACAAAAAGAGACGGATCATCTTTGTTGCAATACAGAAAACCTCCCAGCCAATAACGGTCATCGTCCATTCGGTTTAGTGGTGCATCATCCCTTATATCCAACCGGCTTCCTCCTTGACCGACCTTTACCGTGAGATAAATACAGCTCAAAAAAATAATAACTAAAAAGGCAAAGGGCAGAACCATCATGAGCTTTTCATTTATTACGGACAGCATAGTAAGTTGAATGCAGGTAAATAACAGCATTACCATAAATCCGATCGTATATAAGAAAATACTCATTATCCCCTGGAATGCCTGAGTTCTCCGGTAATTCCGCTGATGCCCGGCTGTTCCAATGCCAAAGTTGATTCCTGCAAACAAAAGGCCGGTGAAGCATTGGATCAATGGCATCACTGCAAAAGTTCCTATGGATTTAGCAGCATAGCGGTCCACTTTTCCTGCAAGGTTGTAATGCATGGGGATATGCCCGGGTAAAGATGGATATTTCAGCACTGCTGCAAAAACGGCAATGGCAATCGGAACAAGATATAAAAGATACCACGCAGTGCCAATTGTTTTACCAGACTTTCCACTGGTTTTTATTACTGTTTCCGTATCAAATTCCCAATCACGTTCTAGTTTGATCGCCTTTATCTCTGAACGTGCTAAAAAATATATGATAGTACTGGCAGCGAGATACAGGATTATACCGCTAAGCTGGAGCCATAGCCCCCGTTCTGCCGGCATCCAGATATAGCAAATCGTGCTTCCAATTCCCAAAACCAAACCAATCGAAAGACAGCTGATGCAGTAATTGCGCCGCAATAATCTTATCTTAGGATCGTTATATTCGCTTACCGGTATAGAAATACCAAAGCATATATTTTTTTGCATAAAATATGGAGTTAAAGCAGTGGCAAACAATACAAGTACCCATGAGAATCCCATTATCCCAATTATATAACTTAAATTTTCACTCAAGACAACTTCCTCCTTCTATGCTTTTATTCAATCGGTCATTCAGTAAAACTGCAAGCCATTCTTTGTATTCATCATACAACAAATATAGCACTAAAATAGGATTTGTCAATTTCATGATTTGTAGCCATTAAAATTAATGTTACACGGCCTTGATTAACCAGAAACGACATGAGGAGTGTCAAGGACGGCAAAGCCGCTTATTTATCCTTGACACTCCCTCATGATTATCTACACCTTATCATTCAATAAAACCATATGGACATGATCTTCCCATATCCCATTT
>Ga0213824_1000879_pt1 | contig 20053 bp, 21 predicted proteins | sample MC6MC0906MG_FD_179892 | JGI IMG/M metagenome (GOLD analysis project Ga0213824, IMG submission 179892) | Enriched soil aggregate microbial communities from Iowa State University, Ames, United States - MC6-MC0906-MG | ecosystem: Environmental > Terrestrial > Soil > Unclassified | place: USA: Iowa...
GGGCTGGTAAAAATGCCAAAAACCGTGGGACCGCTTCCACTCATCAAGGCGTTCACCGCTCCCAATTCTTTCATTTTGTCCTTAATCTGTGCAATCACCGGATATTCCGGAATCGTGACTGTTTCAAGTACATTTCCCAGGCGTTCCGACACCTGGAATATGTTGCGCTTCCCAATGGCTTCAATCATGCCATCTATATCCGGATGATCCTCTTGACCTAGGCTGGGTAGATCCAGATGCTCATAAACGAACTTTGTGGATACGCTGACCCCAGGCTTTGCTATGAGCACCTGGCACTGGGGCATATCGGGAAGAGGAGTTAAAATTTCCCCAATTCCTTCGCTAAGAGCAGTTCCTCTCATCAAACAATAGGGAACGTCTGCTCCGATCTTTACCCCCCGTTCCATCAGTTCTTCTCTTGTCAGGCCAAGCTGGAACATCTTATTAACCCCGAACAGTACCGTCGCCGCATCGCTGCTGCCGCCGGCCATACCTGCAGAAACCGGAATGAATTTATTTAAGTGAATGCGGATGCCGTGAAGGATATGAAACTCCTCCATCAAAAGCTTGGCTGCTTTATAAACCAAGTTGTTTTCATTCACCGGAAGATAATAGAGATTTGTCACAACCTCAATTCCCGGAGTCTCTTTTAAGTAAATATCAATCTTATCATAAAGGCCTACGGTCTGCATGATCATTCGTACCTCATGGTATCCGTCTTCCCGTTTTCTTAAAACATCAAGCCCCAGATTAACCTTTCCATATGCTTTTAATCCCAGATGTCTTATCATAGGCAAACATCCCTCACTTTTTATTTCTTAGGATTGTATTTTTTTATTTTTTTGTATACAGTATTTATTATATAACAAAACATAGAAAAGCACAAGCGTTTTATTCCCTTATGTTTTTTAGGTTCTTGTTAATTTTTTACAAAATTTTCGTTTATCCTCTTCTAAAAATTTATTTGACAGAAAACATCAGTTGTGTATAATGTTGATATACCGAACAAGGGCGTTCCAAAACTGGAATCGCCCTTTTTTACTGTAAAAAATTAGAGGAGGTCGCGCTGTATGAAAAAGTTGGAAATTATTATCAAACCAGAAAAGCTTGAAAGTCTGAAGACAATCCTGGAAGGCTGCAAGGTCAATGGACTTATGATCAGCAACGTCATGGGATATGGTAATCAGAAAGGCTACACGCAGATGTACCGGGGTACCAAGTATAATGTGAACCTGCTTCCAAAGGTAAAAGTCGAAACCGTTGTGCCAAAGGATTTGGCAGATCAGATCATTGATGCGGTTGTAGAGGAAATCAACACGGGCAATTACGGGGATGGCAAGATTTTCGTTTACGACGTGCAGGATGTGGTTCGCATCCGGACCGGCGAACGTGGCCGGGAAGCGCTGTAATTCCCAATAAGAGCGGACATTTAATTTCATACAGAACGGAAATAAACTATCAACGGGGATAATTGCTTTCTTAAGCAGTTATGCCCGTCTTTTTATTCTCGTGAATCAATGAGTTAAATGTAATGATCCCATCAAAAAATATTAGAAGGAGTTATGATTATGGAAAATACAACCTTATTACTGAATATTATTTGGACCATGCTGGCTGCAATTCTGGTCTATTTTATGCAGGCCGGTTTTGCCATGGTAGAAACTGGGTTCACAAGAGCCAAAAATGCGGGGAACATCTGCATGAAAAATATGATGGATTTTGTTCTCGGATCTCTCTTCTACTTTATCCTTGGTTTTCCCCTCATGTTCGGAAGTAATGTGGCTGGCCTTTTCGGCAGCTCCGGGTTCTTTGATCCTTATTCTTTGGCTGACGGAAGCGGCTTATTCAACGGTCTTCCCATCGCAGTTTTCATGATTTTCCAAACCGTATTTTGTGCCACCTCAGCCACCATCGTCTCCGGAGCCATGGCAGAGCGCACAAAGTTTGCCTCTTACTTAATCTACTCAGCAGCTATCAGTGTGGTCATTTATCCCATAACCGGACACTGGATCTGGGGAAGCGGCTGGTTAGCCGACATGGGATTCCATGATTTTGCAGGCTCTACTGCGGTTCATATGGTAGGCGGCATCTGCGCCCTGGTAGGGGCTAAAATCGTCGGCCCCCGCATTGGAAAATACAATGAAGACGGGACTGCAAACGCAATTCCCGGTCACAACATTCCCCTGGGCGTTCTCGGTGTTTTCATACTCTGGTTCTGCTGGTTTGGGTTTAACTGCGGCTCCACAACTTCTGCCACCACCACTCTCGGCAACATCGCCATGACAACCAACCTGGCTGCTGCCGCTTCTACACTGACCACGCTCCTGTTTACCTGGCTGCGTTACGGTAAGCCTGACGTATCCATGACATTAAACGGTTCCCTTGCCGGTTTGGTGGCAGTTACTGCAGGCTGTGATGTGGTGACTCCCTATGAATCCATCATCATTGGAGTAATTGCAGGTCTTGCAGTGGTTCTTGCCATTGAATTTATTGATAAGAAAGCCAAAATCGATGACCCGGTGGGCGCTGTTGGCGTCCATGGATTCTGCGGCCTCCTGGGTACACTGCTGACCGGGATCTTTGGTGAGGGATGCAATTTCCTGACACAGTTAGTGGGCGTTGCTTCTGTTCTGGTTTATACAGCCGTAGCGGCTTTTATCATCTTTACTCTGCTTAAGAAAACCATAGGCTTAAGAGTCTCCGACCAGGAACAGCTGGACGGCCTGGATTTACATGAGCACGGTATGACCGCCTATTCAGGCTTCCGGATCGATAAATAACCTGCTTTTCCTCATATTTATATTCATATCTTTAATCCCCCGGTCAAATAATACCCGGGGGAAATTCTATGCAGCCGCTTACCATACCTTTATAGAAATTCCTCCATCTCATCCTCCATCTGCCTTAAGGCAATGGCATACTTTTTAAATTCCTCTACTGCCTGTTCCTTCTCTTCTCCCTTATAGCAGATCCGGTGCTCCATACTGGCCCATAAGTCCATGGTCATGGTTCGCAGCTGTATTTCTACCGGGTAATATTCCATGCCATCGGTGTGATAAACCGGAACTCCAAAAACAATGTGGAAGCTTCGATAACCATTGGACTTTGGATTGGCAATATAATCGCTTTCCTTTATGATTACAATATCCGACTGCGTCTTTAGCAGGCTGACAATTGCGTAGATATCTCTTATAAAATAGCAGATGACCCGGATACCGGCAACATCCGTAAGATAGTTTCTGGCCGAATCCACGCTGGCCTCATATCCGTTCTTATCCAGCTTGTTTTCAATGCTTTCCTTTTGCTTAATTCTGTACTGGATATGATGGATGGGGTAATTCTGGTTCTTTCTCCTGTAATCATTATTCAGCACATCTACTCTCACACGGATGTTTTTAAGCGCATCCTCATAGGGCTGGATAAAACAGACATACTCTTCTTCAGTCATATTCCACCTCCAGGCATTTCCTTGTCACAGTTATTTAGTATACCTTTTTTTTGTGTCCATATAGTGTCCATAATATGAACTCCTTATAAAAGAATCCCTTCTGATATGCAAAAAAACAGCCGGCAGGGATGCATGGCGATCCCCGGCCGGCTGTCAGCAGGAATTATTCCTGCCCATCTTGCGTTTCTATAAATTCTGTTTCTTCACTTTCAGGTTTTTCTTCCTGATGCTCATCACCTTTTGCCATCAGAATGCTGCTTACAGGCTCTTCCTCATCGGAAAACAGCGGCTTAAGCTCGTCCCCCTTCTCCTCTTCCTCCTTTGGAATATACTGATTGAACACGGGAGCAAGAATATAGGAATTAATAAATGCCAGCAAAGGAAAGCCAAACAGCATGAATATCATCAGCATAGGCGGTACCATAAGCAGGAATCCGGCCGCCAGCAAAGCCCCGTCAATGGCAATCATTCCAATGGTGCGGAATAAGTGGCGCAGGGACATAAAAAAGGCGTTGAAAAAGGTGCGCTTAACAGTGTTAAAAAATCTGGCCTGAAGTGGGAAAATATACGTAAAAACTGCCGCATATATGAGAACCATTGCCAGGAACACGGTAAGCATCACCGTCCGAAAGGACCCGGAACCTGTAAACAATCTGGTAAAGAAGTACAAATCAACTCCAAGGATCAGACCAACTACCAGAAGGATGAGCCAGATGACCGTGGACTGCTTAAAGTTTTCTTTAAAAGACTTAAAAAAGGAACGGATGGTATACCCATCATCATCTCTTACAAGCTTTAGGGTTACATAATATACAGCTGTGGTGGAAGCTCCTATTGTAAATATAGGAATACTGCATATCAGCCATAAGATATTTAAAATAATCAGATCTCCAAATTTACCGATAAACCGCCATACCGGATTATCATAATTAAAAAAACCAGAAAACATTCGTTTTTCCCCTTTTCATAGTCGCATTAAAGGATATTATAGCGGATTTATCCCTAAAAAGCAAACATTCTTTCTTATTTCACCAAAATTTTATTTTTATTTTAAATAAAAATCCAAGGTTGTATGATATAATTAGAAAAGTACCTGTAATAATAAAGAAAGAGGCGTAAAACATGACCCCATACGAAGACAAAACCCTAAAAGACTCCATGCGGGAGGAACGGGACAAGCTGAAAAATATGAGTGTAAAAGACAGGCTCTGGTACATCTGGGAATATTACAAGATCCCCATCATCATTGCCATTGTGTCCGTGATTTTTATCTCTTCAATCGGCTCTGCCATATACAACAACCGGTTTGAAACGGCTCTTTCCTGTGTCATTTTTAACAGCCGCCCTGCCGGTGAAACTGATTCTGTAGATGATTACTTTAACCAAGGCTTCCGCCAGTACATTGACCTTAATGAGGATTCAAAGATCGAGGTGGACTACTCCATGTCCCCGACCTTTGACGAATCTTCCATGAATGAGTTTACCTATGCCCAACTTGCCAAAATCACCGCCATGATATCCAGTAAGAGCCTGGATGTTATGATCGGGAATCCGGAAACCATCGATCACTTCGGGGAAATGGGTGGATTTGTCGACTTAAAGGAACTCCTCCCTGCCGACGTTTACGACAAAGTAAAGGAGCACCTCTATTTTGTTACCAATCAGGAAACAGGCGAAAACACGGCCTGCGGCATTCTCATCGGAAGCACGGACTTCTGCAATAAAACCGGCCTTATCATCGATGAGCCGATTCTTACTGTCATGAGTAATTCCACTCATACAGACACAGCCGTGGAACTGATCCGCTATGTGTTCGGGCAATAAGCCGGAACCCCAGATCTTCTGCCAGCTTTATTGAAGCTAAGTTCCGTTCATCGATCCTTGCATAAATCCTTTCTGATACAGCCAGGGCAGCATAAGAAAGAATAGCCATACAGGCTTCCTTCCCATATCCCTGCTGTCTGTATGGGGAAAAAATGTGATATCCCAGTTCCACCGGGGTATCATTCTTTTTTATAGCACTAAAAAACTCCTCCTGATCGGTTAGTTCGAAGTTGGAGATCCCCGCCTTTCCCACTAGCAGTCCTTTTTCATGGTCAACCAGGGCCCAAATACCGTATTCATAAAAGCCGTATTGATGGCAGATGTAATCCTTCAGGGGTTCTTCCTTTAAAAACAGGGAGCCTGATATACCAGCCTCAGGCTCATCCGGTATAGAAACAAAGTCCTGCGGGGCGAACTCCCGGATTGTCAAGCGCTGGGTTTTGACAATATTCCACGGAAGTCCCTCTCTTCTCCTGATGACCCGCTCTAAAAATACATCATCAATATCTTTAAGATCCTCTACAACATAAGCGGCAGGGGTAAGGTTCTGGTCCGCCCGTTCCCGGTCCCATAAACCAACAACGGCCCTGCCTTCCGCAAAAGCAGAACGCAGGGCCTCATGATCATCGGATATGGTAACCTGGAAAATCTTTCCTTCAACTGTGATTTCCCGTTCCCAGTTCATTGCCTTAGCAGGTCTCCGGTTCCGGATATTCTTCCCCAAAGGTTTCTACGGTCATGGACTGGATCTTCTGCTCGTTTAAAGGACGGTCATTGTAATCGGTCTTCACATCGGCAATTTTATTTACAATATCCATGCCCTCAGTGATTTTACCGAATGCAGCATAGGAGCCATCCAAGTGTGGAGATGCCTTGTGCATAATGAAAAACTGGGAACCGGCAGAATTGGGATTCATGGCTCTTGCCATGGAAAGCACTCCCTCGGAATGCTTGAACGCATTGGTAACACCGTTCTGGCTGAATTCTCCTTTAATGGAATAGCCTGGGCCTCCCATTCCGCTTCCTTCCGGGCATCCACCCTGAATCATAAACCCATTGATAACCCTGTGAAAGATCAGTCCGTTATAAAAACCTTTATTAATCAGACTGATAAAATTATTTACTGTGTTTGGTGCAATCTCCGGATAAAGCTCTGCTTTCATCACATCACCATTATCCATTGTAATCGTAATAACCGGATTTTTCATGTTTTCTCCCTTTCTACTTTTCCGCCCATAATCTTTGGGCATAAAGGTATACCTATCAGGTATTTATTGCGTCAGATTTCGCATATGGCTATATTTTATCAAATACTCCTATATTTGTATAGTCCCATTTGCAAACAGTCGAACTTTCAAAATATCTCTTGAATATCAAATAAAAATCATTTATAATATAAATAAAGAACAACCACCTCATACAAGAGGTTGGCCTGTATAAAACGACAGATTGCCGCCCTAAACACTCCAATGTTTTTACAAGGGCGGTTTTCTGTACCCATTTCTGGGATTTGGAAAACGTTACTAAAAATAAAGGTAAGCAATGCGAGAATGAACATACCAAAAGTCATTAAGTCCTTAAAGTCAAAATTCATCTGCGCTCACCTCCCATCTTATGTATGACTTGATGGAAGGCTAGTATACTATTTCATAACGATGAAACAGTACACCTATCATGCTTATTCCAGCACGATCAACCCTTGTAGTGACATGATTGTTCCCTATTGATATTTTACCATGGGAACGTATGTTTGTAAATTGATTCTTGATGTTATAGCCGGTGGGATGAGGACATATATATCCTATCGTTCATACTTTGTTTAAATTTCATTCAAAAACCTTTTACACAAACAACATGATTTCTTCATGTTTCATGGATATACTTAAAACATAAAATACAAATTGCTTATAAGATTTTTTTCATAATACTCGAGCTGATAATTTATTATCAGCTCTCCTCCCTTTTTGAAGTAACTTTTTAAAAAGCGTATTGCATGACTGGCTCCGAGGATCAGTCATGTAATACGCCTTTTTTATTTGGTCATGCTATTTATTTAGAATTTGTTTCATATGGATTTATAACAGTGAGGCCGCATCCTTATCTACAATCAATGTAAACCTTGGATGAAGTATAAGCAGAGTAGCGGGTACAGCTTCATCAACAATTCCATCAACCAACTGTTTAACAATCCCGGCCTTCTTCGTGCCTGATGCGATCATGACCAAACTGCCAGCAGCCATAATGCTGCGGGGACCCATGGTGATATAGTAATCTGGGATATGTTCTGTCACTCCCTCAAATTCTTCAGCCAGCCTGTTTTTTATTCTATCATCACATGCGACCTTAACTGTTTTGTCACCAAAATGGGTAGTTCCCGGTAGATTGCCGCAATAATGCCCGTCAGCTCCCACTCCAAGGAGAATCATATCCAAACCGCCGTCAGCCGCAATGCGCTCATCCTGAGAGGTGTAATTATATTGATTCAGCACATGGATATTATCTTCGGCAATATCGGCTGGTGTGAAGAAAGCGCTTCTCAGTCCTGAAATAGTAACTCCCTCCCGATCTTCGGCCCGATAAGGTATCTCGTCAAAATTATAGTAATGTACATTGCTAAAACAATCTTTTCCCTTAACCATAGGAACCAGCATCTCATACATACGGCCAGGGGTTGTTCCTCCTGTTATAGATAAGTTCACCCGCTTATGCCGGTACATATACCCAAGCAAATGCTGCATTGCTGTCATACTCATCTCATCAATTGTGTTTTCAATTATAACTTTCAATATTTCAGCCTCCATGTTTTTATATTAACGGGCAGCCGGAAAAAGCATGCCCGCCAGTTACTCTACTTTATTATATAAGCCCCTCTGCCTCATCCTGCGCTATAATACTATTTCTCCCGAAAAAGACGATCAGCATAGTGGTAATTATCGTAACAGGAATGCCAATAACTATTCCCATAAAACCCTCACCCACGGTGGCCGGTATGGTCAATATACTGGACATAACCATGGCATACTCCGCCGAACCAAATGCAGAAACAATTGCACCGCCAATCCCGCCTCCAATGGATGTCGCTATCAGTACGATTTTATATTTCACAATAACGCTGTATAAAGCAGGCTCAGTCACACCAAGGTAGCCGGAAACGGCTGCTGACATGGAAAGCTTTTTCATTTTCCTGCTTTTAGTGACAAAATATACTGCCAGCGGTGCAGTCGCCTGTGCAAATACGCTCATATAATTCATGGCTCCGATTGTTGTACCTCCGAATGAGGATATCTGCTGCTGCACAATCACACGCATAGCGTGATGCATGCCGGTAAACACCATAAATGGGCGGGCAGCGCCGACTATAAATCCTGCTACAACAGGAGACAGACCTAACAATATATTTACGCCTTTTGCAATATACTCACCAAGCCCATACCCCAGCGGTGCAAAAACAATCATCTGAAGCGGTATCATAAGGAAAAGGGTTAAAACCGGTGTGAAAATTGTGCCGACAATATCGGGAATGTGCTTCTGAAAGAAGTTATATACATAGCTTAGCACCCATACGGAAATTAAAATGGGAATGACTGAAGCACTGTAATCTATAAATGGAATCTTGATGATACCAAAGAGGGTCAGACCGGTGACCTCGCCTCCAACTCCATTGATTATGGTAGGATACATCAGAGCGCCGGCCAGTGCAAGTGCCATGTATTCATTTGTTTTAAAACGTTTTGCTGCACTGGTTGCCAACAGGAACGGGTAAAAATAGAACATACAGTCTGAAATTAGATTCAGTAGCTCAAATCCATTGCTGCCCCATTCTATCCACCCAAGGTACCAGAAAGTGAACAGGAAGCCTTTGATCATGCCGCCTCCGATAACAGGAGGCAAGCTAGGAATCAGGATTGAAGATATGGTCTCCATCAGTCTGTTAAACCAATTTTTCCTTTTCACTGCTGGCTGCTCGGCTTCTTCCATCTGTACCAAATCTCCATTTTGGCCCAGTATGGGCTGTAATTCTGAAAATACCTTCTCTACTTTATTTCCCATTATAATCTGATATTGGCCTGATTTTGTCTGGACACCCAGAACCCCCTCCAGCGCCTTAATCTTTTCTGTATCTGCCAGAGCTTCGTCCCTAAGAACAAAACGCAGCCTGGTAATACAGTGTGTTAAACTAATAACATTTTCTTTGCCTACAGACTTAAGTATTTCTTGCGCCAATTCAGCATTTGTCATAGTAAATCCTCCTCCATCTTACAAATCAGCATTTTTGTATATCGAGCGCCTGATATGCAAAAATTTATCATTTACCGTACATGCCGCATGTTCTAATCATATCAATTTTCTGTAATACTCAACAATAACTGTTGTATTAATCCAGAAGTAATTGTATGATATTAATAGTATATCCGTAAAACAGAACATTGTATATAACATAAAACTTATCCTGTTTATCATATTCGTTTTTCATGGGAGGAAATAGTTGTGAAGAACTCGGAAGAAAAGATATTTGAGATAACGAAAAGTGAACAATGGCATTTAGATCATCCCGGGAAATTAAGTCCGGTTTACAGCAATATGCAGACAGTGGAACGAAACGGCAGAAAATGCTACCGCTTTGATTTCCCCAATACGCTGAGCGATTATACCGTAGGCGTTCTTAAAGAAACGCGGTTTACTGAAATTCCCTTTCACTATCATACCGATATGGAAATGAACTATATCTATTCAGGCAGCTGTACCTTTGTCATTAACGGAAAGGAAGTTACCATGACCCAGGGTGATATCTGTATCCTGGATGCAGACGTGGTACATCATGCCGCTTACAAGGAAGCGAGTGATATTGTATTTAACATCGTTTTTACCAAGGCATTTTTTAAGGCAAAGTTTGTAAACTGGATTGGAAAGCAGGGACTTTTGGGGAAATTCATCGTGTCTGCCATATCAGAAAGCCACAGTCACGACAAATACCTGATTTTTCATACGGCCCCGTCAAAACAGGAGCTGTTTGCAAGCAATCGTCTGGAATCTGTTCTGGATTTACTGATACAAGAGCACTTCTATCCCTCCCTGTATAGCGGAGAACTGCTGGAGCATTATCTTTCGATCGTCTTTCTTCTGCTGATTCATTCCATTACGACTGATGCGGAGGAATATTTCCGTGATAATAAGGAAAACCAGATCATAGTAACAGTACTTGATTATCTTGAAAAGAATTATTATAAGGATAGCTGCCGCCTTCAGAACATCGCGGATACTCTTCATTTCTCCGAAAGCCATTTATACCAACTGATCAAGAAGGGCACAGGAATCACATTTTCACAGTTGAAGATAAAACAGCAGATGCTTCAGGCCGCCCTACTTTTAAAGACTACCAATCTGCCGGTTCTAAGCATTGCGGAGGAAGTGGGCTGTAAGAACCGGACTTATTTTTATGAGAAATTCAAAGAAGTCTATCAAATGACGCCAGCAGAATACCGGGGAGAAGATCAAGGCTGAGAAAACTTAGCTCCGTATAGGGCCGGAACGGCCTTTTATCAATAGGCTTTTTGCCGTCCCGGCTTGCTACTATAGTCCGCCCAGATTCACAAGTTCCGGGGATTGGGCGCAATTCTCAAAAAGACTTGCCATTCCAACCTGTATATTGTCATAAGTCTTGAAAAAATATTCACAGGTAGCCGTATTGATAAAAGCTGTATATTTGGTGTAATCATAAGTATTCCGGCTGGTTACAACTGCTCCTTTCGGTATGGTAACGCTCTCCATGACATGAAAGCATGAAACAACCGCTTCCATACGGCTTTGAGGTGCGGGAATAAATGATTTTAGATAAGCGGTCCTGACAAAGCGTTCCGGAGACGTGTACCCTCCCGGCAGAGTCTGGGTGCCTCCCGCCTGTCCAAATGGTGTCAGTCGGACATTCCCCCAGTTAGCCTCCTCGGACTGATAGGGAGTAGCCTCCATGTAATTTCTCAGATTCGTCTTATGCCACTGATAATCTGGACTGTTCGCCATTACACCAATGGAATTTGCTATTACTTCCATACCTCTTTCCGTCTGCTCTATGACAACACACTCCCCACTTCGGTCTACCACCATCCAATGCAATGGAGCCACAGTCTTTGTCACCGGATCTTCAAGACCTACGATTGAGAGATTTTTCAGTAATTGCCGTAAATCACCGATATCTGCGCATCTTCCCAAAATGTAGTGAAGGAAATCAATGGAAGCGATCTGTTCTCTGTCCCCGGATGCCTGCCAGGTATCATATTGGGCATAGCCTGCAAAATAAAGAGCCGCAGCAGCAAACCCCATTTCATTAACCCCATCAAAAAATCCCAGGTCCCCATCCAGTTCCTGTCCAATTCCGATAAAGCTGTATACATCATGGATCTTCTCCATATTTAATGAATTATCCCATTCATAATATTTCGGAATAATGTAAAGATGAGGCTGAATATCATAAGAGAAATCCATATTTCTTCCAAAAAAGGTTTCCCCTTGCCGGGATCTTAAGGTAAAAGCCGTACACATACAAACTACCTCCCATACTGTAAATTGCTTACTTATTTATATGGGGGCCTGTAGTTTTTATGTATATAATATAGGGTTTGTATCACTCAAAATAGTATGCAAAAATGAGCTTTGATTGGTTTTATAATCCATCTTCAAAGCTCATTCTGCATAGAACACTAATGCTATAGGGATTCCAGCACCTTTCTTAATTCATCCATACCTTCCACGGGCTTCATGCACGCCCCATTGCGGCAAACATAATAGTTATTTCCTGCAGGCGGAATCGGATAATCCGCTGTAAACGGAGCTGCCTTTGACAGAGCTGCCTCGTTCTGGGGAGTTTTTAAAATCATGCTGACATCAGGCTTCCGGCTTCTTTGCAGGATTTGTATCTCTTCTAATATAGAACCCTCAGCGGATACACATACAATTTCCGTAGACGGATATAGGATGCTTTGAAATGCAAGCAGGGAAAAACAGAAATTTGCTGGGCTTTTCTCCACTTCCTGCGTCAGGTAAGATACCTGTTTTTCCAGAACGTTCTGCCATTTTATTTTCCCGGTCAAATGATAGAGCCTGCTTATTACATATGTGGCCACGGAATTCCCTGAAGGAAGCGCGCCATCGTAAACCTCCTTCGGACGGCTTATTAGTTTATCCCTGTCATGGGCATACATATAAAAGCCACCCTGATCTTCATCAAAAAACAATTCAAGCATTTTTTCTGAGATTTCTGCGGCGAAATTAAGATATTTAATATCAAAGGAAGCCTCATATAATTCCAACAGGCCAAAGGCATAAAAGGCGTAATCGTCAAGCTGTCCGTCATGAACTGCCTGCCCCTCCTTGTAGCGGATAAAGAGCCTGCCCTTTTCAGAGGTCAAATTCTTTTCTATAAACGCCTGCGCATTTTTTGCCGCTTCGAGACACCAGGCATCTCCCAGTACCTCATATGATTTTGCAAGCGCCCCGATCATAAGCCCATTCCAGGAAGTTAATATCTTATCATCCGTATGAAGGGATGTCCTTGTTATCCGGTAATCATAAAGTTTTTTACATAGATCCTCTAATTTTTCACTGCCGGCGCCGTAATTTTCATTATCAATGAGATTTGGAATATTCTTTCCCTCAAAATTACCTTCTTCCGAAATTCCAAACCAATCGCAGAATTCATCTGCATCGCCATTAAGAACCTGTTTGATCTCTTTCTTCCCAAACGTATAAAACTTTCCTTCCACCCCTTCACTGTCAGCGTCCTGACCACAGTAAAAACCGCCCTGCTCATCAGTCAGCACGTCCCGGATGTAACGAATGATTCCCCGAGATACTTTTGTATAAAGGTCGTCTCCTGTTATGGCAAAGGCCTCCGTGTAGGCATACAGCAAAAGCGCATTGTCGTACAGCATTTTTTCAAAGTGGGGCACCAACCATTTTTCATCCGTGGAATAACGGGAGAAACCGCCTCCAATGTGGTCGTATATTCCGCCTCGATACATTTGTTTGAGGGTCTTTTCCGCAGCAAGAAGCACATCTTTATCTTTTTCAAAATAATGATGCCGTAAAAGGAAAAGCAGATTATGAGGCATGGGAAATTTAGGTGCCCTTCCAAAGCCACCCCATTTCTTATCAAACGACCTTGTTAACTGGTTTGCAGCTGACAGAAACAGGCCTCTTTCCGGCTCCCTTCCATCATGATTAACGGCTGCCTCTTCCTTGTTTAAATATCCGGTTATCTCATCTCCCGCTTCCAGAAGCTTATGTTTCTCATTTTCCCAAAGCTTCCGGATAGAAGTTAAAACATCCAAAAGACCGGCGGATCCCCATTTAGAATATTTAGGCAGATAAGTCCCGGCATAAAATGGTTTTTGTTCCGGCGTCATAATGATCGTCAGAGGCCACCCGCCGGAACCGGTGAGAGCCTGGCAGACTGACATATATACGGAATCAATATCCGGCCGCTCTTCCCTGTCCACCTTTATCGCCACATAAAATTTGTTAAGAACATCCGCCGCCTCCTGGTCTTCAAAAGACTCATGAGCCATGACATGGCACCAATGGCAACAAGTTTTCTATAACCAACGTTAGGAATACCCAATAGATAAGAAAATAGGCTTATCTTCTGCTTTTGCTTTCGTAAATGCTTGTTCACACCAAGGCCACCAGTCAACTGGATTATAAGCGTGTTGAAGTAGATAAGGACTTTTTTCATGTATTAATCTATTGGGTATCTTGCTAGTTGTCATAGGGCATCACCTCCTTAAATAAAGATACAACCTTATTATACCCAAACAAAAAGTGACTATGTAAGCCACATAGCCACTAAATTTTATTTATGTGAGACGGTTTGGCACGCATACCCATGAGCACGCCCGAAGAGTGAAAATGTTGTTAGGCGATTGACCATGCCCTGTTATTCAGAAATCGGCATGGTTTTCACTTATATAAGCTTATAAGATCCTTCACTAATATTTCTTCATTTGTAAATTGAATTTTATTATTGCTTAAAAATCCATCCAATGATTGGATTGTTTTTTCGATAATTGAAATTTTCCATTTTTTGCTTAAATCTTTTTTAAAACTAATATAAATTTCATTTTTTAATGGTTCATATACTATTGAACACAGAGTATTCATCTGACTAGTTTTACTTAAAACTTCAAAGGCTTCATTTATTCCAAAGCTATGAATATTATTTTGAATATATTCATGAGCACAAATATATCTATCAGCACCTATACCATATACTTTATTATAATTTACATCCTTAAAATCCCCATTTGGAAAATTAGTCATAATAATAAAATCATTATGACTAGGACTTACTATATTTGTATCATTTCCTTCTTCCAGAATAAATGCATCACCAGTTTTATCAGCGATAATAGTATGTAGCCCTAAATCTGGGAATAATGGATTTCTAGGATACGAGATTACTCTTTTATTAAGAATTTCAAAAAATTCAGATGTTTTTCTTGTTTTCTTTAGCGCCTCATCAAAAATATCAAAAGCAAACCAATCATTTTCGTTACAACTTGATTTAAAACCTGGACTATATTCTACTGCTTGAGTACAGATAAAAAGACCCTCACTATTAAAACCAGCGATATCCCTGTATTTGTTATCTAATAAGCCTGAAAAGTAAAATAAGTTCAAATCATTATAACTATTGACTTTTAGTTTTAAATCAATTTCTTCAGCATCGAAATTCATACCATAAATAGCTTTTTCTTGACTGTATACCGAAAAACTTGTACACATTTTGGAACCTCCTTTTAATATATAATTTTGTCATATAATATGCTTAGAGTGTTTAGAGAATCATTTAGCGATTTTACCATTGGCTTCACCACTTTCTTAAACTTCCATCCTTATGATATCACCAGGCATCTCAATGGTTCAACCTTAACATTTTTCAGAATCAAAAATGCGTCACTTAAGCTTATGCTTTATGACGCATTTTGTTATTCGTTGCCTTTTTTCATTTCAAAAATAATTTTCTGTATACTTTATATTTCTTATAAATGTCCAAAATGTGCGCCGCAATTTATGGATTATTTGTTCAGACAACTAACCCCAGAGCTCATTGGCATCGGTCGCACTCCGATTCAATCGTGAGAAATCTGTTTTAACGAATGAATTGGTGGATAATAATAAAAACACCAGTCCGATCGTTAAAATGATAGCAAAGGTCATAAGCGGGGTAACTATAAAGCCGTTAATATCAACTACCAGCCCTTCATTCTTAAGTTCAGCAATGGAAAGATTGGTTTTTTCCAAAACAATCATGCGGAAAAATGCGGTAGCATAAGTCATGGGATTCATGTAAGCAACAAACCTAAGGGTATTGGGCAGCATCGATAAGGGAATATAGGCCCCGGAAAGGAATGTAAGTGGCATTGTTACGGCGGTCTTGACGATCTGGAAGGTTTGACCGTTACGAACCTTAGTTGCCATAAACAACCCTGCGCCTGAAAAAGCAATACCAATAAAAATCATTGATATGAGAATATATAACGGTGTAGTCCAGGAAGTGAACTTTATCCCGGTCAATAATCCTACCGCCAATATCAATACCCCTTGTAACGTAGAGACTGTAGCGGCAGATAATAATTGACCCATTGCAACAGCAATCCTTTTAGCCGGAGAAACCAACACCTCTTTCATAAACCCGCTGACCATATCGTCAACGGTTGATGATGCTAAATTCAGCGCACTTTCAAACACCGTGGTTATAATAACGCCGGAGAGCATATAGGAGATGGGATCTTCAATAAAATCATTTTTAAATATAGCACCAAATACATAAACAAAGAAAAAAGGAAATATCAGCGAAAGAACCAGCCCTGTTTTATTTCTCACAAAGGCTTTTAAGCCTCTCTTCCACAATGCAAACACAGTATTCATCTTAAGTATCCTCTCTTATCTTTTTGCCTGTTATCTCCAAAAAAACATCATTAAATGTACCTTTTTTAATTTCTATATTGGTAACGTATTCTTTATGAATGCTGAGAACCTCCAATAAACCGGCCAGATATTCGGCCTCTACCCTATAATAGCCATCTTTTTTTATAAAGTTTAAATCATGTTCTGTCAGCAGACGTTCAAGCGCTGCTTCATTTTTTGTACTGATATATGCCTTGTCTCTTGTATACTTTTTCTTCAAAGCGTAGGGCGTATCATGAGCCACGATAACACCACCGTCGATGATTGCAACTTTACTGCATATTTCTGCTTCTTCCATATAATGTGTTGTAAGAAAAATTGTAATATTTCTTTCCTTCTGAAGCTTAATAATATACTCCCATATATGTGCCCTGGTCTGCGGGTCAAGCCCTGTTGTTGGCTCATCAAGAAATAAAACTTTGGGATAGTGAATTAATCCGCGGGCAATTTCTACACGCCGTTTCATTCCACCGGACAAGGCCGCAACGAGTTTTTTTCTTTCAGCCACCAAATCCACCAGCTTTAAAACAAATTGTATGCGTTCTTCTACTTCTCTTTTAGGGATATTATAGAAAACGCAGTGCATTTTTAAATTCTCTTCAATAGTCATTTTGGCATCCAGGGTTGAATCCTGGAACACCACTCCTATTGTTGATCTGACCTCACTTTTTTGTCCGGTAACATCTTTTCCATCGATCAAAAGTGACCCTGATGTTTTTTCAAATATGGTGCACAACGTATTAATTGTTGTGCTCTTTCCCGCACCATTCGGCCCCAGGAAAGCGAATATACTACCTTCTTCCACATCAAAAGATATATCATTTACGGCAACAAAATCGCCGTATCTTTTTGTGAAGTTTTTAACTTGGATTATTGGATCCATACGATTTTAGCTCCTCTATCGATTATATTGTGTTTATTGGGTTTTACATAGCTTCAACATGGTTTGTACGTATCATATTTTCAATAACTCCACCACTCCAGCTTTCCCCTTTTTTGGAAAAATCATGCTTTATTATAACATGAAAACCTGAAATGCAAAACCAAAGGTTGAAAACAATCGATAATGTGTGAGATAATGGGCATATAAATTTAAAGGGGTGACGGAATGGAAAATATAAAGCACAAACTGACAGTATTAGCGCATATTGCAGAAGAATTTAATCATAAAGATGTTACATGGGCCATCGGAGCTTCCTTGCTGCTATACTTCAAAGGAATCACATCAGAGTTTCACGATATAGATATTATGATTGCCGAAGACGATGTGGAAACAGTAAAAGAGATTTTATTATCTTTAGGAAATATAATACAGTCTAAACCAAACTCCAAATATAAAACAAAATGTTTTTTGGAGTTTCATGTTGATGGTGTTGAAATTGATGCAATGGCCGGGTTTGGTATCATTTACCAAGATAAGGAGTATTACTTTCCATTAAAAAAAGAAGATATAAAGGATTTTACAGAAGTTCAAGGAATTAAGATTCCCTTGCAGTCAATTGAAGAATGGCGTATATACTATAAATTGATGGAACGAGATGAAAAGGTAAAAATGATTGATGCATACCTGTAGATTCCGATTGAGAAAAACCCGCTTACGGAAGTCCTATAAGACTTTCCTTAAGCGGGTTTCTTATGCTGATATTCCGGCATTATCTGCGGCTTAATAGAATTTCATCAATTAAGCCATATTCCTTTGCCTCCTCAGCCGACATATAACGATCCCGTTCCATATCTTCCTCAATTTTCTTCAACGGCTGACCTGTCAATTCGCTGTATATCCCATTAAGCTTTGCCTTTGTTTTTTCTAGCCAATCACTATGGATTTTAATATCTGTAGCCTGCCCCTGCAGCCCACCGGATATTGATGGCTGGTGAATCAGTATTTCACTGTTTTTAAGGGCAAAGCGCTTTCCCTTCTTCCCTGATGCCAGAAGTAAGGAGGCCGCACTTCCCGATTGACCTATACTAATGGTGGAAACATCACATTTAATGTTATTCATAGTATCCATAATAGCGAACCCATCTGTTACAGATCCCCCGGGGCTGTTGATATATAAGTGAATATCCTTATTCGGATCGGTGGATTCCAGAAAAAGCATCTGTGCTATAATCAGACTTGCTGTATCATTGGTCACTGTGCCGTTAAGCATGACAATACGGTCATTTAGCAGCCTGGAAAATATGTCATACGACCGCTCTCCGCGAGCTGTCTGTTCAATTACCATTGGAATAAGATTGTTCATAGAAACCTCCCGGATTATTATGCAGCCATATTCATGGTCCTATTAAAACGGCTGCTTAAATCAATCACATGATTGGAATTGCCGCTATACCTTTTCCGGTATTTTCCCGGCGTCAATCCATAAATCTTTAAAAAAGCTCTTGAAAAGGATTCCTGAGAAGCATATTGATATTCCAGGGCGATATCGATAATCGGCCTGTCTGTCTGGGCTAGCTCACCCGCCGCCTTCTCCATCCGCTTTCTGGTGATGTATCTGGTGACGGATTCTCCTGATACCTTGTGAAAAATCCGATGATAGTGGTATTTTGACAGATAAGCTCTTTTTGCAAGATCATCAAGATCAATCTTACCATTTAAGTTTTCCTCGATATATTTAAGTGAATCCCCTACTTTTGAGTGATAATCCATATGCATGCTCCTTTCCAAAAATATATTTTCATTATATACTCTTTCGGAAATTATTTCTTGATAATTTTTGCTTAAATCCGGGATTGCCTTTTCACCATATCGCGGGATTGTTTCTGCCAAGGCCTGATATGGACTGTGGAATTGTGCTGAGGGATATGATATGATAATTTTAACTGAAAACTCATATAAGCCAACAAGGAGAAACGATTAAAATGAACTTTGAAATAACTGACAAAATTAAAGAACAAGATGAGGAAATCATTTACCAGGGCTTATTGGAATATAATTTAGCCAGAATTGAGGACAAGAATTCAAGAGATTTAGGAATCTATCTGCAGGATGAGACAGGAGAAAAAGTTGGAGGACTGATTGGAAATACACACGGTAACTGGTTGTTTGTGAAATATTTATGGGTCAGAGAAGATCAACGAGGGCAAAAAATCGGCAGTGCGCTTTTAAAACAGGCTGAAGAAGCAGCAAAGGAACGCGGGTGCAGGTACGCATTTCTGGATACTTTTAGTTTTCAGGCGCCTGCCTTTTATGAAAAGCACGGATACATGAGCGTGTTTACACTAGAAGAATATCCTGTGACAGGAAAACGTTACTATTTTACTAAAACTTTGTAAATATATAATCGGGAAAGGGAGGAAAAATCATTGAAGAACGTTCATAGAATAGAATTTCATACGGGAAGCAAAGAAGAATTATTCCCAGATTTTGCGCCAGATTTTCCATATACTGCTTCCTGCTCCCAATTGGATAAATTTATGGGACGTTTTGTTCCATGGCATTGGCATAAGAACGTGGAGCTGTTTTATATGGAAAGTGGAAAAATAGAGTACTGCACACCAAAAGGAAGGACAATATTCCCCGCTGGTTCCGGCGGAATGATCAATTCCAATGTGCTTCACATGGTAACGCCCCAGGCGGAATCAGAAAAAAACATTCAGTTCCTTCATATTTTTGATCCTTCCTTCATAGCCGGTCAACACGGAAGCCGGATCGAGCAAAAATACGTTACGCCGATTACCGCCGCCCCACAGGCTGAAATCATTGCCTTATATCCTGAGGATCCGGTACAGGCGAAAATTTTAGATACCATTCGTGAATCTTTTCACCTTTCCGAACATGATTTTGGATATGAAATTAAGTTGAGAGAGGCATTA
>Ga0213824_1000885_pt1 | contig 19988 bp, 24 predicted proteins | sample MC6MC0906MG_FD_179892 | JGI IMG/M metagenome (GOLD analysis project Ga0213824, IMG submission 179892) | Enriched soil aggregate microbial communities from Iowa State University, Ames, United States - MC6-MC0906-MG | ecosystem: Environmental > Terrestrial > Soil > Unclassified | place: USA: Iowa...
GGCGATAATAATACCACCAAATATAAGCATTTTTTTCATTTGTTCATCTCCTTATTTGTTTTTTATTACAATAAAACTACAAACAGCGATTGTAATAAAGCCGATAAGTGCTAAAAACGGGATTGTCACAAAGCCAAACCAGTTTATGTATTCTCCCGTACAAGGTACGCGTCCGCAAGCTGCCCCAGCAGCTGAAAATGCTGCGACTTTTTGAATTGCATAGTGATATAAAGAAATACAAGCACCAATACTTGCAATTGGTAAGGAATAACTTGCAATGCGATAATCTTTTTTTACTACAGCAATGCCGAGCCATAAAACGAATGGATACATAAAGATACGTTGATACCAACAAAGTACACAAGGCTCAAATTTCATGATTTCGGAAAAGTATAGGCTACCAAGTGTCGCAATAAAAGAAGCTCCCCATGCAGCAAATAAAGCATACTCTTGCTTTTTTTCTCGTCCCATATTTTATACCTCACTTATAATAGTTACATACTAAATTATAGTATGAAGTGGTAGGGAAAAGAAAGAAAAAATATGTTTATCAATAAAAGTTTTATAAGGAGAAACTTTTATTGGTATAAACATTTTAAAAAAGCGCTATTCTCATAAAGAGAATAGCGCTATATTTTACATTTGAATTTGCTCTACTTCTTCTACATGCGACTTTTGGGATGCATGGTCAATATATTGAAATAGAAGCTGCAATTGTTTATCAACTTCTGGTAGTTCTTTACTGTATTGATAAGCGTGTAAAAAATGCTCAATACGCTTAGAAAATAATTGATCGTTCGTCTGAACCATGAGAACGAGTAATTTATCCCAATTACAGCAATACGTGTAATAGAGAGCTTTGTCATAGTCGTTATATGTTTGCACTGTGTACCCTCCTTACCGAGGAGTTATATATAGTGTGTGACAAGCGAGGAGAAATACACTTGAAAGAATTTGTTAAGAAAAAAAGTGAATGAAAAGAAAAAAACGAGGTATCTCCTCGTTTTTTAAGCTTTTGGCATTGGCGTAGGTGTTGGTTTTCCGTATCCTTCTTTGTACTTATTATCGATATAGTTACGAATTTCAAGCGTTGATTTTCCTTTTTGTTTCATGGAAGCAGATTCGACTGCGATTTCTAGACAATTGACGCAAGTCGTTGCGTGGGAATCCCAAACAACTTCACCATTCTTTTTTATTTCACGAATAAAGCAGTTTTTATTATTTTTATGTCCTACACTTTCACCGCAACCGCAGTAACATGGAATCCAATCTAATAGTTCTGCATTTTGTCCAGCGACAGTGTAGATATCTTTCATTTGCGGATCAAGCTTGTCTAGGAAGGTAGGGAGTGTGTCGACTCCTTTTGTTTTTTCTTGAATGTCAGCTTGCTGAGTGTGCGTGGCATGATCATGTTCTTCTTTTGATTCAGAAGGTTTTTTGTCATTTGTACTAGTACTCCCGCATCCAGCAAGAATTAGGCTCAGTACTGCAAGTAAAGAAAATACATACTTTTTCATTCGCTTGTCCCCTTTACAAATGTATTAACCAAATTGTATCAAATATCATGGTGTGTCGGGTGAAGATTTTTTCGACTGATTTTTGAAGCGCCATCGTAGTGAATGGAATAGAAATAAAATTGGGATATAAGCGTATACAATATATAAACCAGCTTGAGATAAGACCGTATTTAATGTATTGATACTTTCACGGTTTGTGAAAAATAAGGATGAAACAAATATAGCTGCGATGAAAAATGGCAGTGTAATTTTAAATGGTACGTGAAAAGATTTTTTACTAATACAACAAGCAGACCAAATTGTTAAACAAAGATTAGGTAAAATAATAAGATACCATATGAAAATAATGATGTACTCAAACCTTTGGATGAAAGGAATCTTTATGATTTTTAGCATCGTTAATGTTGGCCAAATTGTATGGTGTAGTTGCCCTTGGCTATAGTACATAAGGGAAACGATGGCTAGTATTACGTATAGAATCGTTGTAAAAGCAATACCACCGTGCGCCCATTTATTTAACGATTTTCCTTTTTTAATAAATGGATAAAAAACAAGGATTGCTTCAAATCCGAGAAATTCTAATGCAGATGATTTCGCTGCAGTTAAAATGTCTAAAGGTGAATGAGTTAGAATTGGGAAAATGTTACGGACATGTGCGTATTTCATAGGGAAAACTAAGAAAAATAGTACGAAAATTGGTATTACGACGCCCCAAAAACACATTCCTGTTACAGAGCGAAAACCACCTTTAATTACGTAGTAAGTCACAAGTAAAAATAATAAAGTTAATTTCCACGGTTTAATTGTAGGAAAGACCCAAAATTGAATAACTTCAATATATGTACGAAGAACAGTAAGGCAAAATAATAGAAGGTATGCGGCAAAACATACGGAAAAAAATGTTCCAATCCACTTTCCGAAACATGTCGTATGAATATTCATTAAATCATTATCTTTTTCTAACATTTTAAGCATGCAAAATAGCACGATATGAGTTACAATGCCCGCAACAATAAGAGAAATCCAAGAATCATAACCGGCATATTGCGCAATAATCCTTTGGTATCCTAACACACCTACTCCAATTTGAAGGGAGTGTAATAGAAGAAATGTGAAATAAGGGGAAACAGTATGTGTTTTATCTTGTCCAGCCATTACAGCACCTCACTATTCTCCGATACCAGATTGTACGACATTAATTTTCACATTAACTGCAACGTCTATGCTAGGATACATTTCTTGAATTTGTTTCATGCTCCATTTTCTTGAGTGACTACGAATTTCTTCACGTATACCGATTGGATCGATTTCTTTTTCTTGGAATTGTTTTATTAATTCGTTTAAATGTTTTTCAAGTGTCTTTTCTACATGTTTTTTTACGTAAGTTACATTTTCGCTCTTTGATAAATCAAGCCAGTCAGGGGCATTTTTTATAAGTCCATTTAATTTCAGTCGAATGTCAACTTTCGGAATGTCACCGGCGTCGGAAAGGGAACAAACACTATTTCCAGATAAGTTTTGGGTTGCGATTAAGCCTTTACGTTTATCTTGACGTATCGGAACTTCGTAACGTCCATTGTTAGTTGGATTAATGAGTAATTTAAATAAAAAAGACCCTGTTTTGTCTGTATACATTGCCACTTTATCCTTTTTTAAAAAAGCGAGTCCTTTAATGGAAGCAGATTTGTCTTCTGCAACTTGAATGTAAGGAAGAAATGGATCGCAGCCAGATGAATAAAAATTATATAGAAAAATATTTAAAGCCGTTCGAGGAATTGTCTCAGTTTCTATATTTTGCTCCAGTAAATCAGACAGATATAGCGATCCATTTGTTTTAACATGTTTAAGCAATTCTTCTGCTGAACCATCTACAAGCGCTAGCTGTACATCTCGGCCAATGTTAGGGTCACGTTGTAAGTTATTAATAACATCTCCAATTCCGCGTTCACCAAATGATTTTCCAAATAGGAAAACACGCGTTTGACCTATAGCGATTGTATGTGGCGATTTGGCGTTTTGAAGTGAAGATATTGTTTCAAGGGTACCGGCAGTAGTTGACTGAGTTTCTGGCTTGGATTGTACTCCTTTTGTGTAATCCGGATAGAGAATCGTTCCACGGAATTTTTTATTTTTCGTTATGTCAAATCCACCTACATGAATAATTCGCTGTGTGTCTACTATATTTGGTTGTGTACAGCCGGATTGAAAAATTAAGATAATAATGGAAAAGCATAATAAAATATTTTTCATTTTTCCTCACCATCGTGTTTTTCTTTCGCTTGGTTTGGATCGTAGCGCCATTTCTTTTTTGGTCTTAGAAAAGAAGCCCGTCCTGCAGTTTGACTAAATGGAAGACGAAGGAGCCCCTCAGCTGTACCTAACCCGCGAAATGGATATAAAGGTAATAAATAAGGTGATCCAAGTGATTTTAAGCGAATTAAATGAGCTAATATGAATACAAATCCAACGATTAGCCCTACCCCTCCAAATGCTCCAGCTAAAATGATGAGAGGAAATCGTAATATCCGGATGGTGGAAGACATTTTTACTGTTGGTGTTGTAAAAGAAGCAAGCGCAGATAACGCAACCGCAATTAATAAAATAGTACTCGTTAAAGCAGCCTCAACAGATGCCTGGCCAATGACAATTCCTCCAACAATACCAATCGTTTGACCAACTTTAGTCGGTAAACGAGCTCCAGCCTCGCGCAGTAATTCGATTGTAATTTCTAAAAAAAGTGCCTCCAAAACAGGTGGGAATGGTACATTGGCTCGGGAATAAATAATTGGTCCAAGTAAATCTGCGGGAATCATTTGATAGTGATACGTTAATACAGCCGTATAAATAGCTGATGAAAATAGAGAGAATGCTGCTCCGAAAAAACGAACCAATCTAAGAAATGAGCCTGCTATCCATGGTAAATAATAATCTTCTGGAGATACAAAGAAATCGAGTAATGTCGCTGGTCCAGCTAATGCGTATGGTGAACCATCTGTTAAAATGACAACACCGCCATTAATGAGTGCATAAACAGAACGATCTAAGCGCTCTGTAGGTAGTAAGACAGGGAAGGGAGAGTTACTATTATCGCTAATAAATTGTTCGATCATAGTCGCATCGAAAGGAACATCAAAGTCAATGCCTTGTAGACGCTGCATTGCAGTATTGACGTGCTGATCATTTGTAATGCCTTCAATGTAAGCAACTACGACCTTTGTTTTTGATATAGAGCCAACTACAACTTCTTTGAAAACTAATTGCTCCGTTACAATACTTCGGCGAAGTAAGTGTGTATTTGTATCAATATTTTCAACGAATCCGACTTTGGGACCGATTACACTATATTCATTTTCTGTATCGTTATATAATCGTGTACCTAAAACTGAACTTTCAGCACGAATAAGTGCATATTCTGCTGCTTTGGAATTAACTGTTAGCTGCAAAAGTACATATCCACCTAACAGTTTTTCACGGATATCATCAATAGAAGGATTGGTGATAATCTCCTCAAGTGTGACGATATTTGCTATATCACTTATATTTTCAATGTGACCTAATTCTTTTTTTATAGGTGTTAAAATAAATCGATTAATGAGGAGTGATTCAGCTGTAGATTTGTAATAAAACAAACATAATGTCCCATCGTCTACTACGTTATAAGAAACGAAATCACTAGATTCTTTCATCGTGTGGATAAACTCGGGAATGGAACAGATTGTTTTTTTATTCTTTTTAGATGTTGAACGCAACATTTTCTCACCCCTGACATGCATCATTTACTTGTGTTAGTTTTTGGGAAAGACGGGAATTTATACTTGAAAATTGAAAGTTCATAAAGTGAAACTTTAATCAGTGGGGATTTTGTTCATTCCCCACTGATTATTAGCCCGCACCAATCGGGCTTTTACGGGCAGTTGATCTCCCACCTAACTTCTTTGCTCCAGCAGAATTTTGAGGTGGGAGTTTTACTGCCCACAAATAGCGGGATAAAGAAAAGGAAGAGTAATGAATATCTCTTCCTTTTTGGCATGTTAATTTGTTTTCTTTTCTTTAATAGATTTCACTAATTTAATCATTTCAGCTCGTATATCTTCTTTTTTAACATTTAATTTTTCTGCAATTTGTTTAATGCTCATTCCATCTTTTTTCATTTTTAGTACATCATCGAGAGAGGTATTACTTTTTTGAGCGATGATTGTTAACACCGCGAGCTGACGTAATCCGATATTATAATCTTTCATTTTTTGTTTTAGGCCGTCTGGTGTAGATTTGTGCATGTTTGCTAATTCTTGCAGTAGTGCTTTTTTCGTTTCTTTATTCATATGATGCTTTTTCAACTTACTTGGATCTACACCGAAATGCTGGGCTGTTTTCTCCCAAGATTTATTTTGCTTATAGTAAGCTAAAACGTCTTTTATTTCTTTTTTACTCATTCTTGCAATATGAGCAGCTTTCCAAATTTCATGTTTGTTATAGCCGAGTTTTTTGAGCGACTGCATTTCTTCTTCTGAAATAGGCTTATGATGGTGCATTGTTACTTCTTTTGGCGGGGCAGCGGAAGCAGGAAAGACAGATATCCCGCACAATAATGCTGCCATAGTCATACTTACTACGATTTTCTTGTACATGTAAACTCCTCCTAGATGGATAATGTGGAAAACTTTACACTTATCATTTCCATAAAATGTGAAAAACTTGTGAACACACCAAGTTTTTTTATTCACAACGAGAAATTAATTTTTTAGCTGTTTTCCAACATAAAACATTGATTAATAGTGAAAAACTAGGTTATAATCGAAATTGAAAATCAATATCAATAACAAACTTATACATATAGATAAAAATAAGGGAGAGAAAAATATGACTACATATACTTCCATCGCAAACGTTATTAAAGAAAGACGTTCTGTTCGTACATTTACAGATAAAGTAGTAGAAAAAGAGCTATTAATTGAACTATTAAACGACGCAACATGGGCACCGAATCATAAACATCGTGAGCCATGGAATTGTAAATTATACATTGGAGAAGGCCGTCAGAAATTAGTAGACGCAGTATTAAACTCTTTCACAGAAGAAGAAAGAGCAAAACGCGGCAAAACTTTATCTGATCGATTCTTAAGTACACCTGCACAAATCGTTGTATACATTGATGAAGATCCGCGCCAAATTCAACGTGACGAAGATTATGCTGCAACATGTGCATTTATGCAAAACTTCCAATTACTTGCTTGGGAACGCGGATTAGGTTGTGTTTGGAAATCAGGTGGATTAAACTACAATCCACTATTTATAGAAGGAATCGGTTTAACAAGAGGCCAACGCATCGTTGGAATTCTTCACATCGGCTATTTCGATAAAGCACCAGAAGGAAAAGCTCGTACACCGATTACGGAGAAGATGGAGATTATTGAGGGTTAATAGATGAGACATTCTCGTTTTTGCGAGAGTGTCTTTTTATTATGCAATCAATCCTCATGAAAGCTTGTTCCTCATCATACACTTTCTTAAGGGAAAGTGTAAGGAGGGAAAATAATGAGAGCAAGTGACGATAAAGCACTGCAATATGCGATTGCGGAAATTACTGAAATTGCGACTGGATTTGGGCTTGATTTTTATCCGATGCGTTATGAAATATGTCCAGCGGAAATTATTTATACATTTGGTGCATATGGGATGCCGACGAGGTTTTCACATTGGAGTTTTGGAAAGCAATTTTTTAGAATGAAATTACAATATGATTTGGGACTTAGTAAAATTTATGAACTCGTTATTAACTCTGATCCATGTTACGCCTTTTTGTTAGATACGAATTCTTTAATTCAAAATAAATTAATCGTAGCGCACGTTTTAGCGCACTGTGATTTCTTCAAAAATAATATTCGTTTCTCTAATACGAAACGCGATATGGTGGAAAGTATGGCAGCGACAGCAGATCGTGTGAAGGCGTATGAACATAAGTATGGAAGAGAAGAGGTAGAAACATTTTTAGATGCCGTACTTGCCATTCAAGAACATATTGATCCATCGCTTATGCGTCCGAAACTTGCTTGGAGTATTGGAGATTTAGAAGAGGATGTAGAAAAGAAAAAGATATCACAGTACGATGATTTATGGAATTTAGATGATCGAAACAAAAAGAGGGAACGACCTAATATGCATAAAAAGAAGAAAATCCCACCGCAGCCAGAAAAAGATGTACTCCTCTTTATTGAAGAATATAGCCGTGAGCTAGAAGAGTGGCAGCGCGACATATTAACGATGATGCGCGAGGAAATGTTATATTTCTGGCCACAGCTTGAAACGAAGATTATGAATGAAGGCTGGGCTTCCTTCTGGCATCAACGCATACTTCGTGAAATGGACTTAACATCTTCTGAAGCGATCGAATTCGCGAAGCTTAACGCAGGTGTCGTACAGCCATCAAAAACAAGTATTAATCCATACTACCTCGGTATTAAAATGTTCGAAGATATTGAAGAGCGCTATAATAACCCGACAGAAGAAATGAAGCGACGCGGTGTGAAGCCTGGTTCTGGTCGTGACAAAATCTTTGAAGTACGGGAAATTGAATGGGATGTATCGTTCCTAAGAAACTATTTAAATAAAAAACTTGTAATGAGAGAAGATATGTACTTATTCCAGCGCCAAGGAAAAGAATATAAAGTAATTGATAAAGAATGGGAGCATGTGCGTGATCAACTTGTAAATATGCGTACTAATGGAGGTTTCCCGTACTTAGTAGTAGAAGATGGAGACTACTTAAAGAATGGGGAATTGTACATTAAACATAGCTATGAAGGAATTGAACTAGATTTAAAATACTTAGAAAAAGTATTACCGTACCTTCATCAGTTATGGGGGAGAACGGTGCATATGGAGTCGATTGTGGAGAGTAAGGGCGTTGTGTTTTCTTATGATGGGAAGATGGTGCATCGGAAGTATGTGTGATGGAAAGAACGGACATAGAATTCTGTGTCCGTTCTTTTTTATTATATGGAGTTTTTGTTTACCAAACAGGTCGTATATTTGATGATAATTTCCCTGTATTTTCTTTAGTAACGAATGTTGTTAGATCTTCTTTAAGCATTTGCATTCGTTCTTCACCTATGTTTTCAATCCATCGTTGTTCTATTTCAGCTACTATTTCTTCTTTTGCTTTCAATACTGACAAACCACGTTCGGTTAAAACAATGATTTTACCTCTTTTATCAGTAGGATGCGTTTGGCGTGTGACATAACCACTGTTCTCTAGAGAATCTACCATTTTACTTATGGCTTGTTTTGAAACCCCTAAATATTCAGCTAGTTCTATACCAGTTGCTCCATTAGGAAGGATGCGTTTGAACATAAAACCATGTGCTGGCCTAATATCTTCAAATCCCAATTCACTTAATCTGTCATGTAATTCAGTAATTAATGTGCTGAAGGATAAGGATAAAAGTGATGTCAGGTCTAATTCGTTAAATGTTTGATTCATGTATATAGCCTCCTTACTTATAGTCAATCAAATTGACTATAAGTAAAATCTATTGTACTATACAGGGTATAGTCAATCAAATTGACTATATGTTAGTGATAGAGCAAATAATGATTTATCTAAATAAAAGCAATGGAGGTTTCGCATGGTTAATATCGTTAAAATTAGAGGGAGTGTATTTGCACCATATGCATCGCTGAAATCTATTAAGGACCCTGCAACAGGAAGAGTGTTTGAATATGCTGGAGATGCACGTGAGTTTACACCATACGCTGTGAACACAAAGCGTTCAAGATTAGAACAAGAAGTGGTTGTTGATTTTTATAAAAGAGAAATTTTCACATATGCAGATGCTTGTATCGTCACTGTGAAAATTACAAATCCAGATGGCTCAATTGAGTATCAAAAAGGAGAAACAAGTACAGAAAACATTGCATGTACAAATATTGTATGGAGTGAAGATGAAGTTTCATTTGAAATGAGAGCAAGTGCAAGTAATCCGTTAAATGCGGCAGCACCGGCAGCTGATTATTTTTTGACTATACGAGTTAATGAAAGTGGTACTGTGCATGTTGAAGGTTTACATGATGGTTTCCCTTGCTATGAATTTTATAAACAAATAGACTTCGATTCATTTGAATTAATATACACACATGATTTCAGAGAAACGGATGATACCCCAGCAGCACTAGCTGGAGAAATGGAATATAGTTTTAAAACGACAATCTAATAAATATAGCGCTATTTTTCAGAAGGAAGTAGCAAATGTAAAAGAGAAAGCTATTGATTATGGGAGCGAAATTGTGGTCTTTTTTACTCAATAGTATACAGTGTCTAAAATAAAATTATAGAGGTGTTTCTTATGGCTAATATCGTTAAAATTAGAGCCAACGTATTTATTCCAATGTCTTGGACAGAACCGCGGAAGGATGTACAAACAGGGAAAGTAATCCAATTCGAAGGTGATTCACGTGAATTTACACCACATGCGGTAAATACTATGCGCTCTAGAGTTGAGCAAGAGGTAGTAGTAGATTTTTATAAAGAAGAAGTGTTTTCATATGCGAACACGGGTATTACGACAGAGAAGGTTACGAATCTAGATGGTTCTGTGAATAAAAGAACAGGAAAAGCAAGTACAGAAAATATTGTGTGTACTCATATTGTATGGAATTCTGACAGTGTGCAATTCAAAATGAGTGCAAGCGCTAGTAATCCGTTAAATGTATACGCACCTCCTGTAGATTATGTATTAACTGTATGTGTGAACAAGGATGGTAGTATCGATATTCAAGGAGAACATGATGGATTCCCTTGTTTTGAATTTTATAAGCAAGTAGATTTCGGTTCGTTTGAACAAATTTATACACATGATTTTAGAGAAACTGGTGATACAGCTGCAGCGTTAGGTGGAGAAATGGATTATAGTTTTACAAAGAGTTTATAGGAAGTATGAAAATGGAACGATAGATTCCTTCATAAATCAAATGAATTAGTTGGACTACAATGCAGTGTAGTTACGAAATGCAAAAGCCAATGAAATCAGTGGCTTTTGCATTTTTACTATAGAAGGTTTCAAAATGAAACTACTTTACAATATACCCTAAAGGGTATATGATATTATACAAAGTTACAAAGTAATGTATAATATAGTTATAATTACGGAGGTGATCTACAGTGGAATATAATCAAGATATGAAAAATAGATTGAAACGTATTGAAGGTCAAGTTCGTGGTGTGCTTCGCATGATGGAAGAGGGAAAAGATTGCCGAGATGTTATTACACAGTTAACTGCATCCCGTTCTGCACTTGATCGTACAATTGGACTCGTTGTTGGAACAAATTTAGAGCAATGTTTACGTGAGCAGTTTGAGACAGGCAATGGCTCAAATGAAGAGTTAATTAAAGAAGCTGTTCAATTGCTTGTAAAAAGCAGATAATCTGTCAAACGTATGTGTTGACAGATTTTCAAAAACATTTTATTATACCCCTACAGGTATATGTATAATAATTAGGGAGGAAATGATTATGAGTATAAAAGTTGATACGAGTTTAGACTGTAAAGGATTGGCTTGTCCGATGCCAATTGTGAAGACAAAAAAGGTGATGGAAGGGTTGGCGTCAGGGCAAGTTATTGAAATAGAGGCGACAGATAAAGGTTCTACGCTAGATATTCAAAGTTGGTCAAGTAAAGTAGGGCATCAATATATCGGAACGAAACAAGAGGGGAATATATTAAAGCATTATGTAAGAAAAGCACATGAACATGAAGTAAATGAAGTTGTGAAGTATCCTCATACGATTACGAATGCGGAATTGCAAGATCTATTATTAAGTGGTGAAGAGTGCACTGTATTAGATGTTCGTGAAGCGGCGGAATTTGCCTTTGGTCATATTCCATCTGCCATTTCGGTTCCATTAGGTGAAATAGATAGTGCTAGGTTAGATTATGTGAAGCCAATTTATGTTGTTTGCCGGACTGGTAACCGTAGTGATATAGCGTGCCAAATGTTGAAAGAGAAAGGTTATTCAAATGTGAAGAATGTCATTCCAGGTATGTTAGAGTGGCAAGGGAATGTGGGGAAATAAAATTTTTTAAATGAAAATATACCTATGGGGGTAATTGGATGAGTGTTAAGATGTTACAAGCAAAAGAGGTCGCCGAGAAAATTTTATTCGGAGAGTTGTTTATTTTAGATGTTCGGAATGAGACGGATTATGAAGATTGGAAAATTGAAGGGAAGCAAATCACTTCTATAAATAAACCATATTTTGATTTATTAGATGGTGTAGATCATATTGTAGATGAATTGCCGAGGGAGAAAGAGATTTTAGTTGTATGTGCGAAAGAGGGATCTTCTCAGTTTGTCGCAGAGCAATTGTTACATGCCGGCTTTAATAATGTTTATTATTTAGCTGGCGGTATGAAAGCTTGGAGTGAATATGTGAAGCCGTTAAAGGTAGGGGATGTACAGGGCGGGGGAAGTATATATCAATTTAATCGCCTTGGAAAAGGGTGTTTATCTTATATGGTCATTTCAAAAGGTGAAGCAGCAGTCATTGATGCGGTGAGAACAATTGAAGTATACGAAGATTTTGCAAAAGAGCATGGAGCTACTATTACTAACGTAATGGATACACATCTACATGCAGATCATATTTCTGGTGGGCGTAAGTTAGCTGAAAAAGTAGGCGGTACGTATTGGTTACCCCCAAAAGATGCGGAGGAAGTGGTTTTCTCTTACGAACCGCTTGTAGAAAGTACTGTTATTACGGTGGGGGGTACCCTAATTCATATTGATGCGCTATACTCACCAGGGCATACGATTGGAAGTATATCATTTATTATTGATGAGACATATTTATTATCAGGGGACATATTGTTTGTAGATTCAATTGGCCGGCCCGATCTTGCTGGGAAGGCGGAAGACTGGGTAGGGGATTTACGAAATACTTTATATAAACGTTATAAGGAATTATCTCAAGATTTAATTGTTTTACCGGCTCACTATTCAAAAATAAGTGAAATGGACGACAGAGGCATTGTGAGTGCGCATTTACAAGATTTATTTAAGGAGAATGTAGGATTAAATATTGTTGATGAGGTAGAGTTTCGTAAAACTGTGACAGAGAACTTACCGCCTCAGCCGAATGCTTATGAAGAAATTCGTCAAACGAATATGGGTAAGATTTATCCGAGTGTGGAAGAAGAGCGTGAAATGGAGATTGGCCCAAATCGTTGTGCAGTTCATGATTCATTATAAAATAACAAACTGGAGGAATAGATGATGAATGTAAAACAAGTATTAGATGCGAAAGGTTTAGCATGTCCAATGCCGATTGTAAGAACGAAGAAAGCGATGGATACTTTACAAACTGGTGAAGTGTTAGAAGTACATGTAACGGATAAAGGGTCAGTTAAGGATATTCTAGCGTGGGCAAATAAAGGTGGTCATGACATCGTAAAGCGTGCAGAAGAAGCTGATGTGCTGAAATTTTGGATTAAGAAGGCGTAGTAGTTTTATAAATGTAGAGAGGTTGGTTATATGAATACAATATTAAGTACGATTTTCATTGTACTTGCTGCAGGGTTTGTTATTTCACGTTTTTTACCAGTAAAAGGTGTCAAAAATATAAATGGAACAGAATTAAAGAGTATAGTGGGGAAAAAGGGGAAACAATTCATCGATGTTCGTACAGTAGGTGAATATAGAGGAAATCATATGAAAGGATTTCAGAATATCCCGCTAAATGAGTTAGCTAGTAGAGCAAATCAATTAGATAAAAATAAGGAAGTAATCGTTATTTGTCAGAGCGGGATGAGAAGTAAGCAAGCAGCAAAGGTATTAAAGAAATTAGGATTTCAGCACGTTATCAATGTTTCAGGTGGTATGAAAGCTTTGTAAGGAAGGAATAGCAAGATGAAAGAAATAACAGCGAACGAAGTAGAGGAAAGATTGTTACGAAATGAAGAGATGCATGTGATTGATGTTCGTGAAGTGGAAGAAGTGGTGGAAGGGAAAATCCCAGGAGCACTTCATATTAGGTTAGGTCTACTAGAGTTTCGAATGCATGAGTTAAATAAAAATCAGGAATATATTATCATTTGTCGCTCAGGAGGAAGAAGCGCAAGAGCAGTTCAGTTTTTAGAGAGCTACGGTTTTCGAGCGATAAATATGGTAGGTGGTATGTTAGCTTGGGAAGGTAAAGTCGTATAGTACAGAGATAAAAGATTTGAGCCTTTTTATAAACAATCAAATACCCCTATAGGTAATTGGAGGGAGAACAACATGGAACAACAGAAGAAAACAACAATCGTTTTATTTAGTGGAGATTATGATAAAGCAATGGCAGCTTATATTATTGCAAATGGTGCAGCGGCGTACGATCATGAAGTGACTATTTTTCATACTTTCTGGGGTTTAAATGCTCTTAGGAAAGATGAGTATGTGAAAGTAAAGAAAACATTTATAGAGAAAGTGTTTGGAAAAATGATGCCGCGCGGTGTAAATAAGATGGGATTATCAAAAATGAATTTTGCCGGTATGGGACCAAAGATGATTAAAGGTATTATGAAGAAGCACAATGCGATACCTTTACCAGATTTAATGGATTTGGCGAAAGAACAGGGAGTTAAGCTTGTAGCTTGTCAAATGACAGTAGATTTATTAGGGTTAAAAGAGGAAGAGATTATGGAAGGGGTAGAATTTGCTGGGGTAGGAGCATATTTAGCAGATGCTTCGGATGGAAATGTAAATTTATTTGTTTAAATTACCTTCTTTTTAGAAGGCGAGGGGTACAATATGAGTTTAACAGTACTACTATTTATTATTGGGTTTATAGGGTCATTTATATCAGGGATGGTTGGAATTGGCGGTGCAATCATTAATTATCCGATGATCTTATACATTCCAGTATTGCTAGGATTTACTGGCTATACGTCACATGAAGTGAGTGGTATTACAGCGATTCAAGTGTTCTTTGCAACTTTTGCAGGTGCGTGGGCGTACAGGAAAAGTAACGATATGGATAAAACTTTAGTTGCGTATATGGGAGCTAGTATATTAATAGGAAGCTTTGTAGGTAGCTTTAGCGCGAACTTATTAAATGAGCATTCTGTAAACATTGTTTACACATTACTAGCTACTATTGCAGCTATTATGATGTTTGTGCCGAAGAAAAATAATAGCAGAGCAGTTAATTATAATAAATGGTTAGCAAGTATGTTAGCGTTTATTGTAGGAAGTGTTTCCGGCATTATTGGGGCTGGTGGTGCATTTCTTTTAGTCCCAATTATGCTAGTTGTTTTAAAACTACCAATACGTACGACAATAGCAACATCTATCGCTATTACGTTTATTTCCTCGGTAGGGATTACGACGGGGAAAGTGATTACTGGACAAATAGTTGTTATGCCAGCTCTTATCGTTGCGATAGCAAGTTTACTTGCCGCTCCTCTTGGGGTGAGAGTAGGGAAGAGAGTGAATCAAAAAGTTTTACAATATGTATTGTCTATTTTAATTGTAGGCACCGCTATAAAGATGTGGATCGATATGATATGAATAAAAAAGGATGGTGCTGCTTGCAGCCCATCCTTTTACTTATGCCCAAATAACTTTCATTAAGTTTTTATACTCGTCATTTGCTAATTTATATAGCATTCTCGTATGTTCAAAGACAAGTGCTGGATTAAAGTTTGGTTCTGAGAATGCAAGAGATGTTGAAATATCAATTGCATTTTTCTTATTTAGCGTGAATTTTGCAAATCGGTAAGATGTGTTTAATTCATTGATGACATGTAAAATGTCATTTGTCGAATCAGGTACTTGAGCAACATTGAAGCAGTATATATCCACAGTAGGATTTTCGCTGTCGAAAGCAGCGATAAGTTGAATTTTTGCGCCAGCTTCTGTTTCTAGTCCTACTGAGAAATGTACAGAACCATCATTTTCATCTATATTTTCTTCCATATATATATCGTTTGATTTTAAGTACTCTTTAAAATCTGAAATGTTATGTTTTACTGCAGCTTTCATATGTGTGAGCCCCCTGATAATTGGAATAGATTACTATTATTTATTATAATTTAAAAATATTAAAAAAGATAGTTGGAAAGTTCTGATTTTTTGTTTTAAAAGCATTAAAAAGAAGCAGTTCTCTACCTCCATAGAGCACTGCTTCACTTTATTCATTGTCATTAGACGATGTTGCTGTATCTTCACTGTTATTCTTATTTTGAGTCTCATCGTTACTTGATTCGCGTTCACTCGTATTTTCAGACTTAGATTCTTTTGTTTTCTCTGAGTTTGTTTTTTTCGAATCAGAATCAGATTTTGTATAGGCAGGTAGTCCAAGGTGACTACGAAGTTCGTTTGTAACATTAGCTAATTCTTTTTTATCTGGATTGTAGTAGTAAGTTCGGCCACCACCAGCTGACTTACTACATGTATCATCACCTTTTGCCATGTAACAATCTTCACCTTGAAGTTGTAATTTCTCAATTTCCGAATCCGATCCATATTTATAGAATGAAAGCATGTCATCGAATGTTAAGTTTGTAACGAATTGTCCGTTAATATCATCAATTATGTTACCAACTTTTGTTACAGATCCAACACTTGTTAGTTTCTTTAAAATAGCTTCAATAACAAGTTGCTGACGTTGTCCACGCATTGCATCACTATCAATGTGCCTTGTTCTAGCAAGAGCAAGTGCTTCTTCGCCATTTAACTTTTGAACACCTTTTTGCAGGTGAATTGCCTCAGCATTATCGTTGCTATCTTGCTCAGTAAATTCAACGGGTACATCAACTTCAATACCGCCTAAGTCATCGACGATTTTTATAAATGATTTAAAGTTGAATTTTACAAAGTAATCGACAGGAACATTCATTAATTTTTCAACTGCATCAATGCTTGCTTGTGGCCCACCATCTTTTCCGTTTTTAGCAGAACCGAATGCATGAGCGTGTGTAATTTTATCTTTTTTCTTTTCTACTGGAATATAAGTATATGTGTCACGTGGAATACTTAATAGCTTTACAGTTTTGCTATCTTTATTAAACGTTGCAAGTAATAGTGCATCCGTTCTTATAGCTTCACCATATTCTTTCCCACGGACATCGCTTTCATCAACGCCCATTATTAAGACAGAGACGTTATTTGTAATAGGTTTTACAGCTTTAGCACGTAAATCAGACTTATCACCGCGTGCTAAATCGTGAGCGGCGTTTCGAACAGCAGAAGATGCTTTATTTACTAAAAACCATGTATAACCGCCACCTATTATTAAAACTAATAGAATAACGCTTATAATAATTTTTGTTTTTTTCTTACTATTTTTCGGTTTAGTTCGTGTATTTTCTTGTAAAGATGGGTTTTGCTCCATTTCTTGTACTCCTTCATTTGGATTGAAATACGACACTCATATCCACTTATTATAATGAAATTTAGCGAAAAAAAACATTACAAATCATTTACATTTCGTAAAAATTCAATTTATTTATAAAAAGTCAGATTTTCTATATTTTATTTTTGAGATGTAGAATAAGTATAAGTTGTTTTAGTGGAAATGAAAATATGTAATGTGAGAAAGTGATAGAGAAGTAAGATTTGTTGAAATATAGCCAAGAAGATGTGATTAGCTGTATATGTACTTCTTATATAATAAAGAAAGATTTTACGGATGAAGGAGAGAGCATAATGAATCATACATCATTCCGAGCAATTGTCGTGAACGAAAAAGAAAATAATCAATTTGAAAGAAAGCTTGTTGAGAGAGAAATTAATAGTTTATCTGAAGGAGATGTGCTAATACGGGTTCATTACTCTTCATTAAATTATAAAGATGCCCTTTCAGCTACGGGTAACAAAGGTGTAACGAGAACATACCCTCATACACCAGGCATTGATGCAGCGGGAGAGGTAGTTAGTAGTGAAAATAACGCCTTTCAGGAAGGCGATCAAGTTATTGTAACTGGATATGATTTAGGTATGAATACTTCTGGTGGTTTCGGAGAATATATTCGCGTACCATCATCTTGGGTTGTTCCTTTACCAAAAGAAATGTCTTTGAAGGAAAGTATGATGTACGGGACAGCCGGTTTTACAGCTGCCTTATCGGTATATAAGCTCATTAAAGCGGGAATTACGCCTAGTATGGGAGATGTTTTAGTAACTGGTGCTACGGGCGGAGTAGGCAGTGTAGCAGTTAGTATTTTAGGGAAGTTAGGATATAACGTAGTAGGGGCAACGGGAAAAAGCGAAGAGAAAGAGATGTTGCTACGTTTAGGTGCAAAAAAGATGATTCGCCGCGCGGAGTTGAGTGATGAATCAGGAAGACCGATGCTTAAAGGAATATACGCTGGGGTTGTCGATACTGTAGGCGGAAACATGTTAGAAAACTCTTTAAAGTTAGTTAAGTATGGAGGCTGTGTAACAACGTGTGGTAACGTAGCAGGGCATGAATTAAATACCACTGTATACCCATTCATATTACGAGGGATTAGCCTTTTAGGAATAGATTCAGTTCAATGTCCAGTAGATGTGAGAAGAGACGTGTGGGCATTGCTAGCAGGTGAGTGGAAAAATTCAGAGCTATTATCTTATACAGAAGAATGTACATTAAAAGAATTAGATGAGAAGTTTACACCTATACTGCAAGGAAAGTTAAAAGGAAGAACGGTTGTAAATTTGAAATGAAAAAAGAGACGCTAATTTGAGCGTCTCTTTTCCTATTATAATGATTGTTTTAAATTTACTTTTCCTTGTTCCCCTAAAACACCATCAGCAATATTTACAGCGTGATCACCGATACGCTCTAAGTTACTTACCATATCAACGAAAATGATACTGGCATCACCTGAACAGCTACGTTCGTTCAGACGTAACACATGACGTTTACGTAGAACACGTTCCATTTGGTCAATTTTACGTTCTTTTGCAATAACAGTTTGAGCTAGTTCAGTGTCAAAGTTTGTTAAAGCATTGATTGCATCTTGTAATGTTGAAATTGTTAATTCAAGCATTTCATTTAATTCAGTTAGTGCTTCATCTGATAGTGAAACGCGGTTTGAAATTTGGAAATCTACAAGTTCTACAAGGTTTTCTACATGATCACCGACACGTTCAATATCTCCAACAACACCTGCTAGAACTGAATGCTTTTCAGAGTCTGTATGTGAAAGTGGTTTTTCTGATAGTAACACTAAATACTCGGTAATTTTTTTATCTAAATTGTTAATGGCTGCTTCTAATTGCGTAGCCATATCAGCGTGTTTCTTTTCTTGTGTATTTAAAAATTGGTTTGCTTCTTTTAATCCTTGTAAAGAAAACTCAGCCATGCGAATAATTTCTTTTTGCGCTTCTGTTAGTGCGATAGCAGGAGATTGTTCAATAAAGATTGGATTTAAATGTTGCGGTTTGAAATCAATAGCAGAATCTTCGCCGCGAATAAGTTTTGTTACAATCCATGCTAATACAGCGATGAATGGGAATTGAATAACTGCATTTGTTACGTTAAATGTTCCATGTGCAAATGCGATTGTCATTTCCGGATTTAAGTTTAATGATGTTTGGAAATATTGAATTAAACTTGTAAATGGTACTAATAAAATTGTAAAGATGATTGTACCGACGATATTAAAGATAACGTGAACTAATGCTGCACGTCTTGCTGCAATAGAAGTACCAATTGCTGCTAATACAGCTGTAATTGTTGTACCGATGTTATCACCAAATAATACAGGAAGAGCAGCTTGTAAATCGATTGCACCTTGACCAAATAATTCTTGTAAAATACCGATTGTCGCACTTGAACTTTGTACAATTAAAGTGAAGACTGTACCAACAACGATTCCTAAGAGTGGGTTATCACTCATACTAACCATTAATTCTTGGAATGATTCTAAAGAGCGAAGAGGTTTCATACCTGAGCTCATCAATTCTAAACCGAAGAATAACATACCAAAACCGAATATTACTTGACCTAAAGAATGTACTTTTTTATTTTTAAAGAAGAATAGTAAGATCGCTCCAACTGCCATAATTGGGAGAGCGTATTCTCCGATTTTAATCCCGATAATAAATGCAGTAACTGTCGTACCGATGTTCGCACCCATAATAACACCAATTGCTTGTCTTAATGTCATAAATCCGGCACTTACAAGTCCGACTGTTAAAGCAGTTGTTCCTGAACTTGATTGAATTAATACTGTAACTAACATACCTGCTAGTACACCCATAAGAGGGTTTGTTGTAAAACGATCTAGAATATCGCGAAGACGATCTCCAGCTGCTTGTTGCAGTCCATCGCCCATGTATTTAATCCCGAATAAGAAAATACCTAATCCACCAATGAACTGGAAGATCATATCTTGAATATTATATTCCACGCATTCCACTCCTTAAATTTCATGTACGATGTAATTATTAACTAAACCTTGAGACACTGTAAACGGTTTATCAGTAAAATTTACACTAAATTTACAAAG
>Ga0213824_1000886_pt1 | contig 19983 bp, 17 predicted proteins | sample MC6MC0906MG_FD_179892 | JGI IMG/M metagenome (GOLD analysis project Ga0213824, IMG submission 179892) | Enriched soil aggregate microbial communities from Iowa State University, Ames, United States - MC6-MC0906-MG | ecosystem: Environmental > Terrestrial > Soil > Unclassified | place: USA: Iowa...
ATTGGATATTTCTATAACAAGGATCTTTTTGAAAAAGCGGGAATCAAAGAACCAGCGAAAACCTGGGATGAATTCTTTGCGCAGTGTGACAAATTATTGGCAGCAGGTATTACGCCGGTATCCATGGATACAGCAGATTCAGGCTGGCTGACTTCATTGCTGTTAGGCGCCATGATTGCTTCCGATGACGAAGGCGAAACGTTTATGAATACGTCACTTCCTAAAAACTATAATACCAAGGAATTCATAGATGCAGCCGGAATGATTCAAAAATTGTTCCAGAACTATACGACTCAGGATGCAATTGGCGGAAAATATGAGAACGGAGCAAGTAACTTCTTTATGGAACAGACAGCAATCATAGCAAATGGACCTTGGATGATCAGTGATTTCTATGATGCGAACATGGTAGAAGAAGGTTTTTCGGACAAGATTGGAACAGCAATGTTCCCGGGCGATGTCATGTATAACAGCGGAAAGATTGGTTTTAATATTGCATCCAAATCAGAAGAACAATTAAAAGCTTCTCTTGACTTTGTTAAATTTATGACATCTGCGGATAGCCAGCTAAAAATGTTGGAAATGACAGGAGAAATTCCGGCTGAGATTAACGTAACTTCCGATAACATTTATCCACTTGTAACTGAAGTTATAGAAAATAGTAACAAGGCAGCCAGAAATATTAATGATTTCCAGAGTTTATGGTATGCCAACGTGGTTGATGAGATAAGCATTCAGTATCCGCTCCTTGCCCAGGGACAAATAACTCCGGAAGAATTTGCAACCGCTTTAACCAAAGCAGCAGAGAAAAATTAATAGACAATATCAACTCTTTCCTCTGCCTTTACCGGCAGGGGAAAGAAGAATAGAGGTGACAGAGATTGCGTGTTAAAAAAAGAATGATGGTATGTTTTTTATTACCTTGTATCCTGTTGTTTGCTTTAATTTATCTAATACCCATGGGAATTGTATTTGTAACCTCATTCTGTGAATGGAAATCAGGCGGAGTTTTTCATTTTGTTGGTCTTCATAATTATATCGAGGCGTTTGTAAATGATACAAGAATGCATCAGGCATTAAAAAATACTGGAATATGGGCTTTGCTCCAATCCACTGTCCACGTCGGAATCGGTACAGTTACTGCATTTATACTATCTCGTAAAATAAAAGGCTGGAAGATCTTAAGAACGATATTCATGATTCCAAATGTTATATCGGCAGCTGCTTTAGGCGTTATCTTTTTAAATGTATTTAACCCCAAATATGGACTGCTTAATTCCATGATCAGTACTTTATCCGGGAGTACGTTTTCTAAAAATTGGTACTTTGATCAGAACTCAGCGTTCCTTACCGTGACCTGGAGCTGGCTCTTGTATGCAGGTCTTGTTATGATACTTGTTCTGGCAGGTGTTATGTCTGTTCCTGAAGACGTACTGGAAGCGGCGAGAATAGACGGAGCCTCCGGTTTACAAATTGATTTTAAAATAAGGCTTCCGTTGGTACGGACAATTCTTGGAACCTGTGTAATTATATCAGCAACCAGTATGTTAAGAGAATTTGAATTGATTTATCTGACCACCAACGGCGGACCTGGCGATACTACCCTTAATCTGCCCTTATATCTATATAAAACCTCGTTGACAGATAATAATTATGGATATGCGAATATGATGGGAGTTTTACTGATTATCCTGGGAATCTTTGCTGTTTTTGCAATTAATAAATTGTTCCGTATGAGTGAGTCAGATTATTAATAAAAAGATAGGAGAATAAGAATGAAGATTACTGTAATAGGTGGCGGCGGGGTTCGCTCCATGTTTCTTGCTAAGAGTCTGTCCCAGAATGCGAAAAGATTAGGAATCACGGATCTTGTGTTCATGGATAATAATGAGAAAAAATTAAATATCTATGGAAAAATGGCAAGAGAAGTTGCAAAAAGAATTGATCCTTCTCTTACATTTGCTCTTACAACTGATCCTGTCGAAGCAGTAACAGATGCCGACTATGTCATTACTACCATACGTGTTGGAGAAGATGACATGAGAGTGAAAGATGAAAGGATAGCCCTTTCCTATGATTTATTAGGGCAGGAGACAACCGGTGCGGCAGGTTTCTCTTTTGCAATGCGTTCCGTTCCTGCTTTGGTAAAATACTGTGAGCTAATCAAAGAACATGCAAAAAAAGAGGTGAAAGTATTTAATTTTACCAATCCTGCGGGAGTAGTCTCCCAGACTTTAAGGGATATGGGATTTGATTTTACTTATGGAATCTGTGATGCACCTAGCGGTTTGCTGCATTCCTTTGCGAAACTATACGGAGTCAGCCAGGATGAAATGACAGGAGAGTGTTATGGACTGAATCATCTTTCCTTCTTTAAGAGCATTCAGTTAAACGGGAAAGAAATTATGCCGGATTTACTAGTCGATGACCGTGTATATGAGTCCACGGATATGAGGTTTTTTGAGAAAGAATTAGCGTTGCATTTGGGTTGTATCTTAAATGAATATTTATATTACTTCTATTATCGTGAGGAAGCCATAGCCAATATTCTTGCAGCAAACGTAACGAGAGGTGAAGTAATCAAAGACATTAATATACATATGACAGAGGAATTATCTAAGATGGATATAGAAGGTGACTTTGATCATTGTTTAAAGGTATATGAACAATGGTATGACAAAAGAGAGAGCGCTTATATGGCGAATGAAACGGGAATCAAAAGCCATAAACCTTCTTTTAAGTTTGATATAAATGAGAAAGATAACGGTGGCTATGCTGGGGTCGCTTTAAAATATATTGAAGCAGAATTATCTGGAGAGCCAAAAGACATGATTCTTTGTGTTCCCAACAATGGGGCGATTGAAGGATTAAAGGATACGGATGTGGTTGAAATCAGCTGTACCATTACCAGAGATGGTTATATTCCTCACAAGATTGAAGAACCGGGTGAACTTCAAATGGAGTTAATAAGAAGAGTAAAGTCTTATGAAAGACTGGCTTCTTCCGCCATTCGAAACCGGGATAAAAAGGAAGCAGTGGATTGCCTCATGCTGCATCCGCTGGTAAATTCTTATTCCCTGGCTAAGGCCTTAATGGAACAATACTTAAGCATCAATACAGATTATATTAAGGGGTGGAAGTAGGATGGAGCACGTATCAGGAGTCGGAATGATTAATGTGGATATCCTTTATACAGGAATTGAGAGAATTCCCAATGAAGGGGAAGAAATATATTCCAAGGAATTTGATATTCAATTAGGTGGGGGGATTCCGGCAACGATGATTAACCTGGCACGCCTTGGAGTTCCTACTGAGCTATGTACCTTCTTAGGAGATGATATGTTTTCCAATTATGCAAAAACTCAGTTAGAACGCTATCATACATCGTATCATAATATTTACAATGGAAGCGGTATGCCCGTGGCCATAACTTCTATAATCACAACACAAAGGGATCGTACCTTTATCTCTTATCGCAATCACTTTACACTTCATGAAGAAGATCAGGATAAAATATACGATAAACTAAAAGGTGCAAAAATAGCTGATATGCAACTGGGGTATTTAGAAGTTTATAAGCGGTTAAAAGAGGATGGTACCATACTGGTTTTTGATGTGGGCTGGGAAGACGGAATGTCTTTAGAAAAATATTCGGAGTATCTTAAGCTTGCAGATTATTTTACGCCAAATCAAAAAGAAGCATTAGAGATTACGAAAACAAATAATTTGCAGGATGCCGCGGAGAAACTAAAAGAATATTTTGATCAGGTTATTATTAAACTTGACAAGAACGGCTGTATGCTGGTAGAAGGTGATACCACACATATCATTCCTCCCTTAGAGAATATTAAAGCGGTAGATGCTACAGGAGCAGGAGATGCATTTTTAAGCGGTTTTATTTATGGTTTATATCATAACTATGACGTGAAAGATGCCATACTGTTTGGTAACATAACCGGCGGATTATGTGTAGAAGGGATTGGTTGTTTAACACGTTACGTAAATGAGAAGGAGTTATTAGAGATAGCAGAAAAACATCGTAATAAAATCAGATGAAATAAAATACCTCCAAACTGATAATACCATCTTATATCAGTTTGGAGGTATACACATTCTTTGGAGGTTTACTGTAAATTATTTCACAGTGTCCATTCCTTCTTTTATCATTTTTTTAATACTCTGATTATGGGCTCTGCGTATTCTCTTTAGACTGTATAAAGTTTCGGGATCATGATCTATCACATTCACCCCAAATTTACAAGTCAGGGTCGCCTTAAAACCTAGTTTTTTAACGATAGTTTCTATTTCATCATTATATTTTCCATATGGATAGGTAAAGGTATTTGGACTATTCCCTGTCGCAGACAAAATTTCTTCCTGCAGCTTATTTAAATCATTCGTGAAAAGTTCTTCAAATTGTTCCAATGGTTCATCAGACATTTTGCAGCATCCATAGCGTCCATTAGAAATTTTATGTAAATTATAGGAATGGCTTTGTATTTCAACCAGTCCGGATTGCTGCATTTCTTTTACTTCATCCCATGTTACGTGAGAATAATTAATATTTTCATCGCAAACTTTCGAAAAGTCATCTACGCTTTTTCCAATTACAGATAAAACGATTTTCATATTATACTCTTTCACTAGAGGATAAACATTTAAATAGGTACTTAGATACCCGTCATCAAAAGAAAGTACGACAGGATTCTGAGGTAATTCCTTTTTATCATTAACATAATCGATTAATTGTGTCATTGTTATAGTATTGTAATTATTTTCTTTTAAATACTTTAGATCACTTTCAAATTCTTTGGGACTAATGACATCATTGCCAAAACCACTGTTTTTTACTTGATGATACATGATAATCGGAACTAAAATCCCATCAGCAGGTTGTACGGAAGTGACTGTATGGATTTTAAATATACTAGTGATTATGGAAATAGATAATAGGCTGTAAGCAAAGATCAATATTATATTTTTTAAAATACCTCTATATTTTTTTAATTGGTCCATAATTATGCCCTTATATATTGTTATAACAATTCTATGCCGAAAAAGTGAATTAATACATATATATTATACTTATTGTGCTCTAAATTTATAGCTGAATTCAAAGAATTGTTTTCTTTCGTCTCGATTATCTTTCTCAATCATCTTCTGTCTTGACAATCAGACTCAATATACATACAATGGTCTAAACAAATGAACGATTAAACCGACAAACGAGGTAACACTATGAATGACAAAGTAACGCTGGATCAATTCACCGCCTGTCGCAAGCTTCTGATTGCCCTCGGCGATGAAACGCGGCAGGCCATAATCGCCGCGCTGACTTGCGCTGACTGCGAAGTGGGGATGCGCGTGGGCGTGGGCGAGATTACCGAAAGAACACACTTATCCCGCCCTGCTGTGTCACATCACATCAAAATTCTGCTTGATGCCGAACTCATCGGGCTGAGGCGACAAGCCACCATGAATTTTTATTATCTGAAACTGGGCAGGGCATGGGGGGAGCTTGTAACTCTTGTGAACCATATTGAGGAAGTACGTAAAACTTGTGAATGTGAGGAGGAAGAATAGTATGCAATACCGGATTGACCCGAAATCGGGAAATAAACTGTCTGCTTTAGGGTTTGGTTGTATGCGTTTCCCTCGCGGAATCAGCATTGACTTTGCCAAAAGCGAAAAGCTGGTACTTGATGCAATCGAAAGAGGCGTGAATTATTTCGACACCGCTTATGTTTACCCTGGGAGCGAGGACACTCTCGGTGAAATTCTGCATAAGAATCATGTGCGTGAGAAGATTTTTCTGGCGACAAAACTGCCCCACGGCAGATGCAAAACCTATGAAGAGTTCGACCGTTTGTTCAATGAGCAGCTCCGGCGGCTGAAAACGGACTATATCGACTATTATCTGATTCATAACGTCCCTGATATGGCGGCTTGGAACGCGGTATCCGCAGTTGGCTTGGAGAAATGGCTGGCCGAAAAGAAAGCTAGCGGACAAATTCGTTCCGTCGGGTTTTCGTTCCACGGCACACAATCGGCGTTTTTGGAATTGCTTGACGTGTACCCTTGGGAGTTTTGCCAAATCCAGTACAACTACATGAACGAAAACTATCAAGCGGGACGGCTCGGACTGGAAAAGGCTCACGAAAAAGGCTTGCCTGTGATTATTATGGAGCCTTTGCTGGGCGGCCGGCTTGCAAACGGTGTCCCGAAAAAGGCGGTTAAGCTGTTTGACGAAGCAAATCCCCGCATTACGCCTGCCGCTTGGGCTATGAAATGGCTGTGGAATCAGCCGGAAGTAACGGTAGTGCTGTCGGGAATGAACGCTCCCGAGCAGCTTGACGATAATATCAGCACCGCCGAACACACGGCTGTTGGCTCCCTTACGGACAGCGAACTTGCGGTATTTAACAAAGTCAAGGCAGTATTTGAGGAGAGCTACAAAGTGCCTTGTACGGGCTGCAACTACTGTATGCCCTGCCCGAAAAACGTCAATATCTCCGGATGCTTCGCGGCGTACAATGCAAGCTACGCAAACGGTTTTGTCACGGGCATGACGCAGTACATCACAAGCACAAACGCCCTTCATTCATCGGGCGGTATGCGGGTAGCAAACTGCGTAAAATGCGGTGTCTGCGAGAAAAAATGTCCTCAGCATATCAAAATCCCGTCAGAACTTGGCAACGTGAAAAAACGGCTGGAGCCCCTTGGGTTCAGTACTGGTATGAAAATTATAGGACAGATAACAGGAGGTAAAAAATGACTATTTTCTATTTTACATCCACGGGGAATTGCCTTTCCGTTGCAAAGAAAATCGGCAGCGGCAACGCGAAACTCATATCCATTCCGCAAGTCATCGGCGAACCTGGCTTGTCTTTCTCGGACGACGTGATCGGCGTAGTCTTCCCGATTTATGGCTTAGGACTGCCGAAAATGGTGAAAAAATTCCTTGAAACAGCGAAGCTTCAAGGAACGTATATATTCGCTATCGGTACATACGGCAATCTTCCCGGCGCGTGTATGATGAATGTTCAGAAACTCGCCAGGCAGCACGGTTACAAATTTGACTATGCCGAAAGTCTGCTGATGGTTGACAATTATCTGCCCGGTTTTGATATCCATGATCAGATTGCCAAACTGCCGAAGAAACGGGTTGATGAAAACCTTGCCCGGATCATCACGGATATTCAAAACCGGAAAACCCTTGAGGTCAAGGCCGGATTCGGCTGGAGAATCACGACTGCAATGTTAAAAGGCGGTGAGAAGCTCTTGATGAACAGCAAGCAGGGGCAGCGTTATGAAATCAACCAGGATTGCAATAAATGCGGTACCTGCGCAAAGGTCTGTCCTGCCGGAAACATTTCCGTTACCGATAAGGTGATATTCGCAGATCAATGTGAGGGCTGCTTAGGGTGCGTCCACCTCTGCCCTAAAAATGCGATCCATATGAAAAATGAGAAGAACGCTATAAGATGGCTCAACCCCGATGTTTCGCTGATTGAGATGATTACCGCGAACAATAGAAAATAAATATTTTTAAGTCCTGTCCTGGCACCGGCAGGTCCAACAGGCCCTGCCGCTCCAACTGAAGTCCTTTTTGCTTATACAACAAATTTCACCTTGGCTTATTTCATTTAAATCCCCGAGACCTCTTAGTTTATCATTACTTAAAATATCTGGTGCCCACCTTCCAAGGCCTCATCCAACTGTTTATCGGTACACCTTCTAGCCGCCTCTGCATCACGCTCTTTGAGGCATTTATATAAACAAAGTACGCTATCGTATAGTGCCTCTTTTCCGTAACGCAGACAAAAGCGTTTCCAAAGCTGTGTTACAACAGGTTTAAAAGATATGTAAATTAAAGGTATAATACTGTTTCCGCTGATAACGGAAAGTCTGTGATGAAAAGAAAAGGTTGCTGAAACCGTTTCTTCAATCGAAGTTGCATCAGCAACTTCTACTAATAATCCTTCCAATCCAAGAATATCCTCATTCGTTGAATTCTTTATAATCGAATCCGTAGCCAGATGTTCCAATGCCCGGCGTACTTCAAGTATTGAGTAAATTTCTGCTTGCCCAAGTGTATCTCCGTGATATTCCATAATGGCATTTAAGGTATTGATATTTCCATTCTTGCCGTAATCTGCTACAAATACCCCCTGCCTTGGATGCACTTCCAAAAAACCCTGTTTTTCAAGTTCTGCGAATCCACTGTTAACAACAGCGCGGCTAACCTGCATCTGCCTTGCAATCTCCCTTTCCGGAGGTAATTTGCTTCCAACCGGAATATGCCCTGATAAAATCATGTCACGAATCTGACAAATAAACATTTCTTTTAAGCTCAAAGCGCTAAGTTTCTGAAATTCCATCGTCTCTCCCCCTTATCTGGCTCTGGTCATACCAGAAATCAATACTATTTTATCATACATTCTTACTAAAACTCAACAAATAAATAAGTAATAATGACAATAATTTTTTGCAATATTGCTAATTTCTATGGAATATTTTATAATAATATTGTTAAAAAATAAACTAATCACTTCACCTGGCTGAACCAGAGAAAATGCCAAAAGGTGGTATTTAAGACAACAAGTGGAATAAAGAAGGATGGAAAGAAAGGAGCGCGACACATGGAAGATTTTAAAGTTCTTGAGATAAAAACAAGTGTCTTTGCTGACAACAACATACAAGCTGAAAAGCTTCGTGAAGAATTAAAGGAGAAGAAGGTCTTTCTTCTTAATCTAATGTCCAGTCCCGGTGCCGGTAAGACCACGACTCTTACCCGGACGATCAATGTGCTGAAAAACGACATTCATATTGGTGTTATGGAAGCTGATATTGATTCTGATGTGGATGCCCGTACCATACAGCAAACTGGTGTAAAGGCCATCCAGCTGCATACCGGTGGTATGTGCCATTTGGATGCGGAAATGACCCGCCAGGGATTGGAGGGTCTTAATACAGACGGTCTTGACCTTGTAATATTAGAAAATGTGGGCAACCTGGTCTGTCCTGCAGAATTTGACACCGGCGCAGTAAAAAATGCGATGATCCTTTCCGTACCGGAAGGAGATGACAAACCTCTTAAGTACCCGCTGATGTTCTCTATTTGCGATGTGATACTGATCAATAAGATGGATGTAATGCCTTATTTTAATTTTGATATGGAAAAATGCAAAGCGAATATTAGACTTCGTAATCCCAACGCGATTATCATTCCAATCAGTGCCCTAAAAGATGAGGGGATAAAGGAATGGACCGACTGGTTAAGCAATGCAGTAAAATCCTGGTGTGAATAACAAACGTATCACTATCATAAAAAGTATCCATAAACTTCAAATGCGTAAAACAAGAGAGGGAAGGAAATTATGAGTGAATTAAGACCTAAAATTGTAAAACTGGCAAAAATGGTAGGCGGCATCGCCGGAGCTATGAACAAAATCGATGAAAATTCTCCCGAATACTATGCTCTAAACTGTGTTGTAACAGATGATATGGCTGATATTGCGATGATTATCGGGCTGCGTAAACCCCGTACCTTCGAGTATATCGCTAAGCGCTCTGGAAAGAGTGAAAAAGAGACGAAGACCCTCTTAGAGCAGCTGGCCTACACCGGTGTCGCCAAAGTGTGGAAGGATAAGGAGGATCATAAAGAGCGGTTTTTTGTGAATATATTTGCCCCAGGTATGTTAGAAATGATGGTAAATAACCGGGAACAGCTTAATGAACATCCGGAAATTGGGAAGGCCTTTGAAGAATATACCAGACTGCGTCTTGCGCCTATGGCAGCAAAATTTCCTCAAGGCATGGCAATGATGCGTGTCATTCCGGTAGAAGAGGCCATCAAGGATATTCCAGGTACACAACCCTGGGAACATCTTTCCTATTACCTGGATAAATATGATACGTTCACGGTATCTGACTGCTCCTGCCGCCAGTCACGCCGAGTTTTGGATGAGGGCTGCGGTCATCTGGAAAAAGATATCTGTATTCAGATGGGGGAAGGTGCTGAATATTATATAAAAACAGGCAGGGGCCGCCAGATTACACGGGAAGAAGCAAAGGAAATTCTCAAATTTGCAGAGAATAACGGCCTGATGCATGAAATGCCCCATACCGACGGTCTTGGTGAATCGGCGGCAATCTGCAACTGCTGTGGCTGCTCCTGTTTCTCATTGCGTCTTGCAACACTTTTTAACACTCCAGATTCCATACGTTCCAACTTCACTGCAAAGGTAACAAAGGAGAACTGTGTAGCCTGCGGACAGTGTGTGGAAAACTGTCCTGTTAATGCATTAAAACTTGGCCAAAAGCTCTGTTCTAAAACACCTGTTACCATAAAAGCAGAACCTACCGCACGTGATCATATCTGGAAAGAAAGCAACTGGAATGTTGATTACCGTGAGAACCGTAAAGATGTTACGGAAGAAGGTACATCTCCTTGTAAAACTGCCTGTCCTGCGCATATCTCCGTACAAGGTTACATAAAGCTTGCTGCTTCCGGCCGCTACCATGAAGCATTGGAGCTGATAAAAAAAGAAAATCCTTTCCCTGCTGTCTGCGGACGTATCTGTCCTCATGGCTGTGAAAGCGAATGCACCCGTGGTGATATTGATGAACCGGTTTCCATCGACGAAATCAAAAAATTTATTGCAGACAAAGAGCTGGATGGTTCGATCCGCTATATCCCGCCTATGCGTTATCACCTTGGAAATAAAATCGCAGTGGTCGGCTCCGGTCCTTCCGGTCTTTCCTGTGCATATTACCTGGCAATTGATGGTTATCAGGTAACGGTATTTGAAAAGGAAGAAAAACTTGGCGGTATGCTTACCCTTGGTATTCCATCCTTCCGCCTGGAAAAGGAGGTTCTCAATGCTGAAATAGATGTTCTGCGTGAGATGGGCGTTACCTTTAAAACCGGAATTGAAGTCGGAAAAGATGTGACTCTTAATGAACTTCGCAAAGAAGGTTATGAAGCATTTTATCTGGCAATCGGCGCACAAGGTGGCAGAAGCCTTGGTATTGAAGGGGAAGAAGCTGAGGGTGTTATCTCCGGCGTTGAGTTCCTTCGCAATGTAAACCTTGGAAGAAAGGCAGAGCTCTCCGGTAATGTAGTTGTAATCGGCGGCGGAAATGTAGCAATTGACGTAGCCCGTACAGGGGTAAGACAGGGGGCTGATGCTGTTGATCTTTACTGTCTGGAAAGTCCCAGTGAAATGCCGGCACTACCGGATGAGATCGCAGAGGCAGAGGAAGATAAAGTATCCTTTCATAATGGCTGGGGCCCTAAGCGCATCCTGACAGAAGACGGAAAGGTGATCGGCGTGGAATTTAAGCGCTGCATCAGTGTATTCGATGAAGGCCAGCGTTTCGCTCCAAAGTACGATGAAGCGGATACCATCATCGTAAAAGCTGATACTGTGCTGCTTTCCATTGGCCAGTCCATTGAGTGGGGCGGACTTCTCTCAGAAAGTAAAGTTGAGCTTGGACGCGGCGGTACTGCCAAAGCTGATAGTTTGACCTTACAGACTTCGGAACCGGACGTTTTTGTGGGCGGTGACTGCTTTACCGGACCCCAATTTGCGATCCATGCCATTGCAGCCGGAAAAGAAGGTGCAATCTCGATTCATCGTTATGTACAGCCGGGACAGTCGCTTGTATTTGGCCGTGACCGCCGGGAATACCATGCTTTTGATAAGAATAACGTTGCTGTCGGCGTACTGGATTTTGATACGACTCCCCGCCAGAGACCAGGCCATTCACCTGAGAAAAAGGGCAGCTTTTATGATGAACGTATGACCTTCACCGAGGAACAGTTAAAGAAAGAGACGGAACGCTGCCTTGGATGCGGGGCGGTAGAGATCGACAGTTATATGTGTATTGGCTGTGGAATGTGTACGACCAAATGTAAATTTGATGCAATTCATCTGGAGCGCACCTATAACACGGTTCCCAATACCTATGAAAAACTTCCTGTAAAGATTGCTGCCAACGCAATTGTACGTACCGGAAAGATTGCTGCAACCGCCCTCAAAGAAAGCGTTGTAAGAAGCTGACGAGATAGGAGAGGTAACAATGCATGAGCTTGGTGTATTGAACTCTATGGTCCACACCATAGAGCGTATCGTAAAGGAGCAGAACCTATCAGAGGTTCATAAGCTTGTCATCGAAGTTGGCGAGCTTTCCGGTATCGTACCCAGATACTTAGAGCAAAGCTGGCCCGCTGCCTCCTATAAGACTTTTATGGAAAAAACAGAGCTGGAGCTTATCGTCATTCCCGGTATTGTGAAATGCAAAGGCTGCGGCAGGGTATTTAATGCCGTGTACAGTGATTTAAATTGCCCTGACTGCGGCAGTCATGATATGGAGATCCTGGAGGGCGATGACATGATAATTAAGGAAATCGTGTGTAACTAAAGGATTCTAACGAAGAAGCGGCGGAGACTGTGGAAGAAGGAGCCGCAATTTAAAAGTCAAAGGTGAATGCCAGAACGTTCTCATGAATTTAATATGAAGGAAATAAAAGCATGTGAAACAAGGAGGAATGGGTATGTTTGTATTTTCAGAAAGTGTTCCTACAATATTGGTTTTACTGGTATGGCTTGGGGTGTTTATATCGTTGTTTGCCGCAAATGAATTGAGCCGTCGTTTTAAGTGGGTGGGGTTTGGCTGCTTTGTTGTGCTTCCGGTTGTTTTAACAGTTTTATGGCTGACGACGTTAAAGGATACTTCTTATATGGACTGGTTTCATCTGGCAAAGGTTTATTCTTCTACGGCGGGGTGTATTGGCTTTTGGTGTATCCGTCATATCAAAAAGCTTCAGCATAGTAAACTTGCGTTGTGTTTCCCGCCGTTAATTCTGGCGATCAATATCCTGGAAGCCTGTATCCGTGATTTTGAAGTAAGCCAGTATGCGACACCGGTTATGGAGTTTATGAACAACCAGGTCCAGTACTATATCGGTGGTTCATGGAATGTCATGAACGGGATTGCAGGTCTCTTAAATATTGTGACCATTACAGGCTGGTTTGGAATCTGTATTCGAAAGAAGACCAGTAAGGATAAAAGCCAGGATATGCTTTGGCCTGATATGATGTGGTTCTGGATTATCGCCTATGATTTATGGAATTTCGCTTATACCTATAACTGCCTTCCGACTCATGCATGGTATTGCGGATTAGCACTTTTACTGGCCCCCACAATTTGTGCATTTACAGTGGGTAAAGGGGCATGGCTGCAGCATCGTGCCCAGACACTGGCTCTATGGTGTATGTTTGCCCAGACGTTTCCGGTATTTCAGGATGCCAGCAGTTTTCTGGTGCATTCCCGATCCAGTAAAGCTATTGCAGAAGCAGCGATACAGGAAGGAATGCTTTCCCCTGACGGGTATACGGTATTGACCGGAACAGGAATCCAACCGGTGGCAGGTGTATCACCGGATACTACTTTTTTGTTTGTTATGAGTTTGCTGGCTCTCCTCGCCAATATCGGAGTCTTTGTCTATATGATTTACAGAATGTATAAGACTAAGAGAAATCCATATACCGGAGAATTATATACGGATCATAAGAAGTATCAGGAGATTAAGGCTTTGGCGGAGTAAATTTGCAAAGGAAGCTATATATTTAAGAAAAACAATTTTCTAACAATGATATTAGCTAAATAAAGTTGTATCATAAGATCCAAATACATATCGGTTAAGAAATTTATTATAAAATATAAAATCATGAAACAGCAGGAAACGATAAGTCACTGATAAATCAGAGATATGATCGTTGCCTGCTGTTTTTTATTTCACATTTCTAAAAAATCCTCTGTTAACCTCTATTTTAAACTTAAAACACTCACAAAATTCCTACTACCCTTTTTCCTTCTGCTTTAGGCAGAATTCCTCCGGATTAATGTAGTAGCAATTTCCAGTTTCACGGAGGTAGCATCCGGCTCTTCCAAGCGGCTAATGAGTCTGTTAGCAGCCATTTTTCCCATATAGTGTTTGGGTACGTGAATGGTAGTAAGGGCTGGATCCACAATGATTCCCGCAGGGATGTTGTCAAAACCCACGATGGAGATATCCTCTGGTATCCGGTAGCCATGCTGCTTAAATGCCTTAAGTGCGCCCAGGGCGATTAAATCATTGTCAGCAAAGTAGCACGGAGCCAGAGGTTCCTGCCTTTTAAGGATTTCAAGTATATCCGCATAAGCGCCTTCAATAGAAGGAGTGACCGAATGGACAATGCTATTGGAGGCGGCCATTCCATAGGTGTGAATTGCCTTAAAGAAACCGGAATATCGTTCTGCAAAATTTCCGATCGGGTATGAGGAGTGGAGATAGCCAGGCTGTTTTTCGGTGGTTTTTATTAAGTAAGAAGCTGCAAGAAAAGCACCCTGGATGTTGTTGATAATGATGCTGTCGCAGGGAACCGTTTCAAAATAACTGTCCAGTAAGACGATTGGGATCGTTAGGGCCCGGAAAGGAAGAAAATCTTCAGGCGTCATTTCGGTTCCCAAGAGGATGATTCCTGTACAGCCGGAGTAGAGCATATCTTTTAATCGATTTTCGATATTCCCTTCCTCACCGTATAAATAACGGATTTCCATCTTGTAATTGTTTTTCTGGCAACCGGCCGCGATTCCTTCGGAAAGCTCTTGAAAAAAAGGGTTGCTTCCAACGATAGCTCCGTGTTTTTTGTAAATAATTAAGTAAATACTACTCACATCCCTGGGGCGGAATGTGTGACGCGTCAAATCATAGTCAAACTTCTGGGCAGTTTCAATGACCCTCCTTCTTGTTTCCGTGCTGACTCCTGGTTTGTTATTTAAAGCCATGGATACGGCGGCGGCTGAAAGGTTTAAAATTTTCGCCAGCTCTTTTGCAGTAATTCCCATAGATGTACCTCCTGATCGATCTGATATTATTATGATCTATTAAGTGGAAAAAGGCAAGAATTAAGTTAAAAATTCATTAATAAATACTGAATATCGTAATGAAATTAAGTTGTATAATCTGTATAATTTATACATATTAAAAGATTGTTCAGCAGAAAGGATGAATTTTATGGCGACTATAAAACTGGGGTTCGCCCCCACAAGAAGGAGCATTTTCAGCGCCCCGGATGCAATAAAGTACAGGAATTTGACGGCGGGGAGACTTGAGGAACTGGGAGTTTCTTTCGTGGACATTACTGATATTAACGAAGAAGGGCTTCTCTACGATGACAGACACGTAAAAATTATAGCTGAAAAGTTCAGGGCTGAAGGAATCGATGGCCTGTTTCTCCCTCATTGCAACTTCGGAACGGAATACGTTTGCGCAAGACTTGCAAAGGAACTTGGGGTTCCGGTTCTGATTTGGGGGCCCAGAGACGAGAGGCCAGACGAGAATGGAATTCGCTTGCGGGACAGTCAATGCGGCCTCTTTGCCACAGGAAAGGTGCTGAGAAGATTTAAGGTTCCCTTTACCTATATGACCAACTGCCGCCTGACGGACCCGGAATTCGAGCGGGGAATCCGTGATTTTCTGGCGGTCTGTAACGTAGTAAAAGTATTTAAAAATACAAGAATCCTGCAGATAGCCCCCAGGCCTTTTGATTTCTGGACCACTATGTGCAACGAAGGCGAGTTACTGGAACGGTTCAACATACAATTGTCTCCTATTCCTATGCCTGAATTAACCTCCGAGATACGACAGATGAAAGAGGAGCGGACAGAGGTTGAAAAGATCGTAAAGGGCTGCAAGGAGTCCATGAATATTAAAATCAGTGAAGAGGCACTGTTAAATGTAGCGGCATTAAAGGCTGCCATGAAAAATCTGGCGGTTAAGTACGGGTGCAACGCGATTGCCATTCAGTGCTGGAATGCCCTTCAGGGAGAAATTGGCATTATGCCATGCGGAGCCAATTCCCTGTTAAATGAAGAAGGAATTCCGGTGGTTTGTGAGACAGACATTCACGGGGCTATTACCGCAGTTATGGCAGAGGCAGCGGGCATGGATGAATGCAGAGGTTTTTTTGCGGACTGGACCGTAAGACATCCAGACAACGAAAATGGAGAATTGCTTCAGCATTGCGGTCCATGGCCTATTTCCGTTGCGAAAGAAAAGCCGACCCTGGGCTACCCCCTGGCCTTTCATCATCCGGGAGCTGTGGAGGCAGAGGCAAAGCATGGTGAGATGACCTTGTGCCGGTTCGATGGGGATAACGGGGAATACTCTCTTTTACTTGGAAAGGCGAAGGGAATTAATGGTCCATATACGAAAGGCACTTACGTATGGGTAGAGGTAGCGAACTTAAAGAAGCTGGAAGCAAAGCTGGTGGAAGGACCTTATATACATCACTGTGTGGGAATACACAAGGACATTGTTCCGGTCTTATACGAAGCCTGCAAGTACATAGGCGTGAAGCCGGATTTATATGATGACAACGAGGAAGAGATCAGGGCCTATTTAAGAGGAGAATGATATGGATGGACTGAAGGCAAAGACCTATGAACTGAGAAAATCTGTGGTAAATATGATTATGGAAGGGAAAGGGGGCCACATCGGTGGAGATATGAGCGTCATTGATATATTAGCCGTGCTATATTTCCGCCAGATGAACATAAGTCCGAAGCAGATGGAAGATGAGAATCGAGACCGATTTGTGCTTAGCAAGGGACATTCTGTGGAAGCTTTGTATGCAGTTCTTGCAGCAAAAGGTTTTTTTTCCATGGAAGAAGTCATAAAGAGTTTTTCAAAATTTGGCTCCAGGTTTATTGGGCATCCGAACAACAAGCTTCCGGGCATTGAGATGAATTCCGGCTCATTGGGCCACGGACTGCCTGTCTGTGTAGGAATGGCTCTGGCAGGAAAGATGGACGGGAGAACCTACCGGGTCTATACGGTTATGGGCGACGGAGAGCTGGCGGAAGGATCTGTATGGGAAGGGGCCATGGCTGCCAGCCAGTTTAAGCTTGATAATCTCTGTGCTGTTGTGGACCGCAACCGCCTCCAGATTTCTGGGGATACAGAGGAGGTTATGGGCCATGATGACCTTGGCGATCGTTTTAGAAGCTTTGGCTGGCATGTAATCGACGTGGCAGATGGAAACGATGTGGATAAACTAAACGACGCATTTGAACAGGCAAAGGCAGTAAAGGGAAGGCCCAGCGTTCTGATTGCCAATACAGTAAAGGGATGTGGTTCCCCTATTATGGAAAATAAGGCGGACTGGCATCATAAGGTGCCCACTGCAAAAGAGTATGAGGTCATTATGGCTGATTTGGAAATGAGAAGGGAGGCGGCAATATGAATCAAATACCCAACAGGCAGGCGATTTGTGAGACATTGTTAAAGCATGCCAAGGAAGATCATGATATCATTGTCTTGTGCAGCGATTCCCGGGGAAGCGCATCCTTAGCCCCATTTGCCCAGGCATATCCACAGCAATTTGTGGAAACAGGAATTGCGGAGCAGAATCTGGTCAGCATTTCGGCAGGTCTGGCAAAATGCGGGAAAAAGGCATTTGCTGCTTCTCCGGCTTGCTTCTTATCTACCAGAAGTTATGAGCAGGCGAAGATAGACTGTGCCTATTCTGACACGAACGTGACTTTAATCGGAATCAGCGGCGGGGTCAGTTATGGAGCCCTGGGAATGAGCCATCATTCTGCTCAAGACATTGCGGCTATGGCCGCAATTCCCAACATGAGGGTTTATCTGCCCAGTGACAGATTCCAGACAATGCGGCTGATTGAGGAATTGTTAAAGGATCAGAAGCCTGCCTACATAAGAGTGGGAAGAAATGCGGTGGATGACATTTATACAGAGGAGAGCTGTCCCTTTGAACTGAACCGGGCCAATGTGATTTTTAAGGGAACGGATATTGCTATCATTGCCTGCGGGGAAATGGTAAAGCCGGCGTTGGAGGCAGCAAAGCTTTTAAAGAAAAGCGGAATTTCGGCATCTGTTACGGATATGTACTGTGTAAAGCCTTTGGACCAGGAAGCTGTATTACATGCGGCAGAACATGCTGGAGCAATCATAACCGTGGAGGAGCATTCCCCATATGGAGGGCTGGGCTCCATGGTCAGCCAGATAGTCGCAGCCCACTGCCCAAAGAAGGTGATCAATTTGGCTCTTCCCGACTCTCCGGTCATCACGGGGACCTCAAAAGAAGTATTCGAGTACTACGGACTTACGGCAGAAGGAATAGCAAAACAGGCAAGGGAGCTGATTTGATATGGCAAAATATATTCTGGCGGTGGACCAGAGCACTCAGGGAACGAAGGCTCTTCTTTTTGATGAGCATGGGAAACTGGTAAAAAGAGAGGATGTGCCCCACAGGCAGATCATAAGCGAAGAGGGTTACGTTTCCCATGACCCTGAGGAAATCTACCAAAATACGTTAAAAGTGGTACGAAAGCTCGTGGAAACCTCCGGAGTTCCTAAAAATGAGATTGCTGGTCTGGGAATCAGCAATCAGCGGGAAACTGCCCTTGTGTGGGATAAGAAAACAAGGAAACCACAAGCCTTAGCAATTGTATGGCAATGCGTCAGATCCTGGGACATCTGCAAAACAATAGAAGAGACGGTTGATCCGGAAATCATACGGAATAAGACTGGATTGATCCTTTCCCCTTATTTTCCTGCTTCAAAATTTAAATGGATTCTGGAACATGTTGATGGCCTAAAAGAACGGGCGGATAAGGAGGAGTTGTGCTTCGGAACTGTGGATACGTGGTTGGTTTACCGTTTGACAGGAGGAACTTCTTATAAAACTGATTATTCAAACGCTTCCAGGACGCAGCTTTTTAATATCAGGGATTTGGTATGGGATCAGGAACTCTGCAAAATATTCGGTTTAAAAAGCAGTTGGCTGGCGGAGGTTTCGGATTCAGACTCATGTTTTGGTATGACGGACTTTGAGGGACTGTTTGATGTACCTATTCCTATTCACGGCGTGATGGGAGATTCCCACGGCGCGCTGTTCAGCCAGGGCTGTCTAATAAAAGGCATGACAAAAGCAACCTATGGAACCGGATCTTCCATCATGATGAATACAGGAAAAGAACCGGTGTTTAGCACCCATGGGGTAGTGACTTCCTTAGCCTGGTGCATGGGCGGAAAGGTGAACTACATACTGGAAGGTAACATTAATTATACAGGTGCGGTTATTACCTGGCTGAAAGAGAAGATGAACATGATTTCCTCCCCGGAGGAGACGGAGCAGATTGCAGGAGCTGCCGACCAAAATGATAAGGTCTACTTAATCCCGGCTTTCACCGGCTTAGGAGCGCCATATTGGGACAGCTGCGCTACCGCTTCCATCAGCGGTATGACAAGGACCACAGGCCGTGCCGAAATCGTCAGGGCCGGACTGGAAAGCATTGGCTACCAGATTACCGACGTAATTCAGGCTATGTGTGAGGACATGAACTGCATCATACCAGAACTACGGGTGGACGGAGGTCCCACGGAAAACCAGTACCTGATGCAGTTTCAAAGCGACATCCTGGGAACAAGTGTACGTGTCTCTGAAATAAAAGAGCTCTCCGGAATGGGAGCTGCTTTCGCCGCAGGCCTTTCCCTAGGCATCTATCAGGAAGATATATTTGAAAAAATGAATGCAAAGCAATATAATCCAAGTATGGAGCCAGGAGTGAGAGCTAAGAAATATGAGGGCTGGAAAGAATCGGTCAGGAAGATTCTGGCTTAAATACAGTGGACCGGACAACAAAATGGAATGGGAGAGAAAGCATGCTGAAAGTATCGGAAATAACAATTGAATATTTGAGAAATCCGGTGGGTCTGGACGGCAGGCCGTGGTTTGGCTGGATTCTTTGCAGTGACAAAAAAAATGTAAACCAGGAAGCATACAGGCTGGAGATTGCCAGGGATGAAGACTTTGAGACCATAGTTTATGAAAGCGGCTGGGTTAAGAGCAGAGAGTCCATCCATGTGGAGGCGGCCGGTTTTTGCCCTGCTTCCTGTAAAAAATA
>Ga0213824_1000889_pt1 | contig 19948 bp, 23 predicted proteins | sample MC6MC0906MG_FD_179892 | JGI IMG/M metagenome (GOLD analysis project Ga0213824, IMG submission 179892) | Enriched soil aggregate microbial communities from Iowa State University, Ames, United States - MC6-MC0906-MG | ecosystem: Environmental > Terrestrial > Soil > Unclassified | place: USA: Iowa...
ACCTGCGCGAAGAGCGTGGCCGCTTCCTGTTCGAGCGCCAGGAGCGCCAGGAACGCTCCAGCGCCACCGATCAGCATGCCGAGGTACGCTGCCGCTACCTCGGCGCGGCGTTCCAGCTGCAGGACCGCATGTTCCTCATCGACTACGAGTCGCTGACTTTGAACGAGATGAGCCAGACCATTCTCATTCCCAGTTTCAAAAGCCGCATTACCCGCTTGAATGGGCTGAAAACCGGCGTCTCCAGCGGCGATCGACGCAACCCGGCCTGCACCCGCGTGGTGTGGGAGTTTCTGGGGGAGGAGATCAACCGCATCAACGCCTACCGGCAGGTCAAACTCTACCGACCGGATGACCCGCGCATTGATGACGATGTGCGCGAGCGGTTGAGCGTGGGGCCGCTCAGTAACGGGCTGTTCGAAATCGAGTGATGGTCAGCGCATCAGCCGCCGTCGAGGATGAACATTTCAACCGCATTCGCAACCTGGTCCGCGACGGCTGGAGTGCTGCGCAGGTGGGCGGCGATGCCGTGGTCGCAGTCGGTAAGAAACAGGCATTGCAAACGCGCTGCCGGTACGGCGCTCATCAGCGCTTGGGTGACTTCTTCCGGGATCGGGCTGTAGCGTTCGGTGCCGCCCAGCCACAGGTTACCTGCGCTGGTGCCCGGCCCTTTGCCGAAGCGTTGTGAGTTGAGCCCGTCGTACTCGCCAATCACCATCAGCACTCTGCCCTGGAACTGCTTGAGGAAGGCGTAGCTGTCGCTGTCCAGAAAGCCATAGGGCTTGCTGATGGCGGCAGTGAATGCCGGGCCAAACGGCGCCTGGTGGGCATCATCTGGATAGACTGCCGGGCAGATCAATACGATGCTGTCCACTTGCGGCAACCGTGCCGCAAGTTTCAGCGTGATTGCCGCGCCCAGGCTGTGGCCTATCAGTGTTCTGCATCGAGGTGCGATATGCGCGTAGAAGCGCTGTGCCTCTTCGAGGTTGGTAACCAGTGACGGCGCCACTGCGCCTGGCTCGCTGGCATGGCTGTGACCAGAAAGGTTGCCCGTGAGCGACCCGATGCCAGCGGCTTGCAGGCGATAGAGCAGAGGGTTGAGCCGGGTAAAGTCCGAACGCGCGCCACCCAGCACGAATACCGGCGCTGCGCGCTCGGTATCAGGTACCAGCAACCTGGCCTGTTGCTGATAGCTTGCGAAGTGTTCGTCGATGAACAGCTCTCTGCCCGGGGCAGGCTCGTCGAACTGCCATTTAAGACGCTGATTAATGCCCGTTTCCAAGTGCCTGTTGTCCCTAGGCTCTGTACGAAAAGCCTTGATACTTGTCCATGCTGCGTTGAAAACAGCCTGCCCTGCGTCTCAAGACTCTTCGTACAGAGCCTAGAAAGCCCGGAGATGCAGCCATTCGCCAAGTGGGTTGTCAGTATCGTGCAGCAGCTTAAGCGCCATGATGCAGCAAACGCAGACCAACAGCGGCTTGATTAGACGCGGGCCGAAGCGGACTGCACAGCGTGCACCCAACTGTGCGCCCACGAACGCAGCAAATGCCATAGCCAGTGCCAGCGGCCAGATGATAGCTCCGCTGAGTGAAAACACTGACAACGCGCCCAGGTTGCAAGCTGCGTTCAAAAGCTTTGCGTTGCACACCGCTTGGATCAGATGTTGACCCAGCAGAATCACGCACGCCAGCATGAAAAACGACCCGACGCCCGGGCCAAAGATTCCGTCATAAAAACCGATGACGGGAGCCACTGCCATGCAGAACAGGCTAGTCGAGATCTTCGCCTGGCGCGCTTGTTCATTGGGTTTTGGACTGAACGCGAAGTAGGCCGCTACCAGAATAAGCAATATGGGTACGCAGGCCTGCAAGACGTCCTTGGGTACGTAGCTTATCGACAAGGCGCCCAAGGCCCCTCCGATAAATGACATGACAGCCATTGGGCTGCCGCGCTTCCAGTCAATCATGCCTTTGCGGGCAAAAGCACACGTAGCCGAAACCGTGGCAGAAGCCGCCTGGAATTTGTTGGTGGCGATTGCCGCCAAGGGTTCTATACCGGCAATGAACAAGACTGGCAGCGTGATCAGCCCTCCGCCTCCAGCAATCGCATCGAAAAACCCAGCCATAAGTGCAACCAGGGCAAGTATCAGTACGAGGTTCAAGTCGAGTTCGATCATTGGATGTTTTCCTGTATTCAGCCACGGACCAGGAGGGGGTCTTCAGCGAGTACCAGCGGTTGTGCGAAGGGTGAATATCCGAACTGACGAACAAGCAAGCGTCGGTTGTCCTGGACTCTGTCGCGGCCGTGATGGCGCACCAGTTCCAGCAGTAATTGATTTCTTGAAGCGAGATATTGGCAACGAGGGCTCAGCATCAGGGTGGAAATGTCGGGTAGCTGGTCGGGTAGTGGGTCGTCAGGGAAAGGCATTTGCCTGTACATCAAGGCAGACAGATTTCCTTCGCTAAAGCGCTGCAGGGTCGAACGCTGATCTTCGCTCAAGGTCTTTTCAAGCTGTTTGGCGAGTCGGCGAGCTTGAATCGCAACCCCTTTGACTTCAGGGCCGCCCGCTGCAGCGATGGCTAGGCTTGCGGAGGCTATGGCTCGGCTTTGTCCCGAATTGAAATCCAGATAATCGACTTCCGAATGAGGCATTGAACGTTCCCTGTAGTTGTTTTTATGCCGTTCCCACCTGGCTAGTGGGTGAGTCAACTATTCAATGCAGTTATGCTGCTACGCGAAAGCCAGCTCGTTCCCGGTATCTCGTAGGAGATTTCTGATGGCGACGGTCTTGGCCAGGCCCTGCGTTGGACTTCCCGGGCAGGAAACCGCAAAATGACCCCTTTCCCTCATCAATCTGTTCGGATCTGCTGACTCTATGCGTATGCGCCTGATGCTGTTGGGTGGTGGCAATGCCCTCGGGCAAGCGCTGATTCGTCTCGGGGCCGAGGAGGACATCGCATTCCTGGCGCCGCGCCCGCCGGAAGACGGCTGGACGCCAGCCAACCTGACCCAGCTGCTTGACGATCACCGTCCCGATGCCCTGGTCAACCTGGCTTACTACTTCGACTGGTTCCAGGCCGAGTCGGTCAGCGAGCAGCGCCTGGCTCAGCAGGAGCGGGCAGTTGAGCGGCTGGCGGAGCTGTGCCAGCACCACCAGATCACCCTCGTGCAGCCTTCCAGCTACCGGGTGTTCGATGGTTCGCGGGCCACGGCCTACAGCGAAAAGGACGAGCCGGTACCGTTGGGCCTGCGTGGCCAGGCGTTGTGGCGCATCGAGCAGAGCGTACGAGCGGCGTGCCCGCAGCATGTGCTGCTGCGCTTCGGCTGGCTGCTGGACGAGAGCATCGACGGTGCCCTGGGCCGCTTCCTGACCCGCGCCGAGCAACCTCAGGAACTGTTGCTGGCCGATGATCGCCGCGGCAATCCGACGCCGGTCGACGATGCTGCGCGGGTGATCCTGTCGGTGCTCAAGCAGCTCGATTGCACAGCGCCGTTGTGGGGCACGTACCACTACGCCGGCAACGAAGCGACCACGCCGCTGGCGCTGGGCCAGGCGATCCTCACCGAGGCCGGGCAGCATCGCCAGCTGGCGGTGCAGGCGCCGACCGCGCAGGCGCATGCCGCTCGCCCGGATGCCAGCGAAGAGCCGCAGAACGCGGTGCTGGCCTGCAAAAAAATACTTCACACCTTCGGCATCAAGCCGCGTGCCTGGCGCGCTGGCCTGCCGCCTCTACTGGACCGATTCTACCGCCATGGCTGATGCCCCCATCCTGATCACCGGCGGCGCCGGCTTCATTGGCTCCCACCTGTGCGATGCGTTGCTGGCCAAAGGGTACGCCGTGCGCGTGCTCGACGACCTCTCCACCGGCAAGCGCGACAACCTGCAACTAGGCAACCCGCGCCTTGAACTGATCGAGGGTGATGTCGCCGATGCCGCGCTGGTTCAGCGCGCCGCAACCGGTTGCCACGCCGTCGTGCATCTGGCTGCAGTGGCTTCTGTGCAAGCTTCGGTGGAAGACCCGGTGAAGACCCACCAGAGCAACTTCATCGGCACCCTGAATGTCTGCGAAGCCATGCGCCTGCAGGGCGTGCGCCGGGTGCTGTTTGCCTCCAGTGCGGCGGTGTACGGCAACAACGGCGAAGGCCAGTCAATTGCCGAGGACACGCCCAAAGCGCCCTTGACGCCCTATGCGGTGGACAAGCTGGCCAGCGAGCAATACCTGGATTTCTACCGCCGTCAGCATGGGCTGGAGCCGGTGGTGTTCCGCTTCTTCAACATCTTCGGGCCGCGCCAGGACCCTTCGTCCCCGTACTCCGGGGTGATCAGCATTTTCAGTGAGCGGGCCACCCAAGGGTTGCCGATCACGGTGTTCGGCGACGGCGAGCAAACCCGTGACTTCCTCTACGTGGGCGACCTGGTGCAGGTGATGGTGCAGGCGCTGGAACAGCCGCAGGTGGAGGAGGGTGCGGTGAATATCGGCCTGAACCAGGCGACTTCGCTGAACCAGCTGCTCAAGGCGTTGGAAAAGGTGGTCGGCAGCTTGCCGCCTGTCAGCTACGGCGAGGCTCGTTCGGGTGACATTCGCCACTCCCGGGCGGATAACCAGCGTTTGCTGGCGCGATTCGATTTCCCGCAGCCGACATCGATGGTCGAAGGGCTGGCGCATTTGCTCGGCAAGCCCTGAAACCAGGGCCTCTGCAGTAGCGGGCTTGCCCGCAAAGACGGTACTGCTCAGCCATGGCTGATCACCCGTCTCCGGCAGTCTTCCGGCCCCACAACCCGGCCATCCTGCGCGCGCACCAGCAGCGTCTCGATCGGCTTGCCGCTGGCGCTATCGAGTAGCTCCGACCGCGCCTCCCCCGCCTCGAACAAAAACCGCTCCCCCCACTGCCGCAGCCCCACCACGATCGGAAACACCGACCGCCCTTTGTCGGTGAGCACATATTCCTTGTAGGCACTGCCATCCGATGCCGGCTGCAGCTGCAGCAGGCCGCTTTCCAGCAAAAGCTTGAGCCGCGTTGTGAGGATGTTCTTCGCCAGCCCCAGGTTCTTTTGGAATTCACTGAAGCGGCGCAGGCCGTCGAAGGCATCGCGCAGGATCATCAGCGCCCAGCGGTCGCCCAATACTTCCAGGGCCCGTGCTACAGGGCATTGAGCGTTCACGTCATCGAGCATCGGGTGCAACCTCTAGCGATCATCTGGTTGCAGATTAAAACCACATTTGCTAAATAGCCAGCAGGTGGTTTCAATTTGAAACCAGAAGCGCTGGAGCTGAGCCGATGAACGATGTGCTGACCCGCGGGATAACCCTGCTGCTCGCCGCCACCTGCGCCATGGCCGTGGCCACGGTCTATTTCGCCCAACCTTTGCTCGAGTCGATCGCTGCGGACTTGGGCGTGCCGCAGGCACGGATTGGCTGGGTTGTCGGTGCCACCCAGGCGGGTTACGCGCTGGGGCTGATCCTGATCGTGCCGTTCGGAGACTTGTTCGATCGCAAGCGCCTGGTATTGGGCCAGCTGCTGGTCGCGGCCCTGGCGCTGGCCGCCGTTGGCCTGGCACAGAACTGGGCGGTAATGCTTGCCGCTTTGGCCGTGGTCGGGCTGATGGCGGTGATGGTGCAGGTGATGGTGGCGTATGCCGCAGTCCTTGCCTCACCTGCCCGCCAGGGGCAGGCCGTGGGTACGGTCACCAGCGGTGTCGTGCTGGGCATTCTGCTGGCGCGCCTGGTGTCCGGTGCGCTTGCCGATGTGGCGGGTTGGCGCAGCGTCTACTTCGTGGCAGCGGGGTCGCTGTTGCTGATGGCCCTTGTGCTCTGCCTTAGCTTGCCAGCAGGGCGCCGCCCGCAACATCGATCAGGTTACCTGGCATTGATCGGCTCGCTGTTCAGCCTGTACCGCCAGGACCGCTTGCTGCGCCGGCGCGGCCTGTTCGGCCTGTTGATCTTTGCCGCGTTCAGCGTGCTGTGGAGCAGCATGGTCTTGCCCCTGGGGGCCGCACCTTTGGCGCTGAGCCACAGCGAAATCGGCCTGTTCGGCCTGGCAGGCATCGCCGGTACGTTGGCGGCGTCGCGTGCAGGGCGTTTGGCGGATCAGGGGTTGGGAGAGCGCACCACGGGCCTGGCGCTGGCAGTGCTGACGCTGTCATGGCTGCCGACAGCCTTGGTCGGGCAATCGTTGATGGCTTTCACCCTGGGTGTGCTGATGCTGGACTTCGCCGTGCAGGCGGTGCACGTCACCAACCAGAGCCTGTTGTTGGCCGGGCGGAGCGAGCTGGCCAGCCGGTTGATCGGCGCCTACATGTGCAGTTATGCGATTGGCAGCGGGCTTGGCGCGGTGCTGGCGGGCTGGGTGTATACCCGTTGGGGCTGGGGCGCAGTGTGTGCGCTGGGGATGTCGTTCAGCGCGCTGGCGCTGGGTTACTGGCTGTGGCTGCAAACAGAAAGGGCGGCCTCGGCCGCCCTGTCTCGCAGTGGTCAGAACTTGTAGCCAAGGCCGACCATGTAGACCCACGGGTCGACTTCCACATTGACCTTGGTCTTGCTGTAACCCAGCGCGCTCGGGCCGTCGACGCTGGCCTTGGTGTCGATGTCGACGTACCAGACCGAGGCGTTGACCAGCAGGTTGTCGGTCAGCATGTAGTCCATGCCCAACTGGCCGGCGATACCCACCGAGTCCTGCAGCTTGAGGTTGCTGAAGCCCTGTTGCTTGCGCGCGCTGCTCAGGTCTTCATCGAAGAACAGGGTGTAGTTGATGCCGATACCCGCGTACGGCTGGAAGCGCGAGTTCGGCGCCATCGGGTAGTACTGCAGCGACAGGGTCGGTGGCAGTTGCTTGATGTCGGCCAGCTTGCCGTCCAGGCCGCCGCCCAGGCCTTTGACGCCAACGGTGTGCTGGAACGGCGTGGCGGCCAGCAGCTCAAGGCCGATGTGGTCGGTGAGCATGTAGGCGAAGGTCAGGCCCAGCTGGGTATCGCTGTCCAGGGTTGCCTTGGTGCCCGACACCTTGTTGCCGTCGAACTTCAGGTCGCCGCTGCTTTCGTTCGGGGCGGTGGTGATGGCGCCTGCGCGCAGGATCATGTCCCCCGCCTGATAGGCGTGGGCGGCAGGGGCGACGAGCGCAAGGGCCACAAGCGAGGCGCCGAGCAAGGACTTGTTCATTGAAGCTCCCAAAGGACGTTATTAATCGAGTAGTCCAATGGTACGGAGCCGTCTAAACCGATTGTTTGACCCAGCTCAAAGAACTGCGTTCACGAATTCGAAACAGTTCTCACTTCAGGTCATAAACGTATATTTTCTCGGCTTCCATCTGGTAGCCAGCGTCGGCCAGTTCGCTGCTGGAGGCTCTAACCTGCAGCTTTCCTTCTATCCAGTAGGGCTGGTAGAGGTCTTCGACGCGAACGCCCATCTCGCTGAAAATATGCACGATCTGGTTGGAGGGCGGGGGTGGCACATGGATGCAGGCGCCGTAGTAAGGCACCAGCAGAAATTCGGTGGTGCGGCCTTCTTCGCTGACTTCCAGCGGCACGATGTAGCCAGGCAGCTTGATCTGCTCGCCATCCAGGCCTTTGACCACGGGCGCATCCGGCGCTTGCTGGCGCGCCGGTGGCGCCGATTCGGCAGACAGTGCGTTGCTCAACTGCGACATGTCATGCAGCGGTGCAAGCTGCGGTGGGACGACCGGCGCGCCTTCAGGGATCAGCGCGGGCCAGTCGAGTTCGCGGGGCTCCGCCGCCCAGGTTTGGGCGGCGAACATCAGCAGGGTTAAAAACAGCGCGCGGAGCATGGCGTTTTCTCAGAGGTGAATCGACAAGCCATCAGCCAGCGACTGCCGATAGGCGCGCCAGGCCGGCACGCTGCCCATCAGCAGTGCTGCGCCGAGGATGATAGCCAGCAATGTCCACTCGTGCGCGCTGGGCCAGGCCAATGGCAGGTACAACCCGTAGTTGGCCTGCACGTAACCCTGGGCAAGGGCGATACCGGCGTATAGCAGGCCAAGCCCGGCTACGATCCCGGCAGCCGCCAGCGCCAATGCTTCAAGCACCAGCAACCCGGCAATGTGCCAAGGCCGGGCACCCACCGAGCGCAAGATCGCCATCTCCCGGCGGCGCTCGTTCAGGCTGGTGAGGATCGCCGTGAGCATGCCGATCAAGCCGGTCAGCACGACGAACAGCGAGACCACGAACAGCGCCTGTTCGGCAGTGCCCATCAGGCTCCACAGCTCCTGCAGTGCCACCCCCGGCAAAATCGCCAGCAGCGGTTCGTTGCGGTATTCGTTGATCTCGCGCTGCAGGCTGAAGGTGGCGATCTTGTTGTTCAAGCCGAGCATGAATGCGGTGATCGCAGCTGGCTGCAGGTCCATGCCACGTGCCTGATCGGCACTGATGCGCCCGGCGCCACGGGCCGGCACGCCGTTGTGCCAGTCGATATGGATCGCCTCCATGCCTGCCAGGCTGATGTGCAAGGTGCGGTCGACCGGCGTGCCGGTGCGTTTCAGCACGCCGACCACGGTGAAGGGTTTGTCGTCGTGCTTGACCAGGCTGATCGCTGCTACGCCATGTGCCAGCACCAGCTTGTCGCCCAGCTTGTAGTGCAAGGCGTCGGCGACTTCTGCGCCAAGCACCACTTCGAACGGGTCGTCGGCAAACTCACGGCCTTGGCTCAGCGCCAGGTGCTGCCTGCGCCCATATTGATAGTGGCTGAAATAGTCGCCGGTGGTGCCCATCACCCGGTAGCCGCGGTGCGAGTCACCTAGCGAAATAGGAATAGCCCACTTCACCCTCGGGTCTTGGGCGTAATGCTGGTAGCTGTCCCAGCGAATGTTGTTGGTGGCGTTGCCGATGCGGAACACCGAATACAACAGCAGGTTCACCGAACCTGAGCGGGCGCCGACAATCAGGTCGGTACCGCTGATGGTGCTGGCGAAGCTGGCGCGAGCTTCGGTACGCACGCGCTCTACGGCCAGCAGCAGGCACACCGAAAGGGCGATGGCGAACGCGGTAAGGAAGGCGGTGAAGCGGCGGTTGGCCAGGCTGGCCAGGGCAAGACGAAGCAGGTACATCAGGCCTCCCGGGGCTTGGCGGCGCGGTTGAGTTCGGCCAGTGAAAGGTGACGGTCGAACAGCGGCGCCAGGCTCTGGTCATGGCTGACGAACAGCAGGCTGGAGCCAGCCGCCCGACACTCGGTGAACAGCAGGCGGATGAACGCTTCGCGGGTGTCGGCATCGAGGGCCGAGGTTGGTTCGTCGGCGATCACCAGTTCGGGCTGGCCGATCAGCGCACGGGCCGCGGCCACGCGCTGCTGCTGGCCGATCGACAGGCTGTCAGCGCGCCGCGCAAGCATGGCCGGGTCGTCCAGGCCCAGGTGCGCAAGCAACTCGGTGGCGGCCTGGTCGACACTGCCGTGACGCTGGCGCGCACGTTCGGCGCGGCTGCGCGAGAAGCGGCAGGGCAGTTCGACATTTTCGCGCACCGAAAGAAACGGCAGCAGGTTGAACTGCTGGAAGATATAGCCGGTGTGGTCGACCCGGAAGCGGTCCCGGGCGCCTTGGCCCAACGCACCGAGGTCCTGGCCTAGCAACCGGATACGCCCCTGGGCTGGCAAGTGGACCCCGCCCAACAAGCCCAGCAAGGTGGTCTTGCCGCTGCCGCTGGGGCCTTTGAGGAACAACGCCTCACCGGCATCCAGGCGAAATGCCGGGATGTCCAGCAGTGGGGGCTGGTTGGGCCAGGCGAACACCAGGTCCTGCAGTTCGATCAACGGCAGGCTCATTCAGAACGCGACCATGGCCTTGGCGGGCGAAGTTTCCACGCCTTTCTGGCCGTTCGGGCCGATCAGCTGCACGTTGATTTTCTGTGTGGCGGGAAAAGCCTTGAACAGCGGCGCAAGGTCGAGCTGGGTGAGTTTCTCAGGTGCCGAGCAGTTCAGCTGATAATGGGCACCAATGTCGCTGTGCGGGTGGGCGTGTTCGTGCTCGTCGCCGTCGTCATCTTTTACCGCATTACCGAACAGCGGGCTCTCAAGCTCCTGAGCGTCTTCCTTGCAGCCTGCGGCCGCCGCCAGGCCAAACAGTTTCAGCGGTTGTTCGAGCTGCTGGCGCACGGCGGCGACCTTGGCCTTGTCGGCATCAGTACTGGCCGCGTGCTCGAAGCCGACCAGGTTCATTGCCGGGCTGTCCAGCTCCAGCTCCAGGGTGTTGCCGTCGAGCACGGCGTTGAGCTTGGCCACGCCATGTTCGTGGGCGCCGAGCGTGCCATGGGCGTGGTCATCATCGTGGGCATGGGCCACGGCCAGTGGCAGCAAGGCGAAGGGCAGGGCGAGCAGCAGGCGGCGCATGGACGACTCCGGAACGGTCTGGAAGATTGGGTTATGTTATAACAGCTTTTCTCCCTATCGCCAGCCCACGTGGCGCAGGTTTCATCTTGCGGTAGCATGGGTACATTGACATGGGCTCAAGGAAAGCATCGTGAGAATTCGTGGACAGATTGGTGACTGGCCGGTGGACCTGACCATCGAGCTGGAACCGGCGGAATGGGCGCAGATGGGGCGGCAAATCGAGGGGCAAGCACCGCAACCGGGTGGCGCCGTGGGTGCGGCGATGGTACCGGCCCCGCGCCAGGATGATGGCCAGTGGGCGGCAGCGCTCGATATGTTGCGCCAAGCGGGGAGGCTATCCGGGCCCGAGTTTCTGGAGAGCCTGACGGGTCTGGCTGGGAGTGCAGCAGCAGGAAAGAGAATGCTGGTGCGTTTGCGGCACTGTGCACAGGTCCGCGTGCTGGCAGGTGAAGATGCTCCACTCTACTGTTGGCAGGAGAATGCAAACGAGCAGTCTTGAGCAAATGCGGCTGCGATCACCTGATATTTTTGCCAGTTTTCATTGAGTGTCCAAAGGTGTCGAATGTGTAGATCTCCATACAGGAAGGCCTGCCATGCACACCCAGAACGCCGCAGCAACACAGCAGTACGACCTGCGCGGTTGGCGCTCACACTTTATTTTTGACGCTGAAAAACTGAACGCCCTCTGCCTGCATTATTACGAGGGGCGGCCTGACACTGTCCACACCGACGCTGTGGATTTTGTCCATCAACGCCCTAGCGGCTGGCTGACGACGCGTTGTGTGTTGGGCAGTCCGCTGCCGGAGTTTCCAACCGGCAACGGTGAAACGATCACTGTGGCAAGGCGTTTTGTGTCGTACACCAGTTACGAATTTCACAGAGAGCAGGGTGCGCGGTACGCCGATATCCTTGAAATAGTTGCCGGCAGCCGGAATGAGCGCAGGGCATTGTTTCAGACATTCAGACTGGATCAGTGCGTTGGTACATACCAATACAACGATGACACAATTTTTACGCTGTCGGCAGGCTCCGACTTCTCAGTCGGATTTCTAGGATTCCCAGAGCGTGACACGGACGCAGGCCTGCCATTCAAGATTCGCTTTGACAAACTTCCTGCGGGTGAAAAAATTGTCGTGCTGCCCAAGACTGCGGATGTCACTTTTGGCAAGTGGTTGATGCAGGATATACGTTTCTATCTGCGCCGCACTCCAGACCAGTATTCCCATGTCATGTATATTGCCAATGCGAGCGATGGCAACGGTTCAATTCCTGCCAGCATGGAAGATGAGCGTGAGCAGGGGCCGGCAACAGCATTGAATGCATTAGGGTATTGCTTTGTACATTGGGATGATATCCCGGATGAAGGTTTTTATGGCCGAGACTTCGAAGAATTTTCACAGTTACTCTTCCCGGTAGGGAGGGCGGCATACTACGGTTTCGAGGAGGACTATCCGGTCTCCACAGTCACGCTGCTTGAACCTTCCACGGGTTTTGAGACACCAACGCCAGACGCTGCCGTTTATTCGTCGCATATAGATCCCTTGGTCCGGATCGTATCTGCAGGCAGCGCCGGCCAACGATTGGTGCTGAATACCGTCAACCCTGCCACGCCGATCTGGCAAATCACTCCGCCTGCTGTTGGGCAGTTGGTCCCTAACGGCCGCTTCTGTGATTACATCCCGCAAGACGAGGGGGGGGTGATTTATGAAAAAAACCCGTTGACCGGCAAGGACGCTGCGCTGCGCACTTCAATGACAAGAGACCCAGTCGATATTGTCCGGATTCTTTCGGGCTTTGCGCTACTTCCGTATTTCTCGACCATGGTCGTACTCAATGCCAGGCCGACCCATTACTTCAAACTCGCCGCAGTCGGTGTAAAACTGCAGCTCACGTTAGTTTATGAGAAGTGGGGAGAGGGAGAAACAGTCGTACCGCCGGAGCTTATCGATTGGAAAGTGCTGGCGGGGGATGGGAACGTGTCAAATGGCCTTTTTTCGTCTGGCACCACCAATAGGTTCAGTGTTGTGCAGGCAATCCACCGGGATCCAAAATGGATGCAGTTCGCGGTAATCATCATTCCCATGCCATTGCTGACTGCCGCTCAGTTCGTGGCCATGCGTAATGGGGGTTGACCTCAAAAGGTGATGGGCAGGTAGCGGATACGCTACCTGCCCTCGCTGTTGGGCTACGGTGCAGGTTAGAACATCGCCGCCGACAGCTTGCGGCGATACACACCAACCAGCGGGTGGTCCCCACCCAGCAACTCGAACACCTGCAGCAACGCCTTCTGCGGCAGCCCATTCTCGTAGCCACGGTTACGTTGGAACAACTTCAACAGCCCATCCAGCGCCGCTTCATACTGCTGGCGCGCCAGTTGCTGAATGCTCAGCTGGTAAGCCGCTTCGTCATCCTGCGGGTTCTGCGCCAGGCGGCTTTTTAGGTCGGCCACTTCCGGCAGGCTCTCAGCCTGGCGCAGAAACGTCAGCTGGGCCTTGGCACCGGCCAGCGCCGCCTTGTGCTCGTCGGTCTTCACTGCATCCAGTACCACCTGGGCTTCACCCAGTTCGCCACGCTCTGCCAGGCAGCGGGCATACAGGATCAGCGCCTCGGCATTGCTGTTGTCTTCACCCAGCAGCACCTGCAGCAAGGCTTCGGCCTCGGCAAAACGGCTTTCGGCGAACAGCGCCTTGGCCTGCTCCAGTGGCGAAGCGGCCGGGGCGGCAGGCATTTGCACGTGCGGTTCGAGCATGGCGCGGATGCCCGACTCCGGCTGCGCACCGGCAAAGCCATCGACCGGTTGGCCGTCCTTGAACAGCACCACGGTCGGCAGGCTGCGAATGCCGAACTGGGCAACCACCTGCTGCTCCACGTCGCAGTTGATCTTGGCCAGCAGCAGCTCGCCCTGATATTCCTCGGTGATCTTCGCCAACAGCGGCATCAGCGCCTTGCACGGCGCGCACCATTCGGCCCAGAAGTCCACCAGGACCGGCTTGTGGAAGGAGTTCTCGATGACCAGTTGCTGGAAGTTGGCATCGGTGGCATCGAAGATGTACGGCAGATCTTTACTAGGAGCTTGGCTCATCGCGACTCTCGCAAAACCGTGAATCGCACCACTATAAAGGCTCGCGGCTGGCGTGGTACAGGCTGACCCGGCGGAATTCGTGCGGCTCGGCCAGGTCCGGCAGGGTCAGCGCATCGAGCACGCCCAGTTGCCGGTACAGCGGGTGGCTGAAGTCGCGTACCCGCGAGTCGGCCACCAGGGCCTGGCGACCACGGCCCAGGAAGGCATCGAGCAGCGGCAGGTTGGCGCGGTCGTAGAGCACGTCGGCGACCAGGATCAGGTCGAAGCGGTCTGCCTCGGCGAAAAAATCAGTGCTGTAGCCGAGCTCCACGCCATTGAGCAAGGCATTGGCCTGGCAGGCTTGCAGCGCCAACGGGTCGAGGTCGCAGGCCACCACTTCGGTGGCCCCGGCCCGCGCAGCGGCAATCCCGGCAATGCCCGAGCCTGCGCCAAAGTCCAGCACGCGTTTGCCTGCAACCCACTCGGGGTGTGCGGCCAGGTAGCGGGCCATGGCCAGGCCGCTGGCCCAGCAGAAGCTCCAGTACGGCGGGTCTTCGAGAATGCGCCGGGTTTCTTCCATGCTGAAAGCGCGGTCCATGTTCTGGTCGTCGATCAGCCACAGCTTGAGTGCGCATTCCGGCAGCTCACTGACCACCAGGCGCGCTTCACCGATCAGGCCGCTGAGGGCCTGTTGCAGGGCAAGTGGCGCCACTTACGGTGCCTTTTCGAACTGCAGCGGGCCGGTGGCCTGGGTTTGCGCCTGCGTGATGCGCACCGGTGGCAGGTGCAGGATCAACTGCCCGGAGTTGCTGGCGCGGCCGCGCAGCTCCACCCTGGCGCCGGCCGGGAAGGCCTCGGGGTTGAAACGCAGCTGGTAGGGCAGGGCCTGGCCGGTACCGGTCAGGGTGCTGCTGGCCAGCAACTGTTGCGGGCGGCCGCGCTCGTCGATAACCAGCAGTGCCAACTCCACGTTCGCGCCGGCGGGGATCGCCATCAAGGTCCCGCTCAGCTCGCGCTGGTAGGCCGGCAGGGGGCCGAGCGGCTGGGCTTTTTTCGCCACCTTGGCAGGTACGGGCGCGGGGGCTTGTTCAGTCTTGGGCCGGTCACTGCCGCAGGCAGTGAGCAAGGCGGCGCAGCACAGCACGGCGAGCGCTCGAAGATGCATGGGGTAGTCCTTCACGGGCAGAATTCTATGGATGTTAACCCCTTTGGCTTGTCTTGCCAGTGGGATGCGCTACCATGGCCCTCCCTTTTTTTGTTGCCTGCCACCATGCACTGTCCGTTTTGCGGTGCCAACGACACCAAGGTCATCGACTCGCGCCTGGTCGCCGAGGGCGAGCAAGTGCGCCGCCGTCGCGAATGCGTCGCCTGCGGTGAGCGCTTCACCACCTTCGAAACCGCCGAATTGGTACTGCCGCGGCTGATCAAGCAGGACGGTACCCGCCAGCCCTTCGACGAAGACAAGCTGCGTGCGGGCATGCAGCGCGCGCTGGAAAAGCGCCCGGTCAGCGTTGAACGCCTGGAGGCGGCGCTGGCGCATATCAAGAGCCGCCTGCGCGCCACCGGCGAGCGTGAGGTGAAGTCGCTGGTGGTCGGTGAGCTGGTAATGGCCGAGCTGCGCAAGCTCGATGAAGTCGCCTATATCCGTTTCGCTTCGGTGTACCGGCGCTTCCAGGACCTCGACGAATTCCGCGAAGAAATCGACCGCCTGGCCCGCGAGCCGGCTAAAGAGTGAGCATGCCGAGCCAGACCGCGATCCTCGACGCCCATTACATGGGCCGTGCCCTGGAGCTTGCCCGTAAGGGGGTGTACACCACCCACCCCAACCCGCGCGTGGGTTGCGTGATTGTTCGCGATGGCGAGGTGGTCGGTGAGGGCTGGCATGTGCGCGCCGGCGAGCCGCATGCCGAGGTGCATGCCCTGCGTCAGGCCGGTGAGCGTGCCCGTGGCGCCTGCGCCTACGTAACCCTTGAACCTTGCAGCCACCATGGCCGCACGCCACCGTGCGCCGAAGCGTTGGTGAAGGCGGGCGTGGCGCGTGTGGTGGCAGCGATGCAAGACCCCAACCCGCAAGTTGCCGGCCAAGGCCTGCAACGCTTGGCGGATGCCGGCATCGAAGTCGCCAGTGGCGTACTCGAAGCCGAGGCCCGCGCCCTCAACCCCGGTTTCCTGAAGCGCATGGAGCACGGCCTGCCATTCGTCCGCGCCAAGCTGGCCATGAGCCTGGACGGCCGCACCGCCATGGCCAGCGGCGAAAGCCAGTGGATCACCGGCCCGGCCGCGCGCTCCGCCGTACAGCGCCTGCGTGCGCGCGCCAGCGTGGTGCTGACCAGTGCCGCCAGCGTGCTGGCCGACAACGCACGGATGACCGTGCGCGCTGCCGAGCTGGGGCTGGATGAAGAAACCACCGCGCTGGCCATGAGCCGTACCCCACTGCGGGTGTTGATTGACGGGCAGCTGCGCCTGCCGCTGGATGCACCGTTCTTCCAGGCCGGCCCGGCGCTGGTGGTGACCGCCATGGGCGATGACCCACGTTACGCCGAAGCTGGCCACCAATTGCTGAGCCTGCCCGGCAGTGGCGGCCACGTCGATCTGCCGGCCCTGATGCAGGCGCTGGCAGCCCGTGGCGTCAACGAGGTCCTGCTGGAAGCCGGTGCCGGCCTGGTCGGCGCCTTCGCCCGGCAAGGCCTGGTTGACGAGTACCAGCTGTTCGTTGCCGGTACCTTCCTCGGCTCCCAGGCCCGCCCGCTGCTGGACTGGCCGCTGAGCAGGATGAGTGAAGCGCCGCGGCTGAAAATCACCGAAATGCGCGCAGTGGGCGATGACTGGCGGGTCACGGCCGTCCCTCTGCCGGCACCCGGCGTATAATGCCGGGCTTGCCCCGTGCAAACCGTTTTTGAGGAAGACCCCATGTTCACCGGCATCATCGAATCCATCGGCACCATTCGCAGCATGACCCCCAAGGGCGGTGACGTGCGCGTTTACGTCGAAACCGGCAAGCTCGACCTGGGTGACGTCAAGCTCGGCGACAGCATCGCCGTCAATGGCGTGTGCCTGACCGCCGTCGAACTGCCGGGTAACGGTTTCTGGGCCGACGTCAGCGTCGAGACCCTCAAGCGCACCGCGTTCATCGACCTCAAGAGCGGCAGCAAGGTCAACCTGGAAAAAGCCCTGACCCCTACCACCCGCCTGGGCGGCCACCTGGTCAGCGGCCACGTCGACGGCGTCGGCGAAATCATCTCGCGCAGCGATAACGCCCGCGCCATCCAGTTCCGCGTGCGTGCGCCCAAGGAGCTGGCCAAGTACATCGCCCACAAGGGTTCGATCACCGTCGACGGCACCAGCCTGACGGTCAATGAGGTCAATGGCGCCGAATTCGAGCTGACCATCGTCCCGCACACCCTGTCCGAAACCATCATGGCCGACTACCGCGCAGGGCGTCGGGTAAACCTTGAGGTCGACCTGCTGGCCCGTTACCTGGAGCGTCTGCTGCTGGGTGACAAGGCTGCCGAACCGAGCAAGGGCAGTGGCATTACCGAAAGCTTCCTGGCCGCCAACGGCTTCTTGAAATCCTGATTGAGAAGGGGGTGCCGCGTGGCGCTCAACAGCATCGAAGAACTGGTCGAAGACATCCGCCAGGGCAAAATGGTCATCCTCATGGATGACGAAGACCGCGAAAACGAAGGCGATATCATCATGGCAGCCGAGTGCTGCCTGCCTGAGCACATCAACTTCATGGCCAAGCACGCCCGCGGCCTGATCTGCATGCCGATGACCCGCGAGCGCTGCGAAACGCTCAAGCTGCCGTTGATGGCACCGCGCAATGGCTCGGGCTTCGGCACCAAGTTCACCGTCTCGATCGAAGCTGCCGAAGGCGTTACCACCGGCATTTCCGCTGCCGACCGTGCGCGTACCGTGCAGGCGGCGGCCGCCAAGGACGCCAAGGCCGAGGACATCGTCAGCCCGGGCCACATCTTCCCGCTGATGGCCCAACCCGGCGGTACCCTGGCCCGCGCCGGCCACACCGAAGCGGCCTGCGACCTGGCGCGCATGGCCGGCTTCGAGCCGAGCGGTGTCATCTGCGAAGTGATGAACGATGACGGCACCATGTCGCGCCGCGCCGAGCTGGAAGTGTTCGCCGCCGAGCACGGCCTGAAGATTGGTACCATCGCCGACCTGATCCACTACCGCATGATCCACGAGCGCACCGTACAGCGCGTTTCCGAGCAGCCGATCGAAAGCGAGCTGGGCGAGTTCAACCTGGTCACCTACCGCGACGCGGTGGAAGGCGATGTGCACATGGCCCTGACCCTGGGCAAGATCTGCGCCGAAGAGCCGACCCTGGTGCGCGTGCACAACATGGACCCGCTGCGCGACCTGCTGATGGTCAAGCAACCGGGCCGCTGGAGCCTGCGCGCGGCCATGTCCGCCGTGGCCGAGGCCGGCAGCGGCGTGGTGCTGCTGCTGGGCCACCCGCTGGACGGCGACGTGCTGCTGGCGCACATCCGCGAAAGCGCCGGCGACGCCCCGACCAAGGCCCCGACCACTTACAGCACCGTCGGTGCCGGCTCGCAGATCCTGCGTGACCTCGGTGTGCGCAAGATGCGCCTGATGAGTTCGCCGATGAAGTTCAATGCGATATCCGGATTCGATCTGGAAGTTGTAGAATACGTGCCCTCCGAGTGACTTGAGGCGGCGCTTGCGCCCTCACGCTCGAGTCCAAACCCTCCCGAGGCCGCCAGTGCGCGGCCTCGCTCTTGAAGATGAGAACATCGGAATGACCCTGAAGACCATCGAAGGTACCTTCATCGCCCCCAAAGGTCGCTATGCTTTGGTGGTTGGCCGCTTCAACAGCTTCGTCGTCGAAAGCCTGGTAAGCGGTGCCGTTGATGCCCTGGTACGCCACGGCGTCAGCGAAAGCGACATCACCATCATCCGTGCCCCGGGCGCGTTCGAAATCCCGCTGGTGGCACAGAAAGTCGCCCAGCAAGGCGAATACAACGCGATCATCGCCCTGGGCGCAGTGATCCGCGGCGGTACCCCGCACTTCGAATACGTGGCGGGCGAATGCACCAAGGGCCTGGCCCAGGTGTCCATGGAGTTCGGCGTACCGGTGGCCTTCGGTGTCCTGACCGTCGACTCCATCGAGCAAGCCATCGAGCGTTCCGGCACCAAGGCCGGTAACAAAGGTGCTGAAGCTGCCCTGTCCGCACTGGAAATGGTCAGCCTGCTGGCGCAGTTGGAGGCCAAGTGATTAGCGACGAAAGCGATCGTTTCAACCCGCGCGATCCAAAACCTGCGGATGCCGGCAAGCCATCGAAAAGCGCCAAGCGCCGCGAAGCCCGCAAGCTTGCGACCCAGGCCCTGTACCAATGGCACATGGCTCAGCATTCGCTGAACGAGATCGAAGCGCAGTTCCGGGTCGATAACGATTTCACCGATGTCGACGGTGCCTATTTCCGCGAGATCCTGCATGGGGTCCCGGCGATCAAGGGCGAAATCGACAGCGCACTGAAGCCGTGCATGACCATGACCCTCGAAGAACTCGACCCGGTCGAGCTGGCCGTGCTGCGCCTGTCCACCTGGGAGCTGATCAAGCGGGTCGACGTACCATACCGCGTTGTGATCAACGAAGGCGTGGAACTGGCCAAGGTTTTCGGCGCCACCGACGGCCACAAGTTCGTCAACGGCGTGCTGGACAAGCTGGCACCTTCGCTGCGCGAAGCAGAAGTCAAGGCGAACAAGCGCTGATCCTGGCGCTGTCGAGCCATGGGTGAGTTCGAGCTGATCAACCATTACTTCGCCGCCGCGCCCTGTGCGCAGGGCGGTGAGGGCGTGGCCCTGGGTATCGGCGACGACTGCGCCTTGCTCGATCTTCCCCCCGGCGAGCAACTGGCGGTGTCCACTGACACCCTGGTGGCCGGGGTGCACTTCCCAACGGTCTGCGACCCGTGCCTGCTTGGCCAGCGTTCATTGGCCGTGGCGGCCAGCGACCTGGCGGCCATGGGTGCCCACGCCATCGGCTTCACCCTTGCCCTGACCCTGCCCGATGTCGGCCCTGACTGGCTCGCAGCCTTTGCCGACGGCCTTAGCCGCATGGCCGAGCGTTGCCGCATGAGCCTGATTGGCGGCGACACCACACGCGGCCCCCTGAGCATTACCGTCACTGTGTTCGGTCGCGTGCCGGCCGGTCAGGCCCTGCGCCGCAGCGGAGCGCGGCCGGGCGACCTGCTGTGTGTCGGTGGCGTGCTGGGCAAGGCGGCGGGTGCGTTGCCGCTGGTGCTCGGTGAGCGCGAAGCGCCGGCCGAGCAGGCCGAACCGCTGCTGGCCCATTACTGGTCGCCGCTGCCGCAGCTTGATCTCGGCCTGCGTTTGCGCGGCCTGGCCACGTCGGCGCTGGACATTTCCGATGGCCTGCTGGCCGATTGCGGCCATATCGCCAAGGCCTCCAGGGTCGCGCTCGAGGTGAACCAGGCGCAGGTGCCAGTGTCTCCTGCACTAGAGGCTTTTCTCGGTCGCGAAGCGGCGGTGCGGGCGGCGCTCACCGGTGGCGACGACT